>Ga0067045_1002831_pt1:5000-42795 | contig 42795 bp, 32 predicted proteins | sample TerdegcTABiofilm_FD_59184 | JGI IMG/M metagenome (GOLD analysis project Ga0067045, IMG submission 59184) | Combined Assembly of (Gp0054472, Gp0054536) Wastewater bioreactor microbial communities from Singapore -Terephthalate degrading... | reverse complement strand
AGCCGGTCTTTTCTGAGGGATTCGAGATCCCGCGTCGAGCGGAGCTCCTTTCCCTTTGCGTCCACGACGGCATAACGAAGCTTCAGGTGATCGGGGAGCCCCTCCAGGTCCCATGCCGGGGGGGGCACGGCGAGCCCGAAGCGGCGCTTCAGGCTCGCCGAGAGGGCCGCCGGGAGCGATCCCTTGCCCTCCTCGATGTCCCGCAGGATGAGTTCCACCGATTGCGCCAACGGGACGAGACGCCTGCGAACCTCCCGGGGGAGGGCCTTGACGAGGGCCGCCACCCTCTCGCGAAGAAGCCCCGGCACGGCCCGCTCGAGGGCCTCGGGATCGAGGCCGGACAGCGCACTGGCCGGCAGCTTCACCGTCACCCCGTCGGCGGCATCGCCCGGGCTGAACCGGTAGCTCAGGGGAAGCGAGAGCCTCCCCGCGGGCAGGGCATCGGGGAAGAGGGCAAGCTCCCCGGGGTCGGGGGCCTGACGGAGCACGTCTTCCTCGGCCATGCGGAGAAACGAGTCGCCCCCCCGCTCGCGGATCAGTTTCTGCAGGGTCCGCACGTCGAAGACATCCCGGAGCCTCTCCTCGTAAAAGGCGGCCAGGACGTCGTCCGTGGCGAGCAGGGTGCGCCTGCGGAGCCGGTTCTCCATGTCCCGCACCCGCTCGATGAGATCGCGGTTGTGGGCGAGGAAGGCGGGGGGCCTTTCGATCTCCCCGGGCACGAGCGCCTCTCGAATGAACACCTGCGCTGCCTCGGCGGGGTCGATGCGGCCGTAGGAGACGCGGCGCCCCTCGACGATGACGAGGCCGTAGAGGCTCACGCGCTCGGTGGCCGTCACCTCGCCGCGCCTGCGGTCCCAGCGCGGGTTCAGGTAGGTCGAGCGGCAGAGGCTCCCGCCCAGGGCCTCGAGCCAGTCCCGGTCGATGTTGGCGGCCGTGCGCGCAAAGAGCTGTGTCGTCTCCACGAGCTCCGCCGCCACGATCCAGTCTCCGCCGCGATTGTAGAGACCCGATCCGGGGAAGATCACGACCTGCCGGCCGCCCGTTGCGCTGTAGGTGTTTTTTTCCTTCTTCACCGCGATGTTCGAGAGGTAGCCGCTCAACACCGCGCGGTGAATCCGGCCGTACCGGGCCTGGGGGTCGCCTCCGGGGAGCGGGGCCCGGGGGGGGCCCCCGCGCACGGCGCCTTCCTCCTCGACGATCTCCCTGAGCTGCCCGTGCACGTCGCGCCACTCCTTCATCCGGCGGAAGGAGAGGAAGTGGTCCCGGCAGAACCGCCTCAGGCGGCCCGCGGCCTTCATGCCCGGCGCGTTTTCGTGGTAGCGCTCCCACAGGGTGAGCAGGGTGAGGAAGTCCGATGCGGGGTTCACGAACGGGGCCTGGGCGGCGTCGGCCTCCCTCTCCTTTCCGGACGGACGCTCCCGCGGGTCCTGGGTGCTGAGCGCCGCCGCGATGACGAGGATCTCGGGAAGGCAGCCCTCCTTCTCGGCCTCGAGGATCATCCGGGAGATCCGGGGGTCCAGCGGAAGGCGCGCCATCCGTCGTCCCCGCTCGGTGAGGCGCCAGCGTGGCTCGCCGTCCCCTCTTTCCTCGCGCTCGATGGCGCCGAGCTCTTCGAGGATGTCGTAACCGCCGCGGATGCTTCTCGGAGCGGGGGGGTCCACGAAGGGGAAGGCGGCGGGGTCATCGATCCGCAGGGCGAGCATCCTGAGGATGACCTCGGCCAGGTTGGAGCGCAGGATCTCGGGAGGCGTGTAGAGAGTCCGGCTCTCGTAGTCCTCCCGGGCGTAGAGTCGGATGCACACGCCGTTCTCCACGCGGCCGCAGCGGCCGGCCCGCTGGTCGGCGCTGCTGCGGGAGATGGGCCGGACGGGAAGCCCCGAGGTCCTCGTCCGGGGGTTGTAGCAGGCGATGCGGGCCAGACCCGTGTCGACGACGAAACGGATGCCGGGGATCGTGATGGACGTCTCGGCGACGTTGGTGGCCACGACGACCTTGCGTTCCCGGATGGGGACAAAGACCCGGCGCTGCTCCTGCGAGGGAAGTCTCGCGTACATGGGCAGGATCCTGACATCCCGGCGGCCGAGCCCCTCGAGCAGGTCGCAGGTTTCTCGAATGTCCTGCTCCGTGGGCATGAAGACCAGGATGTCGCCTCGTTCGCCTTCGTCGAGAATCCCGTCGACCGCCCTCACGGCGGCCTCGACGTGGGTGATCTCCTCGGGGTCCTCCTCGGGGGGCTCGTAGCGGATCTCCACGGGGTACAGGCGCCCCGAGACCTCGATGATGGGGGCCCTCCCGAAGGCGGCGGAGAACTTCTCCGTGTCGATCGTGGCGGAGGTGATGACGACCTTGAGATCCTTCCGCCTGCGGAGGAGGTTTTTCAGGATGCCCAGCACGAAGTCGATGTTGAGGCTTCGCTCGTGGGCCTCGTCGACGAGGATCGTGTCGTACTCGTTGAGAAAGGGGTCGGCCTGGGCCTCCATGAGGAGGATGCCGTCGGTCATGATTTTGATGAAGCCCTCGGGGGACGTCCGGTCCTCGAAGCGGATCTTGTAGCCCACCGTGCGGCCGAGATCCTCCCCCATCTCCTCGGCGATGCGCTGGCTCACCGTGACGGCGGCCACCCTTCGCGGCTGGGTGCAGCCGATCCGCCCGTCGAGTCCCCGGCCCGCCTCGATGCACATCTTGGGGATCTGCGTCGTCTTGCCCGACCCGGTCTCCCCGGTGACGATGACGACGGGGTTTTCGCGGATGGCCCTGACGATGTCGGCCCGCCTTGCGGCGATGGGAAGGGCCCCGGGGTAGCTCACGCGGGGAAGATTCGCCCGGCGCCTTTCCTTCCTGGCACAGGCAAGGTCCAGCCGCCTCTCCAGCCGGGACACGGCCTGTTCGAGATCCCCGGGTTTCTTCAGGGATTGCAGCTTTCCCAGGTCCCGGAGCAGGGCGACACGGTCTGCCCGCATGGCGGTGTGCAGTTTTGCCCGGAGGCGCTTCAGTCTGTCCGACGGGGAAGGCACTGTTCTGAACCCCTTTCTTGCTGAGGTCCACATATCGGGAAAGAGGGGGGTCTGTCAACGGGTGTCGCCATGCACCGCACTCTTCAATATGGATTGCCGGTCGGCCTGCAAAGCAGAGGGTGGGAAGGTGAGAGGATAAGAACGTTGGACAAGGCTTCAACCCATTGCTTCCTCACCGCTCCTCCAACCTTCTCACCTTCTTCCCTTCTCAACCTCGCCATGTGAGGAAGGGTTGTAAACGGGGCTCTTCCTCTGCTAGAATTACAATCAATGATCAAACAGTCCGGATACCGGCCGTGGCCCACCAGCACCTCAAGAACGCCTATCAGCGCCTCGCGGAGCGCATCAACCGGTTCCCCCAGGGGGCCCCGCCGTCGGAGCTTCTCTACGGGATCCTGCGGATGCTCTTCTCGGAGAAGGAGGCGGAGCTCGTCTCGCTGCTGCCCATCCGGCCCTTCGACGCAAGGAAGGCCGCCGCGGTCTGGAACGTGGCGGAGGGGGAGGCCGCGGGGATTCTGAACGGCCTCGCCGATCGGGGGATCCTGCTGGACATCGTGGAGAACGGCAATCGGGTCTACATCCTGCCGCCGCCGATGGCGGGCTTCTTCGAGTTCTCGCTCATGCGCCTGCGGGCCGACCTGGACCAGAAGGCCCTGAGCGCGCTGTATTACCAGTACATCAACGTTGAGGAGGACTTCATCAAGGCCCTCTTCGTGGCCGGCGAGACCCAGCTGGGCCGCGCCTTCGTGCACGAGCCGGCGCTGCCCGCCGACAGGGGCATTCACGTCCTGGACTACGAGCGCGCGAGCCGCGTCATCCAGACGGCCTCCCACATCGGGATCGCCATGTGCTACTGCCGGCACAAGATGGGCCACGTGGGGAGGGCCTGCGACGCCCCCATGGACATCTGCATGACCTTCAACCGCGCCGCCGACTCCCTCATCCGCCACGGGATCGTCCGTCCCGTGACGGTGTCGGAGTGCATGGGACTTCTGGAGCGGGCCTACGAGCACAACCTCGTTCAGTTCGGCGAGAACGTGCAGCGCCAGGTGAGTTTCATCTGCAACTGCTGCGGGTGCTGCTGCGAGGCCATGATCGCCGCCCGCAAGTTCGCCCACCTGCACCCGGTCCACACGACCAACTTCATCCCCGTTGTGGACGAAGGAAAATGCACGGGCTGCGGCCGGTGCGTCGGCGTCTGCCCCATCGGGGCCGTGGCCCTCGTCTCCGCCGCGGACCCGAAGAATCGAACGAAGAAGAAGGCCCGCATCGACGTGGACGCCTGCCTGGGGTGCGGCGTGTGCGTTCGGAGCTGCACGGCGGGCGCCATGGCGCTCGCAGGCCGCCCCAAACGGGTGATCACGCCCGTCGACTCGGCCCGCAGGCTGCTCCTCATGGCCGTGGAGCGCGGAAAGCTGCAGAACCTGATCTTCGACACCCAGGCCCTGCGGAGCCACAGGGTGATGGCGTCCATCCTGGGGGCCATCCTGAGGCTGCCCCCGGTGAAGCGGGCGCTTGCCTCGAGTCAGATGAACTCCCGGTACCTCGACCGCCTCATCGACCGCTACGACGAATACAGGCTTGCGGAACGCGGCGATGCGTGAGATACATACGGGGCGCATTGCCGAGGACGCACAACCCGAAAGGACGAGGTCCATGGAAAACGCCGGACGCCGAAACCTGCTGTGCCTTCTCCTGATTCCCGCCCTGGTCGGGTGTGCCGGCGTCCTGCAGGATGAGGCCGCAAAGGCCCCGGAACCGCCGGTCCCCCGGGAGATCGCGGCCCCGGCGGCTCCCATCCCGGACGAGGCGGAGACGGTTCGCCTGCAGGGCAAGGAAATGCTTCTCGGCAAGTGGCGGCGCGATGCGCCGGGGGGCGACACGATCGAATTCCTCGACGACGGGACGGTCAACTTTTTCAGCGCGGTGGAGAAGAGGGCCTACCCCGGCAGCTACCGCGTTCTTGACAAGGACAAGCTCGAAATCGTAATGAAGAGCGGGGCCCCCCTGACGTGGGGGTACGCCGTGACACGGGGGGAATTGACCCTTACCACCCCGACGGGGGTGGGCATGAAGTACAAGCGTTCCCGCGGCAAATAGGAGATTCGACCTCTTGCAGAGCCGGCCCGGCGGGCCGCAAGGCACACCGCCCGGGATGCCTTGTGGGACTCCCCTGTGGAAGTTCTGCAGGGCCGGGCCCAGATCCTCCGCGAGCCGACGACAATTCCGGAGCTTGATGATGGATGCCTTTGCCTATCTGAGCAATCTGCTGCAGGACCGATACATCGCTTCCGTGATGCCCACCTCCCGCTTCGCCGTGGAAAAAATCTGCTCCCGGATCGACCCTGCAGAGGCGAGGGTCGTCATCGAATACGGGCCCGGCACCGGAGTGTTTACCGAGGCCCTCCTGCGGCGGATGAGATCCGGGTCCCGCTTGATCGCCATCGAGCGAAACAAGGCCCTGTTCAGCCTCCTGCGCGAGAACTGCAAAGACCCGAGACTGCGGCTCCACAACGACTGCGCGGGAAACGTTCTCGACATCCTCCGGGGTTCCGGCACGGAGACGGCGGACTACGTGCTCTCGGGGATTCCATTTTCCTTCCTTCCGGCCAAAGTGCGTGTCGATCTTCTCCGGAATACCCACCGCATCCTTCGACCGGGCGGCAAATTCCTCGCCTACCAGACGTTTTATCAACCCCCCGGTTGCCTGCGGACGCCCCTTCGGGAAATCTTCTCCGAAGTCAGAACCGAATACGCCGTCCTGTGCGTACCCCCTCTCCTTGTCCTCGAGGCGACCAGGTGACCGCGGCATTCCGGGTGATTCCCGTTTCGTTCCGGGGGTATGTTTTTTGCAATTCCTTAAGGTTTCCCTCGGCGATCCGATGTGTGAGAGGGAACAGATGATTCCTGAAGGCAGGGTACGGACCGGCATCGTCCGGTCGGGCCCGCAGCCAGGAGGGTCGGTTGAAACGAAAAGCGATCTATTGGTTATTCTGGCTTGCTCTCGTGGGGGGACTGCTGTTTTCCGTGACCCACACGGTCCTTTCGTAGTGACCCTTCCGGGGGGTGAAAACCGGGACGGCCGGGCAGGGGGACCGGAGGACCGATTTGCGTTCTTCCGACCCCGCGACAGGGTCCTGCGGGCCCGCGAAGCCCCCGCCTCATTGAAGTCCAACCATCTGGAATCATTGGGGGAGTCCACCATCTTTTTTTTCTCGACAGTCCTTCCGAAATGCGATAACCTTCAGCCATCCATGATATGAAACCAACACGAAAGGGGGTCTGTCATATCAGGATGTGAAGCCCTGCGGCCCTCCCGGCGTGCGCCGGATGAGCCGGTTTCGGCGCATGGGCTTTACGTTCGATTGCGACAGGAGGTCATTCAAACATGTCAACGGTTGATCGCGGAGGTCCAACCGCCGGGCAGGGCGGCTTGCCCGAAAACCGGGCAGCCCGGGTCATCGACTTCGATCTCGCCCGTTGTCGGAGGATCATTTCCGATCTCCACTACAGGCTCACCCGCTTTTCCAATTCCGACCGGTTTTACGAGGAATACGAACTCGCCCTCTACGAGTACTTCGAGGGGCGGGGCGTTTACGGCGAAGACGAAGACGAACTCTACGACAACTTCCAGAGCGAGGAAGAGTTCTCCAGGTTCCTCTCCTGGTACTCGCTGTACTTCGTCACCGACGAGTACGACAAGACCTTCCCCGAACTGTACCTGGATCGCCGGAAAAACCAGCTTTCCTCGCTGGAACGGGAGATCCTGCAGAGTTATTCCCGTTCCGTGCTGAGCGTCTACGAGGTCCAGCGGATCGACCCGGGGCAAGGGGTCGAGATCCGCGACATTTTTGCCGACCGGGTGTTCACCCTCGTCGACGCGTTCGCCGCGAAGACCCTGTGCAAATGGGACCTGCTCTACGGCGGGCTCATCGAGATCCGCGGCTACCAGCTGCTCGGGGGCATGCCCATCACCGTGATCCCCCAGAAACTCCGGCGGTTCATCGAGATCAACCTTCTCGAGATCTACAAAGAGGAGAGGGAGAACTACCGCAACTTCCGCGACTACCTCAAGCGCGCCTCGGCCGAGATCTGCGCCCTTGTCGAGAATGCCGTGCACAACGCCGAGCGGCCCGAGACGCCCGCCGACCCCGAGGGCGACAGGTCCACCCTCACGAGCCTCCTGTACCGGGTGGACGACTACGGCGCCTTTCTCGACACCATCGAGCGGTCCCCCGTGTTTGCGGCCTTGGAGCCGCGGAAACCCGGCGCGACCCTGCCTGCGAAAGTGCTTCGCTTCCACTGGCTTCAGCGGGAGGGAACGAAAGGGTCTCTTCAGAGCGCCCCGGGCACCCTCTTCCTGAAGCGGGATTCCCTCGTGGCCCAGTGCACGTCGGCAAAGCGGGCGGAGACCCTGCGCACCGTCCTGGACAGGATGTTCGGGACGGCCATCGCCTACCGGACAACCGTCCACAAGAGCGTTGAGAAGCCGGCCGAACCGGCCGCAACGGAACAGTCCGCCGGCTTCGCCGAGGGCGCGTCGATCGGCCGCGAGGCGACATCCCGGCCCTTCGAGAACTGGATCGACGAGAAGATCTCGGCCATCGGCAACATCACCCCGCGGGAGGCCGTCAAGACCCCCGAGGGGAAACGCCGCCTGATCGATCTTCTCAAGGACTTCGAAAACCAGAACGAACGGGCCCTCCGCAGGGGGCTGAAGGGCCAGGACGCCGTCTTTTTCCCCGTCGAGCAGATACGCAAGGAACTGGGACTGTAGCGGCTGCGCGGCGTTTGGCGGTCCTTCCGGAGAATGCGAACGTGAGAGGGTAAGAGGGTGAGAAGGTTGGAGAAGCTGACGGTCAAACGAAGGCTCTCGGCTTTTCCGACCTTCTTACCCTCAAACCTTCTTACCTTCTGCGTTGAAGCGTAGCCCCTATCCAACCAACGTCCATACCTTCAAGGAATCGAACCGGACGACCATGAAGTGGGATCTCTTTGCCCCCAAACGCAAGGACGGGGAGCACCTCTCCTATTACAGCAAGGGAAAGCTCCGGGAGCGGCGCAACTACCTCAAGGGAAAGCTCAACGGGATCTACGAATCCTACTACGAGAACGGTCAGCTGCTCGTGCGCATGTCCTTCAAGGACGGGCAGCGTCACGGGGAGGCAGTCTCGTACTATCGCGACGGGAAAGTTCGGGAGAAGTGCACCTTCGAGAAGGAGAAGTTCGTCGGCGAGTACACGTCGTACTACGAGACGGGGCAGCTCCGGGAAAAGGAGTTCTACAACCGGAACGGCAGGCTCGAGGGCGAGTATCTCCTGTACTACCGAAACGGCCAGCTCAAGGAAAAGGAGACCTACCTCGACGGGAAGCTCGAGGGCGATTACGTCTCATATTACAAGAACGGCCAGGTGAGGGAGAAGGGGACGTTCCGCGGCGACAAGAGGGAGGGGCCCTACGCCTCCTTTGACCGGGACGGACGTCTCTTGGAGAAGGCCGTCTTCAAGGGGGGAAAGCCGGTGGGCACCCACACCCTCCTTGCCGCCGGGACGGCGGCGGCCCTGACCGTCGGGCAGGGCGACGAGGACCTCGACGAAAACGAGTTCGACCGGATGCTCCGGAAACTGGGCGATTTCGAGAAGAAGGGCGGGGACGGCGCAACGCCGAACGCCGGGGGGGCCGGGGATGACGACGAGGAGGACGACTGATGTTCCGGGACATTCTCATCCCCACGGACGGCTCCGACTACAGCCTGACGGCGCTTGAGTACGGCATCTATATCGCGAAGAAGCTCGACGCCCGCCTCACGGGCCTCCACGTGATCGACATCAAGGTGCTCCAGGGACCCGTGCTCAACGACATCTGCAGCGCGGCGAGCCTCTGCCCGGGCCCCGAATTCTTCTCGGTCATCGAAAAGGCCCTCCAGGCGCGCGCCGACAACATCCTGGGGGAGTTCCGCAGGCGCTGCGAGGCGCAGGGGCTCAAGCCCGACGTGCGGAAGGTCACGGGGATCATCGACGAGGAGATCGTCCGAGAGGGGCAGGGTGCAGACCTCATCCTGCTGGCCCAGCGGGGCGAGCACTATCCCCTGAGCCGCAGCGTGCTGCTGGGCTCGACGGCCGAGGCGGTGGTGCGGAAGGCCGGCAAGCCCGTCCTGGTGACGCCGGCGAAGTTCATCGAGATCGAGAGCATGGGTATCGCCTACGACGGCAGCCCCCCCGCCGATCGCGCCCTGAAGATCGCCGCCGAGCTCTCCGACAAGGCCCGCTGGCCGCTCACGGTGCTCATCGTGACGGACCAGGCCGGTCTCTCGGCGGATTTGAGCGCGAAGGTGGAGGCCGCCCTGGACGAAACTCTCATCGACAGGGACACGATCATTCTCGGGGGGAAAGAGGAAAAGGAGATCCTCACATTCATCGAGGAGGGGGCCGTGGAGCTGATGCTGATGGGGACCCACGGGCACAGCCGCTTCAAGGAGCTCCTGCTCGGGAGCACCACCTCCCACGTCGTGCGCAAGAGCCGCATCCCCATCCTGCTGACGCGTTANNGGAGTAATGGAATGTTGGAATAATGGNCGTCTTGGAATTGTATTNGGAACCCAATATTCCGTCACACCAGTATTCCAGTCGATGGGGTTNCGCTAAGGCTCGAGAATCCCTATCNTGGCTTTCANCTCTTCGAGAGCATCGTGCCTGGTCAGGTCATAGTAGATCGGCGTGATGGAGATCATGCCGTTGCGAAGGGCGAGAAAGTCCGTCCCGTTGTCCTCCGTGTCCGGTATCTGCGTTTCCCCTGCAAGCCAGTAGTAGACGTTTTCCCGGGGATCGGTGCGCCGCTCGAACTGTTCCAGGAGCCGCGCCTGCCCCTGCCGGGTGACGACGACTCCCCGGATGTCCTTCTCCGGGAGGGCGGGGACGTTCACGTTCAGGGGGACGTGACGGCTGGGGTTGTGCTCGAGCATGAACCGGGCCACCTTGCGGGCGAAGCGGGCGGCGAAGCCGAAGTCCGCATCCCGGCTGTGTGTCCCGAGTGAGACGGCGATGGAGGGCACCCCAAGGATCGCGCCTTCCGTGGCGGCCGAGACGGTTCCCGAGTACAGGACGTTGATGCCCACATTGGCTCCGAGGTTGATGCCCGAGACGACCAGGTCCACGGGCCCGTCCGAAAGCTCCCGCAGGCCGATCTTGACGCAGTCCGCGGGCGTCCCCGTCACGGCCCAGCCCATGAACTGCCCGTTCTTCCGGGCGGGCCGCACCATGAGGGGCCGCGAGATGGTAATGGCGTGCCCCACGGCGCTCTGCTCGATCTCGGGGGCCACGACGAGACAGTCGGCGTCCCTGGACAGCTCCTGGTAAAGCGCGCTGAGACCGCGCGCATAGATCCCGTCATCGTTGGTCAGCAAAAATCGCATCAAACGCCCTTCTCTTTTTTTCCCTGGACCCTGTCCCCTGTGCCCTGAACCCTGTCAGTACGCCGGCGTGATATCAACGATGTTCTTCCCTTCCACCTTCAGGATGAACGATTTCCGCTGCATCTCCCCTGATTTGGAAACGCTCACCAAGCCGGTCACACCCTCGAAGGCCTCGATCGTCCTGAGGCGGTCCCGCAGCGATGCGCGGTCCCGGACGTTTCGGTCCCGGAGGGTCTCCCCCAGCATCCGGGACGTGTCGAAGGCCAGCGCCTCGCGGTAATCCGGCTCCCGCCCCGTGGCCCCGAAGATGGTGTCCGCAAAGTCCCTGATGGCCGGTTTGTCGCTCTCTGCGAAGAAGGGCGCCGTCAGGATGGCGCCTTCGAAGAACTCCGGTTCCCTGCGGATTCCCTCGGGGGAGTACCAGAGGGACGTGCCGAGAAGCTGGACCCCCCGCACGTCGTGAAACGACAGCTGCGGGAGGATCATCCGCAGCCTCGAGAAAGCATCCGGGATGTAAAGCGCCTCGAAGTCAAGCTGGGGCGGAGGAACGGTCTTTGCCGCCTCGGCCCCTTTCTTTTTCGCTGGAGGCCGCGGGCTCCTGAATGCGGCCAGCTTGCGGATTTCCGTAGAATAGTCGGTCTGGTCCGTCCTGTAGGCCTGGACACGGCGGATCTGTCCGCCCAGGCGCTGGGCCTCCTCCCGGAATGCGCTCATCATGGCCTTCCCGTAGGCGTTGTCGGGGTAGAAGATCGCGAAGCGGGAAATGCCCAGATCCTTGACGGCATAGGCGGCGAGGGTCACGGCTTCCCGGCGGTCGGAGCGAAGCTCGCTGAAGACATAATCCCGCGATCCCCCGGGCGGGTCCACGGGCCCCAGAACCAGCAGGGGGATCCGGGCCGCCTGCGCCGCCCTTGCGGCCTCTCGCGCCGCGTCCGGTTCGGGCGGACCGAGGATGGCCATCAGCCCGGGTTCTGCGGCGAGCTTTTCCACGGCCCGCGCGGCATCCGAGGGGTTGCCCCCGTAGTCCTCGATGCGCAGCGTGAACGAGATAGGTCTTCCCCCGTCGAAGAGCCCCAGCCCCGCGATGATCCCGTCGAGGGTCCGGCTGCCCGGGGCCGCCTGCTTTCCCGTGAGCGGCAGCACCGCCCCGACGCCAATGCGCTCCTCGGCCGCTGGGGCAATCCCCGAGGCGAGCGCAACGACCGCGGCCGCCAGGGAGAGAATATGCAAGGGTCGGATCGTCATCCTGCGCTTTGTATATACCCTTTCGACGGGTTATTTCAACCGATCCCTTTTCTCCTGTCCTTTGCCTTATGCCCCCGGCCTTGAGCCGTAAGCCCGAAACAGAGGGGTCCGCGCGACAACAAAAAGCCCGGCACCCACTCGGGGCACCGGGCAAGCGTTGGAAAGGGGATCTACTTGTTCTCCTCGAACTCGGCGTCGACGACGTTGTCGTCCTTCTTGCCGCCGGCCTTGGGCCCGGCCTCGGGGCCTGCGCCGGGGCCCGCCCCGGGCTGCTGGCCCGCCGTCTTGGCGTACATGGCCTCGGCAAGCTTGTGGGAGGCCCGGGCGAGCTCGTCCTGGGCGCTGCGGATGGCCCCCGCGTCGTCGCCCTCCATGGCCTTCTTCACCCTGGCCACGTGCTCCTCGATCTTCGCCTTTTCCGAGGCGTCGATCTTGTCGCCGAACTCCTTGATGTTCTTCTCGATCTGGTAGACGAGGGAATCGGCCTGGTTGCGGGCCTCGATGAGGTCCTTCTTGCGCTTGTCCTCCTCCACGTGGGACTCGGCCTCGCGCACGAGCTTGTCGATCTCCTCCTTCGAGAGACCGCTCGAGGCGGTGATCCGGATGCTCTGCTCCTTGCCCGTTCCGAGGTCCTTGGCGGAGACGTGGACGATGCCGTTGGCGTCGATGTCGAAGGTGACCTCGATCTGCGGCACCCCGCGCGGCGCCGGCGGGATTCCCACCAGCTCGAAGCGCCCGAGCGTCTTGTTGTCCGCCGCCATGGCCCGTTCGCCCTGGAGCACGTGGATGCTCACGGCGGGCTGGTTGTCGGCCGCCGTGGAGAAGATCTGGCTCTTGCGGGTCGGGATCGTCGTGTTCTTCTCGATGAGCTTCGTGTGCACGCCGCCCAGCGTCTCGATCCCCAGGGAGAGGGGCGTGACGTCCAGCAGCAGCACGTCCTTCACCTCGCCGGCCAGCACGCCCGCCTGGATCGCGGCGCCCACGGCCACGACCTCGTCGGGGTTGACGCCCTTGTGGGGCTCCTTCCCGAAGATCTCGCGCACCTTCTGCTGGACGCGGGGCATGCGCGTCATGCCGCCCACGAGGATCACCTCGTCGATGTCCTTCGGGGTGAGCCCGGCGTCCTTCAGGGCCGTCTGGCACGGCGGGACGAGCTTCTGGATGAGCTCCTCCACCAGCGCCTCGAGCTTGGCCCGGGTGAGCTTCATCAGGAGGTGTTTCGGACCGGAGGCATCGGCCGTGATGAAGGGCAGGTTGATGTCCGTCTCCATGGCCGTCGAGAGTTCCATCTTGGCCTTCTCGGCGGCTTCCTTGATGCGCTGCAAGGCCATGCGGTCCTTTCGCAGGTTGATGCCCTGCTCCTTCTGGAACTCGTCGCAGATGTAGTCCATCAGGCGCTGGTCGAAGTCCTCTCCGCCCAGGTGGGTGTCGCCGTTGGTGGACTTCACCTCGAAGACGCCCTCGCCCAGCTCGAGGATCGAGATGTCGAAGGTCCCGCCGCCGAGGTCGAAGACGGCGATCTTCTCGTCCTTCTTCTTGTCGAGACCGTATGCCAGCGAGGCGGCCGTGGGCTCGTTGATGATGCGCAGGACGTTGAGGCCGGCGATCTTGCCGGCGTCCTTCGTGGCCTGGCGCTGCGAGTCGTCGAAGTAGGCGGGTACGGTGATCACGGCGTCGGTCACCTTTTCGCCCAGGTAATCCTCGGCGGTCTGCTTCATTTTCATGAGGATGAAGGCCGAGATCTCCGCCGGGCTGTAGTCGCGCCCTCGGATGGTGACCTGCGCGTCGCCGTTGGGTGCCTCCGTGATCTTGTAGGCAACGATTCCCTTGTCGTACTGGACTTCCCGCGACGTGAACTTCCGCCCGATGAGGCGCTTGATGGCATAGACGGTGTTCTCGGGGTTCGTGACGGCCTGCCGCTTGGCGGACTGGCCCACGAGCCTCTCCCCCTTGTCGGTGAAGGCCACCATCGACGGGGTGGTCCTGCTGCCCTCCTGGTTCGCGATGACGACAGGGTCACCGCCCTCCATGACGGCCACGCAGGAGTTCGTCGTGCCCAAATCGATTCCGATCACTTTTCCCATGGTGCTCAAACCTCCTGTTGCTGCTCGAAGTGCTGGGTTACTGCCCCTCCGTGTCCTGTGAGACGTTTTTCGAAACGGATACCTTGGAAGGCCTCAGCAGCCTCCCGTGCAGCGTGTAGCCGCTCTCGTACTCGTCGACGACCCGGTTGCTCTCCATCTCCGGAGTCTGCACCTGCATGAGGGCCTCGTGCTTCTCCGGGTCGAATACCTCGCCCTTGGCCGCGATCTTCACGACCCCGTGCCGCTCCAGGCAGCCCAGGATCTGCGAGTGGATGAGTTCGAGACCCTGCGTAAAGGCCTCGAAGTTGTTCCGCGCCGACAGGTCCGACGTCTGGTGGAGGGCCCTGTCCAGGCTGTCCAGGATGGGGAGGATGTCCTTGATCAGCTTTTCGTTGCCGTACTTGATCGCTTCTTCCTTGTCCCGGACTGCCCGCTTGCGGTAGTTGTCCAGCTCCGCCACGGCCCGCAGGTAGCGGTCGTAGTTCTCGGCGGCCTCTTTTTCCTTGGCCTCCAGGCGTGCAAGGAGATCCGCGTCGGGGCCGGTCTCCGCGGCCGTCGCTTCGGGCGCCGACTCGACGGGCGTTGACTCCGGCGCGTCGGCCTTGACCGTTTCGTTTTCCTTCTTGTGCTTCGATTTGCCTGCCATGTTCGTCCGGTGCCTCTTTCCTTCCCTGCTATCGGTGATCGGGTCGCTGGAACAGGCGCCAGTCCACCAGCTCGCAGATCGCATGCGACACGAGGATGTGAACTTCCTGCACGCGGGGCGTGACGTTGGAGGGCACGTTGAGGTGGTAATCCGAGATCATTCCCACCGCGCCGCCGTCACGGCCCGTGAACCCGATCGTGACAAGTCCCATCTTCTTGGCCGCCTCGAGGGCCCGGATGACGTTGACGGATCCGCCGCTGGTGCTGAACCCCCAGGCGATATCCCCCTCCTGGCCCAGGGCCCGGATCTGCTTGGAGAAAACCTCCGCGAAATCGTGGTCGTTGCCGATGCTCGTGAGCACCGACGTGTCCGTCGTCAGGGCGATAGCGGGCAGGGGCGGCCGCTCGATCAGGAAGCGATTCACGAATTCCCCCGCGATGTGCTGCGCATCGGCCGCGCTGCCCCCGTTGCCGAACAGAAGGATCTTGTTTCCCTTTTTCAAGGCTTCCGTGATGACATCGACGACCCGGATGACCCTTTCGAGGTTATCCCGCAGGAAGGCCTCCTTGATCTGGATGCTCTCCCGAAAGATTCTCTTGATGATGTCGTCCATGCTCTCCATCGGGAACCCCTTGCGGCAAAGAGCGCGACCCGTCGGATCCTCCCTGGAGGGGAACCCATCGCATATCTATGATTTTAAAAGGGATTTGTTCCTCGACGCCCGGGGCAACCGGCGTTCTCGAACTGCAATTTAGGCATGGGTCCCTGCGATGTCAAGAAAACCCGGGAAAATAATAGGAGAAACTTCCCATGACCCCGCCGGATTGTTCTTGCTCGAATCCGGCGCTGAACCGCGTCATCGCGGTGAGCCGGTGCCCCGAGCGCAGCAATGACCCTTCCGACCGTGCTCCCGGCTTCGTATCGCCGGATTCGGGTCTTCGCTTCGCAGCTTCGGAACTTCATGACTTCGCAATCGGGGCGGCAATGACAGGGAATGTCGAAAATGAACAGGCGTCTGTTACCGCAGGGAGTCGACCCGGTGCGTGTCCCTGAGCTCCGCGATCTTTCCCCGGTTGAGCCGGGAGGTGTGCGTCAGGTAGCCGCCGACGCGGCTGACCCCTTCGACGCGGGTCGAGCCGCAGGCCGGACAGGTTTGCCTGAGGCCCCGGACCGTCCTGCGGCAGGCGGGGCAGACCGTGAATTCAGGCGAGAAGACGAGCTGGCTGCTCGAGGTCTCCCGGAACGCCGTCTCCACGAATCGGGCCAGCGAATCGGCCGACGGCCTGGAGTCCCCGAGCCAGACCGAAGTGATCGCGTTGCCCTCGATGAGGGGGTGAAAGAGCCCCTCGCTCCTCACGCGGTCGAGGGCGGCCGTCTGCGCCGCGATGTTGAGCTGCGTCGAGTTGGTGTAGTAGGTCTCACCCCGGGCGATGTCGCCCCGGACGAGGCGTCCCGACCGGGGGGAGTGGTACTTCAGGTCGAGCCGGGCGAAGCGGTACGCGGTGCTCTCCGCGGGGCTCTGCTCGAGGATGAACCGCAGGTTGTGCTTCCGGCCGAGCTTGGCCGCCACTTTCCGGATGTGGCCGAGGACCTTGAACCCGAACCCGAGGGCTTTCTCGTTCTCGTGAAGCTGCACCCCCCGGTGCGCCTGCACGAGTTCGTTCAGGCCCACCATGCCGATGAGGTGGGTGGCGTTCTTGAGCCGCAGGTAGGCCGATCCCTCGCAGTCCATGGACAGCAGCGCCAGGGGGCCGCCGTCGCCGAGTGCCAGCAGTCTTTCGATGAACTGCCGTTTCTGGGCGTGGGCCTTCGCGACGAGTTCCATGCGCTCGGAGATCAGGGAGAAGAGGCGCGTGTCGTCTCCCCCGGAGAGAATTCCCAGCCGCGGCAGGTTCAGCGTCACGTTCTGGATCGAGGCGTAGCGCATCTGCCAGGGCCTTCGTGCGTCCTCCCGGGCCCCGGGATCTCCCTTGAAATCGAGGAGGCAGCATCGCAGGGCCTTGTGCGTCCCGTTGCGGTCGAAAAGGAAATGGGGGTTCCCTTTCTCGGCGGCCGCGTCGCAGACGCGCAGGAGGAACTCCTCGTGGCCGGGCGTTTCGAAAAAATCCTCCGTGATCCTCAGCAGGGGCTTGGGGAAGAAGAAGGGGCTCCCCAGGGCGTCGCCGTCCCGGTAGATCTCGAAGAGGGCCCGGACAAAGCGCTGGGAGGCATTTTCGTAGTCCCCGTACGTCCTGCCCGTGAACTCCCCCCCGGGCCCGATGGCGGGCACGTCCCGCAGGTGCCGGGGGATCTCCCAGCTCACGCCGATCTCCGTGAAGATGGCCTGCCCGCCGCGCGAGACGGCAAGCTGGGAGAACTCGAAGACGAGCATCTGGGCGATCTGCTCGATTTCCCTGTCCGAAAGGCTCTCGAGGTAGGGTGCGAAGAAGACGTTCACCGCGTCCCATCCGATCGTGCCGCAGAAGTTCCCCTGCAGCACGGCGCTGTAGCGAACCATGTGCGCCAGGAGGACCTCGGCGTGCCGGGCGGGTTTCGAGGCCGAGAAGGTGTTGGGCAGCGAGATTCCGAACTTCTTGACGAACTCCAGGGTCTGGCTCGAGCTGTAGGGCCTGTCGACGTATCCCAGGTCGTGCAGGTGGATGTCCCCCCTCGCGTGGGCGTCCCCCACCTCGGGGGAGAATACGCCGTGCAGGGCATACTCCTTCTTGATCCCTTCGGCGAGGATCAGGTTGGAGGCCTCCGGGCCGTGGGGCAGGTTTGCGTTTTCCTTGTTCCGGTGGAGGATGAGCTGGCTGACATCGTAGAGCGGGAAGCCGAGGCGCGTGTGCATGCTCCGGGCCTGCACGAGGCCTCGTTCCATCAGCTTTGCGTCGACGAGTTCGCGGATCAGGGGGGTCGTGAGGTGCGTCAGGCCCGAGGCCATGATCTGCCTTTCCACGTCGAGGCTGATCGCCTCGGCCGTGTCGGCGTCGACGTAGGTCTCCCGCATGAGGGCGTCGACGATGCGCTTGCGGTCCCAGCGGGCGATCTCCTCGTCGGAGGTCCGGACGAAGAGCGTGAGGTCGGTCGTTTCGTTCGCAGCCACGACAGGTCCTTTCGGATGAAGGGATCTTTTTTAACAGCTTGGCTGGGTAGTGTCAATCAAAGGTCCATCCATCGTCTTCCGCATCCGCTGAAGACATGAAAATCCCCCTTTTCCCCCTTTCTGCAAAGTGGGGGAAAAGGGGGATTTTCTCTGATTCCTAAACCCTGAACCCTGCACCCTGGGCCCTAGACGGGCTTTTGTCCGTCAGATGTTTGTCCTGGATTGGCCCGACGGCGACCCCAGCGCCTTCTCGGCCGCCCCGGCGAGGGCCTCGTCGAGGTCGTGGGTCAGGGAGAACACCCGAAAGTGAACCACCCGAGCCGGAATGAACCGGTAGAGATCCACGAGGGGCTCCGGCGAGGTGATCCCTGTGGAGGGGTTGTAGATGTTGATCCGCTTGCTTTCCTCCGTGATGGGGTTGAGCGGCCTCGGGTCCTGCGTCGCGAGGTCGACGCGGAAGGGTTTTCTCCGCAGCCCCCGGGGCAGCTGCCTGCGGATCTCGTCCTCGTAGTCCCGTTCGCTCGAGAAGCGGATGCCGCGCGGCAGCTCGTCGACGGACAGCTCCGTGACGAAGGACATCTTCCACTTGACCTCGCGGTTGTGCAGCTTCTCCCACTCCCGTCCGAGTTTCCGTTTCAACGGGTCCCTGTCTCGCGGCCATCGCTGGACGTCGCGGAACAGGGTCCACTCGTCGCACTCGAGATAGTCGTCGAGGGCCTTCGAGGGGTCCCCGGGGAGCAGGAGGTTCATCGTGTCGCGGAAGATCTCCTGCAGGTGCAAATCGAGGGCCCGCGTGGTGCGGTGGTAGTATACGTTTCGGTAGAGGTTGAGCCTCGCGTTGAGAAAGCGCGACAGGGCCGAGATGCCCGCCTGGTGCAGGGTGATCCCCTGCTCGGTGAAGAACGTGTAGAAGCGCAGGCGCGAGATGTCGACCATGTCCAGGGAAAAACCCGTCATGAAGGCATCGCGCTGGACGTAGTCGAGATTGTCCGCCGTGTAGATCCCCGAGAAGAGCTGCCGCAGCAACTCGAGCCACCGGGGGTGCTTCCCGCCGCGCTCCCCGGGCATCTTGATGAGGTAGGCGACGTGGGCCGGGTCGATGGTCTCGCCCTTCGCGAAGGGTCCCGTGGGGCTGCGCCGCAGGGCGGCAATCGTGCGGGCCAGCTTCCTCGTGATGATCTTCTGCCCCAGGTCCTCGTGGGTCAGGCCGTACCGGTCGAGGAAGTGATCGTCGAAAAAATGGCCGAAGGGACCGTGTCCCACGTCGTGCAAAAGTCCCGCGAGCCGGGCCAGCTCTTCGACGAAGTTGGCCGAGGGGGCGTCGGGGCACACGCCCTTGAGGCTGGGGTAGAGGTGCCGGGCGAACTCGCCCGCCATGTGCATGGTGCCCAGGGAGTGCTGGAACCGGCTGTGCTCGGCTGCGGGGTAGACCCAGCGGGCGCTCTGGAGCTGGTGGATTCGCCTGAGGCGCTGGAGCCAGGGCGTGTCGAGAAGGTCCTTCTCCGTCTTTTCCCCGGGACAGGCCGGGTCGGGCACGGTGAACCAGGCGTACTGGTGGATGGGGTCGGCGATGAGCGCCTTGCCGGTGTAAATCTTCGCAAACTCGGGAGCCCTGTGACCCATGGCTTTTTCTATCGGAAATCGGCCGATTCTTCAACGAATTATCGGGACGGGATGGGAAAAGGCTTCTATTGCGTTGACTTGTTTGATAAATAGTGCAGAGGGGTATGCCACGGGGAAGACAGCGGGATGAGCAACAACCTGAAAAACGCCCTCGTCATCATCGCGGCCCTGATCGCGGTCGGGTCGGTGGGCTTTCACACCATTGAGGGATGGGGCCTGCTGGAATCCGTGTATATGACGGTCATGACCCTCACCACCGTCGGCTACGGAGACTTTGCGCCGCAGAGCCGCACCGGCATGATCTTCACCGTTCTGCTGGTTTCATTCGGCGTCGGCACGATGCTCTACACGGTGGGCCTCGTGGCCCAGACCATGGTGGAAGGCCGTTTGATCAATCTCATGGGGAGAGAAAAGATGGAAAAGACCATCGAGAGGATGAGCAATCACTATATCCTTTGCGGATGCGGCCGGATCGGAATGCTCATCGCCCGGGAGCTTGCCTCGGAGAAGGTCCCTTTCGTTGTCGTGGACAACCGGCCCGGGGTGATCCAGAGGCTCCGGGAAGAGGGTTTTGTTCACTTCCAGGGCGATGCCACCCACGACAAGAGCCTGATCGAAGCCGGAATCAAGCGGGCCAGGGGGATCGTCTGCGTGCTGCCCACCGACGCCCAGAACCTTTACGTGATCCTGACGGCCAAGGAGCTGAACCCCGAGATCTGGGTCCTCGCGCGCTCGGAGGAGGAGCAGTCCGAGCGCCGCCTGCTGCGGGCGGGCGCCGACCGGGTCATCTCCCCCTACACGCTCGGAGGGAACCGCATGGCCATGGCGATCCTTCGCCCGGCGATGCTTGACTTCATCGAGATCACGACGCGCAGGCAGAGCCTGGAGCTCCGGATGGACGAGCTGCCCATCGGCAAGCGGTCTTCCCTCATCGGGAAATCGCTCGAGGCCTCGGAGATCCGGCAGCGCTACGGCCTCATCATCGTGGCGGTGAAGAAGGATTCGGGCAAGATGATCTTCAATCCCATGGCGAGCTACATCATCGAGGACGGCGACAGGCTGATTGCCCTCGGGGAAGAGGAAAACGTATCTAAATTTTCGCAAGTGAGTCTCGGATGAGGGCAGCGGGGATGACCCCCTCGCGAAGGACCCTTGCCGGTGAATCGGTGGTATCGACAATCGTCGAACCTTTCCCGCCCGGCGTCGGCCCCCCGTCGACAATCCCGTCGATTCTCCCCTCGAGCTGAGAGAAAACCTCCATCGCGGTCGAGCACTCCGGCGCACCGGAAAGATTTGCGCTCGTTGCCGTCAGCGGCCCCCCGAGTCTCCGTGCGAGTTCCCGGGCAACGGGATGGCTGGTGAGCCGGATGCCGATTTTCCCGCTTCCCGCCGTGAGTCTCGGCGAGACGGCCGTCGAGGCCCTGAACAGGAGGGTGACGGGCCCCGGCCAGAAGCGCTTCATCAGCACCCGGGCCTGGTCGGGGATGTCCTGTGCGAAGAGGTCGACCTGGCCCGGCTCCCCGACGACGACGAGGATGGGGTTGCTGAAATCGCGCCCCTTCACGCCGAAAATCTTATCGATGGCCGCCTCGTTGCGCGCGTCGGCCCCGAGGCCGTAAAACGTCTCCGTCGGGAAGCCGATGACGCCGCCGCCTTTCAAGATCGCGACGGCCTCGCCGATTCTTTCCGGCTCCGGTGTTTCCGGATTGATTTTGATGATACTCGTCATGGCAAATGGCGTAGGGCTTAAGGCTGCAAGGGAGGAGCTTCATGATGAGCTTTTCTTCACCCTTTTGCCTTAAGCGCTTCGCCTTACGCCTGCCTTTTGAAAATCGGCTTGGGTCCAAGGGCGATGAATACTCTTCTTCCGTGCCTTATGCCTTGAGCCGTATGCCTTTCGCCTGCTTTATAAACATTCCAGCTTCCTGTGCTTCTCCTCGACGTCGCGGGCCATCTGCTCGGCGTGCTGCTGCAGCTTTCTTCGCAGCCCCGCGTCGTTCAGGGCGAGAATCCGCGCCGCCATGAGCGCGGCGTTGCGCGCACCCGCCTTGCCGATGGCCATGGTCGCCACCGGGATCCCCCCGGGCATCTGCACGGTGGAGAGAAGCGCGTCGAGGCCCCCGAGCGATGTGGCATCGATGGGCACGCCGATGACGGGAAGCCGGGTCAGCGAGGCGATCACCCCGGCCAGGTGGGCCGCCGCCCCCGCGCCGACGATGAGGACCTTGACGCCCCGGGCTTCGGCCTTCAGTGCGAATTCCTTCGTCCGCTCCGGCGTGCGGTGCGCTGAGGTGAGGTAGAGCTCGTAGGGGATGCCGAACCTCTTGAGCGTCTCCAGGGCCTCCTTCATGACGGAGAGGTCCGAGTCGCTTCCCATCAGGACACTGACCAGCACGTCACCTTTGCTCTTCTTCATAAGTTCGCTCCGCTCGATGGCCTAGGGCAATGGGCTTAAGGCTGAGGGTCAAGCTCATGAATTCGTTTTGTCTTCACCTTAAGCCCTGCGCCTTGCGCCGTTGGCCTGTGTTAATGTTTGAAATGCCTCACCCCCGTGAAGATCATCGCGATGCCGTGCTCGTCGGCCGCCTGAATCGACTCCCCGTCGCGGATCGACCCGCCGGGCTGGATGATGGCCGTCACGCCCGCCTGCGCCGCCGTGTCGACGACATCCCGGAAGGGGAAGAACGCATCGGAGCCCATCACGGTCCCCTTCGTGGGGGCCGTGGCCTTCATGATGGCGATCTTCACCGAGTCGACGCGGCTCATCTGGCCCGCGCCCACGCCCACGAGTTTGTCCCTCGTGGCGAGCACGATGGCGTTGGATTTCACGTGCTTGACGACCCTCCAGGCGAAATCCAGCGCCTGGTACTCCTCGTCGGTGGGCCTTCGCTTCGTGACGACCTTCGCCTTGCGGATGTCCGTCGCGTCGCAGTCCCGCTCCTGGACGAGAAGCCCGCCGACGACGCGCCGGAAGTCGTAGCCCGCCTTGGCGGCTGCGCAGGAGGGGTCCACCTCGATGAGGCGCAGGTTCTTCTTGGACTCGAGGACGGCCAGGGCCTCGGGTTCGAACTTCGGGGCGATCACGACTTCGAGGAAAAGCTTGGCGATCTCCTCGGCGGCCTTCCTGTCGATGGGCCTGTTGACGGCGACGATGCCGCCGAAGGCCGAGACGGGATCCGTCTCGAGGGCCTTCCTGTATGCTTCCAGGATGTCGCCCCCGGACGTGGCGGCCCCGCAGGGATTGGCGTGTTTCATGATGACCGCCGTGGGGAGTTCGAAGTCGCAGGCCATCTGCCAGGCGGCATCGCTGTCCATGATGTTGTTGTAGGACAGCTCCTTGCCCTGCAGCTGCCTGCCTCCGGCGATGCCGGCCACAAGCGGGGTCCCCTCGCGGTAGAAGACGGCCTTCTGGTGGGGGTTCTCGCCGTAGCGGAGATCCTGGGCCTTCTGGAACTGCAGCGTGTAGACGTCGGGGAAATCCTTTTTCCCGTCGCCCGGCACGACGGTGCCCAGCCAGTTGGAAATCGCGGCGTCGTAGCGGGCCGTGAGCTGGAAGGCCTTGGTGGCGAGCGCGAAGTTCGTCGCCTCGGAGACCTCGCCGTCCGTCCTCGTCATCTCCTCGAGGATCTTCGGGTAATCCGCGGGGTCCGTCACGATGCTCACGAATCGGTAGTTCTTCGCCGCCGAGCGCACCATGGTGGGCCCGCCGATGTCGATGTTCTCGATTGCGTCCTCGAGTGTGCAGCCCGGCCTGGCCACGGTGTCCTCGAAGCGGTAGAGGTTGATGACGACCATGTCGATCATCTCGATGCCGTGCGCCTTCGCCGCCGCCCTGTGTTCCTCGTTGTCGCGAAGCGCAAGGAGTCCCCCGTGCACCTTCGGGTGCAGGGTCTTGAGCCTGCCGTCCATCATCTCGGGGAACCCCGTGTAGGCCGAAACGTCGGTGACGTCGATCCCCGCCTCCTTGAGCCGGGCCGCCGTTCCTCCCGTCGAGAGGATCTCGACGCCGAAGCCCCTCAGGCCCCTTGCAAACTCCACAATGCCCTTCTTGTCGGTGACACTGATTAATGCACGCTTGATCTTGTTGCCCATGCGTTGCTCCTCTTTGTTTTCGATTCAGAAGGTGGAAAGGTAAGAGGGTGAGAGGGTAAGAAAGAAAAACGTTTCCAAGCTGCTTACCTTCTCAACCTCTCACCCTCTTCTTACGCGTTGCATGTGGTCGATGCGGCGCTGGATGAGGGCCCTCGTGCCGATGTCGGGCCTGTGGTCGACGGGGCCCTTCACGGCCGTGATAGCGCTCTCGGCAATCTTCTCGGCCTCGTCGAGGCTATCAGCGATGCCGACGACGCCGATGGCCCGCGAGGCGGTCATGTAGAGCCCGTCGGCCTTTTTGTCGACCGACGCGTAGTAGAGCCGTGCGGAGCCCACGTCGCCCACCTCGATCTTCGCCGACGTCGACTTCGCGTCGGGGTGGTCCTTCGGAAGGCCGTAGGCCTTCGGCACGATGTACTTGCAGACGGTGGCCTTCTTCTCGAACTCCACGGCGAGTCGGTCCAGCGTTCCGTGCACGACGGCACGGCAGACCTCCACGAAGTCGGTCCGAAGAAGCGGCAGGATGTTCATCGCCTCGGGGTCCCCGAAGCGGGCATTGTACTCCACGAGCCGCACGCCGTCGCGGGTGATCATGAAGCCTCCGTACATGATGCCTTTGTAATACTCGCCCGTCTCCCTGTAGATCGCCTCGGCCACCTTCTGCGTGATCGCGAGGCCCGCCTGCACGTCCTCGGGCCGCATGAAGGGGAGGCTGTGGTCGGCATCCGAGTAGGAGCCCATTCCGCCCGTGTTGGGGCCCCTGTCGTCGACGAATCGCCGCTTGTGGTCCTGCACGGGGGGGGTGGCCACGACGGTCCTGCCGTCGGTGATGCACTGCAGGGAGAATTCCTCGCCCTCGAGCTTTTCCTCGATCACCACGGCGGGGTGCTCCCGGAGAACTTCCCTGCAGTAATCGAACGCCTCTTCCTTCGTCTGGAAGTGATCTCCCTGCACCTTCACGCCCTTGCCTCCGGTGAGGCCGTCGGGCTTCACGACGACGGCCGGGAGTTCCCGGAGGAACGCCTCGATCCCGTCGGGCCGGGTGAACGTTTCATAGCGGGGGTTGCCGGGGATGTTGTATTTCCGGACGAGGTCCCGCGTGAAGGATTTCGACGTCTCGAGACGCGAAAGAGACTTCTTGGGGCCCACAGCGGGGATCCCGGCGGCCAGGAGCGCGTCCACGGCCCCGAGATTCAGGGGGTCCTCGGGCCCGACGACGGCGAACTCGCAGCCGTTGGCCTTGGCGAAGGCCATGAGGGTCGGAAGGTCCTCGTAGGGACCGACGAGGGACTTCGACGACAGGGCGGCGATCCCGGGATTGTTGGTTTTCATGTAGGCAAAGAGTTTCGGGTCTTGACCGGAGCGCATGATCGCCTCGGCGATGGCATGCTCCCGGGCCCCGTTTCCAACCAGCAGCACCCCCGGCATGAAACACCTCCTCGCGGTCCCCTGTCGACCGTGGAAATCATTGAATATAAAGGGGAAATACTCAGAAAGATGGCCTGCATCATAACGGAAAAGGGGCATCAAGTCAACGGATTCCAACAAGGAGGGGCCGAGGCCTCCCCTTGACTTTCCGCCGATTGTCCGATAGGGTTCGTTCAGTGATAACCTTACGATTCCCCTGAATAATTTCTAGCCCCGGGAATTCAAATTCTTGGACCCGTACGTTACATTCAAGCTCGCGCTGATGGGACTGTGCCTGCTTCTGTCGGGCTTTTTCTCGTCCTCCGAGGCCGCACTCTTCTCCCTCACCTCTCTGCACCTTCACAAAATGCGGGAGGAGCGCTTTCCGTTTTTCTCCTATGTCGAAAGGCTTCTCGATACGCCGCGGCGGCTTCTGGTCACCATCATCGCAGGCAACGAGATCGTCAACATCGTACTGTCAGCCACGGCAACGGCCCTCTTCATCAGCCTCTTCGGCGAGCGGGGCGAGTGGATCACCGTCGCCGTCCTGAGCCCCGTGCTGTTCCTCTTCGGCGAGGCCGTCCCGAAGATCTTCGGGAAGACCTACTCCATGCGGCTCTCCTCCTTGGTGGCGCCGCTGATGAGCCTCATCCAGCGCGTGGAGTTTCCCCTGGTATGGCTTCTCGAGAAAATTTCCGGGTTCATCCTGGGCCCGCTGCGCGCCAGGGAAGCGGCAGAGGGGGAAACCCTCATGGAAGACGAGTTCCGCAGCCTTGTCGACGCCGGGTACAAGGAGGGGATCCTGGAGACGGGCGAGCGCGACCTCATCCACCGGGTCTTCGAGCTGGCGGACACACCCGTCTGCGACATCATGACCCCGAGGGTGGACATGTTCTGCATGCCCCTGTCAGCGAGTGCCGCGGAACTGAGAAAGAAGATCATCGACCAGGGCTACTCCCGGATTCCCCTCTACGGGACAGGACCCGACGACATCGTCGGCATCCTCTACACCCGGGACCTGCTGGGCCTCATGGCGGAAGGCAAGACGCCGGCGTCGGTGGAGCCCCTGCTGCGCAAACCCTACTTCGTCCCCGAGAAGCGCGGCGCGGACCAGGTCCTTCGGGATTTCCAGAAGCGCAACATGCACCTGGCCCTCGTCGTGGACGAGTACGGGGGGATCTCGGGCCTCGTCACCCTGGAGGACATTCTCGAGGAGCTCTTCGGCGACATCTACGACGAGCGCGACACCCGCGAGAGGCCTATCCACCGGATCGATGAGAAGACCCTGATGGTGTCCGGGGCCCTTTCGATCGACGAGTTCAACGCCGTCGCCGGCACCTCCATCCCGTCGGGGGACTTCGGGACCGTCGGCGGCTATGTGCTGCACCTCTTCGGAAGGCTTCCATCCAGAGGGGACGAGATCGCCGCGGACGGGCTGAGGTTGCTCGTGCGGAAGGTCAAGGGAACGCGGATCCTGAGCGTCCGGGTGACACGGGAGGGTGAGCCGTGAGCGACCTCCTCCTCCTGCTTCCGATCGCGGTCTGTCTCGCCCTGGAAGGGCTTTTCTCGGGAGGGGAGATCGCACTGATCTCCGCCGACGTCCACCGCATCCGCCAGAGGGCGGAGGCCGGTTCGAAGTCGGCTGCAATTGCCCTGCGGTTGCTCGACAACCCGGAGTGGTTCCTGGCCACGTGCCTCATGGGGACCGACCTGTGCGTCATCACGGCCACGGCGCTTGCGACGTCCCTCCTGATTTCGGTCTTCGGGCCGGCCAGGGGGGAATGGGTCTCCGTCGCCGTCATGATCCCCACGATCCTGATCTTCGGCGAGATCGTTCCGAAGAGCTATTTCCGCCATCGCGCCGAGCGCAAGGCCGTCTTCATCGCGCCTTTCATCTGGGCGGCCTCGTGGGTGTTCTACCCCTTCGTCTTCATGATTTCGAAGATCGCCCGCGGCGCCGTCTACACCCTCGCAGGCGAGAGAGGGAAACTGTCCCTGCCCTACATCACCAAGGACGGCCTCAAGCATCTTCTGCACGAGGAGGCGCTCGGCACGGACGTGAAACACATGGAGAAGGAGATGGTCGACCGCATCTTCGATTTCTCGGAGACGAGCGTGGGACAGGTCATGGTGCCCGTCTCCAACGTGGCGGCCCTCGAGGAGAACGCCACTTTCGGGGACGCCTCGAAGCTCATCAACGAGACGGGCTTCTCCCGGTTCCCCGTGTTCCAGGGGAACGTCATCAACGTCGTCGGCGTCGTGAATGCCTTCGACATCCTGAAGACGATGCCGGCCTCGGCCTCCCGGCCCGTCCGCGAAATCCTTCGTCAGCCCCTTTTCGTTCCGGTCAGCAAGCCCGCCGGCGATCTGCTGCTGGAGATGCAGCGCCGGGGCGAACCGATGGCCGTGGTGGTCGACGAGTACGGCGGTGCTGTGGGCATCGTGACGATCGAGGACATCCTCGAGGAGATCGTGGGCGACATCCGCGACGAGTACGACAAGCGCGAGCGCGACGTGCGCAAGCTGGCCCCCGGGCGGTACCTGGTGACCGCCCGGATCGCGATTGAGCGGCTGCAGGAGATCCTCCCCCTCGGCATCCCGGAGGGGCCCTACGAGACGCTGGCCGGGTACCTGCTCCACCAGATGGGGCGGATCCCGCGCAGGATGGAGCAGTTCCGCGCGGGCGGCATTCAGTACGTCATCGAGGATGCCGATCTGAAGTCCATCCGGCAGGTGCAGGTCATCCTCCCCGCGGACCCCGCGGCCGTGAAGAAGGAGGAAGGGCCGCCGGAGCCGCAGAGGCCGGTGGGCGGGCTGTAAGAAAAACACAAGAGGGCAAGAGGGTAAGAAGGTTGGGGAGCGGAAAGCAGATTGCAGGGTCCCTCGAACAATCCGGGAAACGGTTCGCAAAGAAAACAGAACAACGGAAAGGGTCGGGATGAAGACAGGGGACAAAACCTTTGCAACACTGATCCTCGCTGCCGGCAAGGGGACGAGGATGAAATCGGACCTCGTGAAGGTCCTGCACCCCGTGGCCGGAAGGCCCATGCTGGATTACGTCCTCAACCTCGCCGAGCAGATGGGATCCTCCCGGATCGCCCTCATCATCGGTCACCAGGCGGAGCTCGTGGAGTCGCGCTACGGCAGCCGCGGCCTCACGTTCGTCTACCAGCGGGAACAGCTGGGGACGGGTCACGCCGTCCTCCAGGCCGCAGACGCGTTCGAGGGGTACAGGGGAACAATCCTGATCCTCTGCGGCGATGTGCCCCTTCTGCAGGTTTCGACGGTCCGCGGCCTGATGGATCGCCACCGCGCCTCCGGCGCGACCCTCACGGTTCTGACGACCCTTCTCGAGGACCCCTTCGGGTACGGCCGGGTCGTCAAGGACGCCGGGGGCAACGTGCTGGGGATCGTGGAGCACCGGGACGCCACGGACGATCAGAAGAAAATACGCGAGATCAACACGGGCATCTACTGCGCCGAGAACCCGTTCCTCTTCGAGGCGGTCCGCGAGATCGGCAACGACAACGCCCAGAAGGAGTACTACTTCACGGACATCTTCTCCATCGCCCGCCGCAAGGGGGTCCGCACCGCCTCGGTGATCGCGGCCGATCCCGGTGAAGTGATGGGCATCAACTCGCCCGACGACCTCGCGCGGGCCACCCGGATCGTGCAGGATCGGCTCAAGGAGAAGTTGAAAGACAGCCGGTGATGACGTAAGAGGCCCGCGGAGCGGGCCCCGAGCGATTGCATTCAGGACTGCTCCCATAACTTCAAATCCAGCCCGTCTGAATAAAAGCAAGTAGGAAAAATTTCTCTTGACATAGTCACCATCAGGTGACATATTGTCACTATACGGTGACATAAAGGAGGCGTTATGGCATGTTCTTCCGCCAAGAAAAGAGGCACGGCTCTACCCACCCCCTATCGAAACAGGTCTGCCACGAGAGAAAGGTTGGTCAGGGCCGTTGGGACGTTGCTGGCGCATAAAGGGTTCACCGCTCTAGGGGTGAATGCCGTGGCCAAGGAAGCGGGTGTGGATAAGGTTTTGATCTACCGCTACTTCGGCGGGATGCCTGAACTATTGAAAACCTTTGCCGGCTCTGGAGAGTTCTGGCCTTCTATCGAGGAGTTGACGGGCGGTGATACGGCGACGCTGCGGCAAATGCCACTGTCAGAGAGTACTGCGATCATTATGCGGAACTACATCAAAGGGCTCCGGCGTCGCGCATTAACACAGGAGATCCTCGCGTGGGAAGCCGTGGAGAGCAATGAGCTCACGCAGATCCTGGATAACATTCGGGAGGAGGTCAGCATGGCATTGTTCAAAGAGCTCTCGCCCAGCCTCAAGGGAACCGATGCCGACGTGGCTGCAATCACGGCTCTGCTCGCCGCTGCAGTGAACTATCTGCTGATCCGTTCTCGTACGATTCGAACATTTAATGGCGTGGACATCCGCAGCGAAGAGGGATGGAAGCAGCTTGAAACGGCCATCATTGCGGTTTGCCAACAATGCTTTGCACCCCGAGAATCACCGAAAAAGAAGTAAGGCCTCTGTGCCCGACGGGCCATGAATCCATATGGGCAAGGGCATTACGGAATGACAATCTCTATCACGAAGAAAAGGAGAATCAGGTCATGCACCTTACTCGAAAAATGGGTAATCGGATCATCATCGTGCTTTTGTTCGTTTTCGTTATGGCTTTCGCCGGCTGCGCTACCGTGCCGCCGAAGTCCGGTTTTCTGAGTGATTACTCCAAGCTTCATGAAGACAGATACGGCAAGAAAAGTCTGTTGTGGTGGGAAAAAGCCTCTTTCGAGTGGCGGAAATATCGAAAACTCATGCTCGATCCCGTGACCGTCCATTTCCACCCGGAAGCCAAGCCTCGGCAGATCGAGCCTGAAGCAGTCAATGAACTGACCGATTACTTTCGGGAGGCCGTTGAGAAAGAACTCGCCGGAGAGTATTTTATCGTGACGACGCCAGGACCGGACGTTCTCAAGATACGGGCGGCCATAACAGAAATCATTCCTGCAAATCCGGCTGTCAATATCGTAACCACGTTAGCGGTGTTCGTCCCGCTCGATATGGGCGGCGCCGCCATCGAAGCTGAATTCCTGGATTCACAGACCCATGAGGTCTTGGCAATGATGGTCGACAAAAAAATGGCGAGCCCCGTTGATCTCCGGTTCTATCGGGGGTTCACCACGATGGGTCACGCCAGGGGCGCTATCGAGGCATGGGCCGTAGAGCTTAAGAAAGCACTCAAGACGAATCCATGACCGATCGGAGCGTCTTTACAGGAGTGATCACCGATCAACACGATCCAGATTCATCGGTTTTACAATGGTTACTGAAATGAAAATTTCACGCCGGAAGTTCTTGCACATAGCCGGTACCGGAATGATTTTGGCAGGCGGTCTCCCTCCTCTCAGCGGATGCAGTGGTCTGATACGGGTGGATACCGAAAAAACCGAGATTGCCATGACCGGGTTGAGCCGGCACGAGATTGAAATTCTTTACATGGCCTCGCTTTCGCCCAGCGGACATAATACCCAACCCTGGGGCATTAGAATCATTGCGCCCTATACCTGGATCATCACATCCGATGAACAGCGATGGCTTCCCGCAGTCGATCCCGAGCAGAGAGAAACCCTTCTTTCGATCGGAGCATTCATTGAGAACGTGGCGGTTGCGGCGAAATATTATGGATATGAACTTTCCCTGACGATATTGGCAAAAACGTCAAAAGATAGAGATATCGGGCAAGTCACGCTGAAAAAGACGAACAATCCCGACCCGGATCCTCTTCTCATGAACAGGATCAAGAGACGAAGAGTCGTACGAAAAGGCTATATGGCCATGGAAGTTGGCGAGAAAGACGTGGCTTATATCACGAATAAGGATTTCGCTCGCATGCATTATTTTCCACCGCACTCCAGGCAGGGTCGGTATCTTCGTGAAGGAACCATTGAGGCCACCCGACAGCAGACATACCGCAGCAGCGCACAGGAAGAGTTGGCGAATTGGATACGATGGTCCGACGACGACGCATTACGCTTCAGAGACGGGCTGACCCCGGAAGGGATGGAGATAAATGGATTTGCGGGATGGTATGTTCGTAACTTCTACAATCGAGAAGATGTGCTGACGAAAGCATTCAGAGAAGCAACGGTCAGGAATGTGGTTCAGCAGGTCAGTACTCATGGTGGCTGGCTCATTATAACCAGTGATGCTTCCGCCGTTGGAGATTTACTGGAAACAGGACGATTGTTCGAGAGGATGTTTTTGCGAAGTCGTGAAAAGATGATTGCGGTTCATCCGATGACCCAAATACTGGAGGAACCACAATGGCAAAATATGATTGCGACGGCATTGGGATTATCGGGTCGCGTGCAGTTCATCCTTCGCATCGGATACCTCGAAACCTATCCGGATCCGATTACCCTTCGTCGCCCCGTGAATTGGTTTGTTCGGAGAGCATAGTCATCTTGCCTGACCCCAATACTCGGCGAGAAACAAAGACGGCGGGAATCCATCCCGCCGTCTTTGTTTCCTTCCCGGGTTTTCCTGTACCCTATTTCATGTTCTTCCGGATCACCTCCGCCAGCTCATTGGCCATGGCCGTGATCTCCTTCTGCGAGGGACCCTCGATCATGACGCGGCAGAGGGGCTGGGTGCCCGAGAAGCGCACGAGGACGCGCCCCTTGCCGGCGATCTTTCTCTCGGCGTCGGCAATGGCCTTTCGGATGAGGGGTACCGAATCGAGCTCCAGGCGCTTCTCCACGGTCGTGTTGACCAGGACCTGAGGCAGTGTCGTCATAACGGCCGCCAGCTCCGAGAGGGGCTTCTCCCTTCTCTTCATCACGGCAAGCACCTGGAGGGCCGAGAAGATCCCGTCGCCCGTCGTCGTGTGGTCGAGGAAGATGAGGTGTCCCGACTGCTCGCCGCCCAGGTTGTACCCCGCCTTCAGCATCTGCTCCAGAATGTAGCGGTCCCCCACCTGTGTGCGGAGGAGCTTGATGCCGGCCTGTCTCATGGCGATCTCGAACCCCATGTTGCTCATCACGGTGGCCACGACGGTGTTCCTGCGCAGCGTCTTTCGCGCTTTCATGTCGAGCGCGCAGATCGCCATCAGGTGGTCGCCGTCGACGACGTTGCCCTTCTCGTCGGCGCAGATCACCCGGTCGGCGTCGCCGTCAAGGGCGATCCCCGCGTGGGCCCTGTGCCTGCGGACGGCGGCCGCGACCGCCTCGGGGTGGGTGGCCCCGCACTTGAGGTTGATGTTCCTCCCGTCGGGGCTGTTGGCAATCGGGATCACCTCGGCGCCCAGTTCCTCCAGGACGAGCGGGGCGATACGGTAGCCCGCCCCATGGGCGCAGTCGACGACCACCCGGAGACCCTCCAGAGAGAGGGCCTTCGGGAAGGCGTTCTTCAGGAACACGGCGTAACGCCCCTCGGCCCCGGCGATCTCTTTTGCGCGGCCGAGCGAGGCACCGCAGGGCGCCGACTCGCCGAGGCTGCCGGAGGCCATGAGGGCCTCGATCCGCGCCTCGGCGGCGTCGGGAAGTTTCAGGCCGTTTCCCTGGAAGATCTTGATCCCGTTGTCCTCGAAGGGGTTGTGGGAGGCGGAGATCATGATGGCGGCGTCGGCCTTCATGTCCTGCGTGAGAAACGCCACGGCCGGTGTGGGGAGGACCCCCACGGTGAGGGCATCGACGCCCATGGAGCAGATGCCCGCCACGAGGGCGTCCTCGATCATCGGGCCCGAGAGGCGCGTGTCCCGGCCGATGAGGATGCGGTGCCTGCGCCTGGAGTTTCGGTACAGGTCCGCGACGGCCATTCCCGCCCGCAGCATGAGTGCCGGGGTCATGGGGTGCCGGTTGGCCACGCCGCGTATCCCGTCGGTCCCGAAGAGCTTACGTTCCGTCTCCGCCATAGGGTACAACCTCCACCGGCTGCGCCGGAACGGGTTGGATTCACGTGAAAATACCCGTTTCGGAACCGGTGAAAAAAACCGGCCCGTTTATAGCACGGACGACGGCGGAATTGAAGTTTTTTCCTTGCAAAGGCGGTCCCCGACCCCTAAGTTAGGGGAAACTCCGGGCGGAAACGAAACGATGAACATCGCCACCCTCGAGCTTTCCAACAATCTGATCCTGGCCCCCCTGGCGGGCATTTCGGATCTGCCGTTTAGGACGATCGCCCGGCGATTCGGCTGCGGCCTGTGCTATTCGGAGATGGTCAGCGCCGACGGCATCGTGCGGGGGCAGAGGAAGACCCTCGACATCCTGCGCAGCGGCCCCGGCGACCGTCCGCTGATCGCGCAGATCTTCGGCTCCGATCCCGGCGTGCTGGCCGCGGCGGCTGAAATCATCGAGGAGAGGGGGCTTGCGGACGCCGTGGACATCAACATGGGCTGTCCCGTGAAGCCCGTGATCCGCAGGGGTGCCGGGGCGGCCCTGATGAGGGAGCCCGAGCGGGTCCGTCTCATCATCCGTGAGGCGCGGCGTTCCGTCCGGATCCCCCTGACCGTCAAGATCCGGTCTGGCTGGTCGCCGACGGAGAAAAACGCCCTCGAGATCGCCCGGATCGCCGAGGGGGAGGGCGCCGATGCCGTCGCCGTGCACCCGCGGACGGCCTCCCAGGGGTTCAGCGGACGGTCCGACTGGTCCGTGATCGCCGAGGTCAAGGCGGCCCTGAAAATCCCGGTCATCGGCAACGGGGATGTCGAGACGCCCGGGGACGCCTCGGCCCTGCTCGGGCAGACGGGGTGTGACGGCATCATGATCGGTCGCGCTGCACTGGGGAACCCCTGGATATTCCGAAACGCACTGAGGCACCTGGCCGGCGAGGGCATCGAACTTGCAAACCTGGAAGAAAAGCGTCGGGTCATCGGGGAGCATCTCGAGATGTCCGTCGGGCGTTACGGTGAGGTCACGGGGGTGAAGAACTTCCGGAAGCACCTGTTCTGGTACACCAAGGGGCTCCGGGGGAGCGCGGCCTTTCGGAAAGGCGCGGGGACCGTCACCGGAAAGGGCAATGTCCTCGCGGTCATTTCGGCCTATTTCGAGACCCTTGCAGAAGTGGCGGCCGAAGAGAAAATGCCGCTTGACTTTTTGGGAAAATTGAACATAAGCTTCAATCAAAGCAAGGCTTTTTCCCGGTTGGGACCGGGAGGCACGGAGGAGAGGTAGAACGGCATCGTGGAACTCGTCAAGTTCAGGGAACTCGAGCAGAGGATTAAGGGACTCGTCGAGGAACATCAGGCACTGAAGAAGAGATTAAAGGAGTTAGAAGAGCTAGTCGAAATAAAGAGCGGAGAAATCAGGGAGGCAAACAGCAAGATCGCCAAACTCAACGAGGAAAGGGATTCCGTCAAACAGAAGGTGGACACTCTACTGGATTTGCTGGAGGATATAAACGCATCAGAGCAGACATCGGGGTTGTTGTTTGAAAAAAAGGTTTGATCTCAAAATCATGGGTCATAACGTCTCCGTGCTGAGCGATGCCAGTGATGACCATGTCTCGAGGATCGTAGAACATATCAACAACAGAGCGGAGGAAATCAAACGCGCCTCAAAGAACATGACGACTCTGAACATCGTCGTGTTGGTCGCCCTGAATCTGGCCGATGAACTGATCCGGCTTCGCGGCGAACAGGAGACGATCTGCAATCAGCTGGAAACCCGGTCCGAGGAACTGATTCATCTCATCGACCGGGAAGGTAACGGGAAGAACATTCCCCTGCGATGTGCGTGATTAACAAAATCCTTTGAGCTAACACCTGATGACAGGGAGCCCTCCCTGGTCGGACGTGTGCAGGTTCCCGAGAGGAAAGCCTGACTCCACACACAGGGCGCCCACCTTGTTGACAAGGTTCAAGGTTATTCGTTAACACGGCATAGGCGGGGGATTCTTTTTTGTCCCTCACCGAAAGCAATAACCCTCCGAACTTGCGATAGTTTCCCTCCCGTGAACCCCGCCCGGACTTCTCTCCACGGCATTGAACCGGAAGGATCGTTCGACACGCACCGGTCTTCCTATGCCATCATGGACAAGGAGGTGACATAGATTGGACGTTTTACCCGTCATCATCGCCATCGCATCATTGATTGCCGGTATTGCCTTCGGGTACCTTCTCAGGAAGATGGTCACCCGGAAGGAGCTGCAGTCTTCGGAGAACCTGGCCGTCCGGATCGTCGACGAGGCAAAGAAAGAGGCGGACACCATCAAGAAGGAGGCCGTCCTGCAGGCCAAGGAGAGCCTGCTGAAGACGAAGGCCGAGTTCGAGCGGGAGGCCCGCGAGCGCAAGGCGGAGCTCGACAAGCTCGAGGCTCGCCTGCGTTCCAAGGAGGAGAACCAGGAGAAGCGCATCGACATGCTCGTGCAGAAGGAGAGCAACATCGAGAACCGCGAAAAGAGTCTCCAGCAAAAGGAGAACGCGCTGCAGGAGAAGCACGAGCGCCTCAACCGGATCATCGAGGACCAGAAGGAGAAACTCGAGAAAATCGCCGGGTTCACCGCCGAGGAGGCGAAGGCGCAGCTCATCCAGTCACTCGAGACCGAGGCCAAGCGGGAGGCGGCCATTCTCATCCGCAAGGCCGAGGAGGAGGCCAAGCGCATCGCCGACAAGAAGGCCCAGGAGATCATCGCCTACTCCATCCAGCGCTATGCCGGTGATTTCGTGGCCGAGAGCACCGTGTCGGTCGTCAATCTCCCGACCGACGAGATGAAGGGTCGGATCATCGGCCGCGAGGGCCGGAACATCCGCGCCATCGAAGCGGCCACGGGTGTCGACCTCATCATCGACGACACGCCGGAGGCCGTCGTGCTCTCCGCTTTCGATCCCGTCCGAAGGGAGGTGGCGAAGATCTCGCTCGAGCGCCTCATCAGCGACGGCCGCATCCATCCCGGGCGGATCGAGGACGTGGTCCGAAAGGTGCAGGGCGAGGTGGACAAGATCATCCAGGAGACGGGCGAGCGAGCCTCCTTCGACGTGGGCGCCCACGACATCCATCCCGAGCTCATCACGCTGCTCGGCAAGCTCAAGTACCGTTCCAGCTTCTCCCAGAACGTGCTGCAGCACTCCATCGAGGTAGCCCACCTGACGGGCATGATGGCCTCGGAGCTGGGGCTCGACGTGCGGGAGGCCAAGCGGGCGGGTCTTCTGCACGACATCGGCAAGGCCGTGGACCACAAGCTCGAGGGCACGCACGCCGAGCTCGGTGCGGATTACGCCAAGCGATTCGGCGAGCACGAGCGCATCGTCGAGGCGATTGCAACCCACCACGACGACGGCCGCAACAACAACCTCCTCGGCGTGCTCGTCCAAGTGGCCGACACCCTCTCGGCGGCCCGTCCGGGTGCCCGCCGCGAGATGCTCGAGACCTACGTGAAGCGGCTCCAGGAACTCGAGGGCATCGCCAAGTCCTTCAACGGCGTCGAGTCGTGCTTTGCCATCCAGGCGGGCCGGGAGATCCGGATCCTCGTGCACAACGAAAAGATCTCCGATGACGAATCCCTCATTCTCTGCAAGGACATCGTCAAGAAGATCGAATCCGAACTGACCTACCCGGGTCAGATCAAGGTGACCGTCATCCGGGAAACGAGGGTGACGGACTTCGCGAGATAAGACGGGCCCTATGCAGATTCTTTTCATCGGGGACATTGTCGGGCGGCCCGGCCGCCGTGCCGTGCGCGAGTTGCTGCCGGGTCTCGTGAAGGATCACGGCGTCGATCTCGTCGTCGCCAACGCCGAGAACGCCGCCGCGGGCTTCGGCNTCACCCGCGACACCGTGGACGAACTCACGGAGTGCGGCATCCANCTGCTCACNACGGGCAATCACGTCTGGGACAAGAGGGAGGTCCTGGGGTTCATNGACGAGTACCCGAACNTCCTGCGGCCGGCCAACTACGCNGAAGGATGCCCCGGCATCGGGCATGCCGTCGTGAAGACGGCGGCATCGATCCCCGTTGCCGTCGTCAACCTCGTGGGCCGGGTCTTCATGCACCCGGCGGACTGTCCCTTCCGCGCGGCCAAGGGGCTTCTTGGGGGCCTGCGGCAGCAGACGCCCGTCATCATCGTGGACATGCACGCCGAGGCCACGTCGGAGAAGCAGGCCATGGGCTGGTTTCTGGACGGAGAGGTCAGCGCCGTCCTCGGGACCCACACGCATGTGCAGACGGCCGACGAAACGATTCTCCCCCGGGGGACGGCCTACATCACCGACGTGGGGATGACGGGCCCCCTCAACTCCGTGATCGGGATCGAGAAAGAGATGATCATCGACAGGTTCCTCACGGGGATGCCCTGCCGATTCGAGGTCGCCCGGGGCGATGTGCGCCTGCAGGGGGCCGTCGTGGATGTGGACCCGCAGACCGGCAGGGCCCGGTCCATTCAGCGGGTGAATCTGAGACTCAAGGAATAGAAATCGGGAAGTCAAGAAGCTGGGAAACTCGGAAAATCAGCAGGAATGAGCGCAGACGAAAAAAGGGGTTGAAAAAATCCCCTTTTTTTCATATCTTCCCAACTTCCTAACTTCTCAACTTCGCGGTTGTTTTATGAAGAGCGTCTACGATGTGCTGGAGGAAAGAGGGTTCATCGAGCAGGTGACCGACGAGGCCGAGGCCCGGCGGATCCTGGCCGAAGGGCAGGTGACCTGCTACATCGGCTTCGACCCGACGGCCACGAGCCTCCATATCGGAAGCCTCGTCCCCATCATGTCCCTCGCCCATATGCAGCGGGCGGGCCACCGGCCCATCGCCCTGGTCGGCGGCGGAACGGCCATGATCGGCGATCCCAGCGGGAAGACCGAGATGCGCCAGGTCCTCTCCAAGGAGAAGGTTGACGCCAACGCCGAGGCAATCAAGAAACAGCTCTCCAAGTACCTCGACTTCGGCGAGGGGAGGGCCCTCCTGGTCAACAACGCCGACTGGTTGCTGCCCCTGAAGTACATCGAGTTTCTCCGGGACATCGGGCGGTACTTCAGCGTCAACAGGATGCTGGCGGCCGAGAGTTACCGGATGCGCCTCGAGACGGGCCTGAACTTCATCGAGTTCAACTACATGCTTCTGCAAGCATACGATTTTCTTTATCTTTTTCAGAAAGAGAACTGCCTCTTGCAGATGGGCGGAAACGACCAGTGGGGCAACATCGTGGCCGGCATCGACCTCGTCCGCCGTGT
>Ga0067045_1003277_pt1 | contig 42839 bp, 30 predicted proteins | sample TerdegcTABiofilm_FD_59184 | JGI IMG/M metagenome (GOLD analysis project Ga0067045, IMG submission 59184) | Combined Assembly of (Gp0054472, Gp0054536) Wastewater bioreactor microbial communities from Singapore -Terephthalate degrading... | reverse complement strand
TGCTGGCTGACCTGCGGGCAATACTTCAATGGGGCCGCGGCTTTGTAGCCGCGGAAATGTCCACCAGGTTCCTCAATTCCCACCCGTCGCTCTGACTTCAATGGGGCCGCGGCTTTGTAGCCGCGGAAATTCGGCCGTGGCGTACCGACCGTCTGCCGTCCAACGGACTTCAATGGGGCCGCGGCTTTGTAGCCGCGGAAATCTGGGATAGGTAGACTCATCGCGATGTTGCGCCGGGACTTCAATGGGGCCGCGGCTTTGTAGCCGCGGAAATCCACCTGCATTGGTCAACTACTAGAGGAGCCGTCATGACTTCAATGGGGCCGCGGCTTTGTAGCCGCGGAAATAACAAGTATGTCGGAAAAACCACTGTATGTAGCTTACTTCAATGGGGCCGCGGCTTTGTAGCCGCGGAAATAGTATGCGTGTCACAGTGGAGTAGAGGGATGAATGCACTTCAATGGGGCCGCGGCTTTGTAGCCGCGGAAATTATCGAGCGCCTCACACACTAGAACGCATACTGCGGCACTTCAATGGGGCCGCGGCTTTGTAGCCGCGGAAATTGGCCGGAAGACAGAGGTGGTGCAGAGAGTCGGCATGACTTCAATGGGGCCGCGGCTTTGTAGCCGCGGAAATCTCGCACTGTCCCGGCGTCCAAGCCGGGACGAGGTGGCACTTCAATGGGGCCGCGGCTTTGTAGCCGCGGAAATGTACACAACCCAATACTGTACCACACCACAATACCAACTTCAATGGGGCCGCGGCTTTGTAGCCGCGGAAATCGCGGTTACTCGCACTGTCCCGGCGTCCAAGCCGGGACACTTCAATGGGGCCGCGGCTTTGTAGCCGCGGAAATGGACCGGGGCGGACGCGGCTGATCGGCAGCCGCAGAACTTCAATGGGGCCGCGGCTTTGTAGCCGCGGAAATCTGTGCACAGATTCTTCCCGTCACTGAAAGTGACGGACTTCAATGGGGCCGCGGCTTTGTAGCCGCGGAAATGGCGGGCGCGGGGACGGTGAGCGCGTTTCCAGCGGTGAACTTCAATGGGGCCGCGGCTTTGTAGCCGCGGAAATCCAGACCGTAACTGTCGTCGACCCCGCAGGGCAGGTACACTTCAATGGGGCCGCGGCTTTGTAGCCGCGGAAATCCGGCAGCGCCGTGTCTACGGCGCAATCGTCCAGGAGACTTCAATGGGGCCGCGGCTTTGTAGCCGCGGAAATAGGGACGGCGGGGGCGGTGGTATCGTACATACCACACTTCAATGGGGCCGCGGCTTTGTAGCCTTCGTCAGTGAGCGGCCGCTGAGGACCGGCATGTCCAGACATACCACACTTCAATGGGGCCGCGGCTTTGTAGCCGCGGAAATTGCTGGTGAAGTGCCCGAGCACGGGGCGTCAGTACGACTTCAATGGGGCCGCGGCTTTGTAGCCGCGGAAATCTCCTCGGAGACTGGCACGTCGGAAAAGGAAGAAAGGACTTCAATGGGGCCGCGGCTTTGTAGCCGCGGAAATCCGTCTGCTGTCCACAGGAGAATGTCATGTCGTGGACACTTCAATGGGGCCGCGGCTTTGTAGCCGCGGAAATCCTCGAACTCCTGCCGCTGACTGGCGATCCGTTCGTAACTTCAATGGGGCCGCGGCTTTGTAGCCGCGGAAATCCACCGCCGTAAGGTACCACCAGGGAACCGGGCTGTACTTCAATGGGGCCGCGGCTTTGTAGCCGCGGAAATACCTCGCCGGTGTGGGTAGTCGCCCCGGTCACCGCCACTTCAATGGGGCCGCGGCTTTGTAGCCGCGGAAATTCCAGGCCAAGGACGAGAGGCGGCGGGCGGGGATCACTTCAATGGGGCCGCGGCTTTGTAGCCGCGGAAATCACTGAAAGTGACGGGAAGAACGCAGTGTGCGTACTACTTCAATGGGGCCGCGGCTTTGTAGCCGCGGAAATGTCGACCAATGCAGGTGGGTCCCCCACCTGCATAACACTTCAATGGGGCCGCGGCTTTGTAGCCGCGGAAATTCTATTCGATCTGTTCTTCGCTTCTTCCCGTCACTGACTTCAATGGGGCCGCGGCTTTGTAGCCGCGGAAATCGCGTCTGCGCCAACGGGCATCGGACTACTCGGTCAGACTTCAATGGGGCCGCGGCTTTGTAGCCGCGGAAATAAGGTATGGCCTGTACTCATGTTCCCACCCCCAGACATACTTCAATGGGGCCGCGGCTTTGTAGCCGCGGAAATCCCGTGATAGTTGTCCCAGCCCCCGGTGCAACGCGGGGACTTCAATGGGGCCGCGGCTTTGTAGCCGCGGAAATGGCATACGGTAACGCGCTCGACCCGGCATACCGCCGACTTCAATGGGGCCGCGGCTTTGTAGCCGCGGAAATGACGGGCTGGACGGGCGCCTGACACACATCCAGCGCACTTCAATGGGGCCGCGGCTTTGTAGCCGCGGAAATGAAAATTATGGAAAAGGAACCACTGTACGTCGGTTCACTTCAATGGGGCCGCGGCTTTGTAGCCGCGGAAATTTGTATCGCGGTTCTCCTTCCCGGCTGTATACGACACTTCAATGGGGCCGCGGCTTTGTAGCCGCGGAAATCAGGCATGGACTCCCAGGAGTCCTGAGGAGTCCCGCACTTCAATGGGGCCGCGGCTTTGTAGCCGCGGAAATAGTGCCCGGCGGGTGGCTGCAGGCGGAGGAACAGTACTTCAATGGGGCCGCGGCTTTGTAGCCGCGGAAATCGGGTACCTGGGATGACATCATCCGCAACACCGTGAACTTCAATGGGGCCGCGGCTTTGTAGCCGCGGAAATAACCAGACAGATTCACCCATCCTCCTTATCAAGGTACTTCAATGGGGCCGCGGCTTTGTAGCCGCGGAAATCCGTATGTTCACGCGTACACGTGGGAGGAAACGGGAAACTTCAATGGGGCCGCGGCTTTGTAGCCGCGGAAATCTACTTCACGCCGCGCCGCGCGCTCGGAGCAATCGCGCCACTTCAATGGGGCCGCGGCTTTGTAGCCGCGGAAATCCCGCTGACGGTGTGCTCCATGTACGGCGGGTCCACGACTTCAATGGGGCCGCGGCTTTGTAGCCGCGGAAATTAGGTTATGGCGAAAGAACCACTATATGTTGGGTCACTTCAATGGGGCCGCGGCTTTGTAGCCGCGGAAATCCACGCACACCTGGCTGGTGGCAGGTCCCTCCGCCAACTTCAATGGGGCCGCGGCTTTGTAGCCGCGGAAATATGGACTTGGTGGAATTCCATACATTACGGAAGTGATACTTCAATGGGGCCGCGGCTTTGTAGCCGCGGAAATCCAATCCGCGCACCCAGTTCGGGTACGATCCGTGGACACTTCAATGGGGCCGCGGCTTTGTAGCCGCGGAAATAAGCTGGGACCTGGGGTGTGGCAGGTCGGCGGGTTGACTTCAATGGGGCCGCGGCTTTGTAGCCGCGGAAATCCGGGTGGGCGGAGTGGATAGTGCTCCGCCCGAAGACTTCAATGGGGCCGCGGCTTTGTAGCCGCGGAAATCGAACAGGTGAAAGTTACCGTACAGCACCCGGAGAAACTTCAATGGGGCCGCGGCTTTGTAGCCGCGGAAATCACGCCCCAGGTACGGAGGTGCGGCCAGGTTCCGGTCACTTCAATGGGGCCGCGGCTTTGTAGCCGCGGAAATCCGGGCCGAGATCTGGGATACCGCAGAACTGCCGCTGACACTTCAATGGGGCCGCGGCTTTGTAGCCGCGGAAATATTTCACTGCGTTGTCGTCCTTGTCCGGCAACGGGCAACTTCAATGGGGCCGCGGCTTTGTAGCCGCGGAAATGCGGGAAATGGGAAATGTCATTTTCTGGCCGATCTGACTTCAATGGGGCCGCGGCTTTGTAGCCGCGGAAATGAGGTGGCGTAATGCCACCTCCCTTTTTGCGATGTTACTTCAATGGGGCCGCGGCTTTGTAGCCGCGGAAATAGTTGGCGAACCGGTTGAAGACCTGCGGAAGCGCCGCACTTCAATGGGGCCGCGGCTTTGTAGCCGCGGAAATGGGGTCTTTCCACGTCGTCTCCTTTCAGTAATCAACACTTCAATGGGGCCGCGGCTTTGTAGCCGCGGAAATGCGGCAGTTCATGCAGTTCCCAACCCGGCTGGCCCAACTTCAATGGGGCGTGATGGATACGAAGGAGATGCAGCGCAGAGGGACTCAGTTCCCAACCCGGCTGGCCCAACTTCAATGGGGCCGCGGCTTTGTAGCCGCGGAAATACGGGCAGAAGCTGTGCACATATCGAAAACAACCTAACTTCAATGGGGCCGCGGCTTTGTAGCCGCGGAAATCGCGCCCCGCGACGACTGCGACGAAGCGCGCCGGGCACTTCAATGGGGCCGCGGCTTTGTAGCCGCGGAAATTGGAGTAAGAGCTACAGGTTATTTTCGATCTGTTCCCACTTCAATGGGGCCGCGGCTTTGTAGCCGCGGAAATGAGCTGTATGTCTTGGACGAAGAGTTATAGGTTGTACTACTTCAATGGGGCCGCGGCTTTGTAGCCGCGGAAATCCACCGCCCGTCCGTCCGTTCAAAGCACGCCGTATCGCACTTCAATGGGGCCGCGGCTTTGTAGCCGCGGAAATGACGATGCGGTCGAACTGATCGCCGGGCCGGCGCTCACTTCAATGGGGCCGCGGCTTTGTAGCCGCGGAAATGGAAGACGCCGTTATCCTGCGGGAATCGGCCGGGTACACTTCAATGGGGCCGCGGCTTTGTAGCCGCGGAAATCACGGGATATCCATCAGTTCTCCGTCATCCATGACGACTTCAATGGGGCCGCGGCTTTGTAGCCGCGGAAATCGAACAATGAAGTCTCCACCGACGGGAGCACCGTCCGACTTCAATGGGGCCGCGGCTTTGTAGCCGCGGAAATCGGCCGGACGATCGGCGGCGGAGCGACGGCCCCGCCACACTTCAATGGGGCCGCGGCTTTGTAGCCGCGGAAATACAGGGTACAGAAATGCAGATAAGTGAGACTCTCAGACTTCAATGGGGCCGCGGCTTTGTAGCCGCGGAAATGTGGGCAAAAAGTTACAGGTTGTATTCAATCTGTGCAACTTCAATGGGGCCGCGGCTTTGTAGCCGCGGAAATAAGAAAGACAACGTTCTTCCCGGTGTGGTCCGAGCAACTTCAATGGGGCCGCGGCTTTGTAGCCGCGGAAATTTGGAAAAGGCAGAATATTTTGGTCCGTGTATCCTTACTTCAATGGGGCCGCGGCTTTGTAGCCGCGGAAATATCCAGGCGTGCCCCAGTACCGTGTCGGGCTCCAGGCCACTTCAATGGGGCCGCGGCTTTGTAGCCGCGGAAATGGGATCACGCCGACCCGGATGCTTCGCCTTGTGATGACACTTCAATGGGGCCGCGGCTTTGTAGCCGCGGAAATCCCAGCACCGGTCCAGCTCCTCACGGGAATACGGCGTACTTCAATGGGGCCGCGGCTTTGTAGCCGCGGAAATCGCCGCCGCGCGGGCTTCCTCCGTGTCGAGCACCACCAGGAACGTGCTTCAATGGGGCCGCGGCTTTGTAGCCGCGGAAATCGGGGTGGGCGGAGTGGGTAGTGCTCCGCCCGAAAGCNTCAATGGGGCCGCGGCTTTGTAGCCGCGGAAATCGTACATGGAGCACNCCGTCAGCGGGAAGATGTATGCTTCAATGGGGCCGCGGCTTTGTAGCCGCGGAAATCTGGTAGATGCTCGTCTCCGGTTCCGTGTCGGGCAGGCTTCAATGGGGCCGCGGCTTTGTAGCCGCGGAAATCAATCAAGACCTCCCGGCCACCGCGGAACAGGCCCGCTTCAATGGGGCCGCGGCTTTGTAGCCGCGGAAATATGAGATTACTCTCACCCACTAAGATTCTTCTGTCTGGCTTCAATGGGGCCGCGGCTTTGTAGCCGCGGAAATATGCAGCGGACCGGTGAGCTTGAGGAGGAACTGAAGGCTTCAATGGGGCCGCGGCTTTGTAGCCGCGGAAATCGCACGGTGACGACCCCCCGGAACTCGGGGGGCGCGCTTCAATGGGGCCGCGGCTTTGTAGCCGCGGAAATCTGCAACCCGGAGGTGGCAGGTGTTGAGGCCGTGGAAGCTTCAATGGGGCCGCGGCTTTGTAGCCGCGGAAATGAGGCGGTATGTGTTCGCCTCGCGTCGCGTCGGGCGGCTTCAATGGGGCCGCGGCTTTGTAGCCGCGGAAATCGGATCGCCTGATCCGTCGTGAGTGCCTGCAACCCGCTTCAATGGGGCCGCGGCTTTGTAGCCGCGGAAATCACCGTTGTACCCGGTCGGTACGGGCCCGTTTGCCACGCTTCAATGGGGCCGCGGCTTTGTAGCCGCGGAAATCAGACTACCGGTGGAGCGTGATATTGTCACCGGAGGCTTCAATGGGGCCGCGGCTTTGTAGCCGCGGAAATATGGATATGAAGGAAATGCGGCGCGGAGGGACTGAGCTTCAATGGGGCCGCGGCTTTGTAGCCGCGGAAATAGCACGAGAAGTGTCGGCACGCGGAGTGTCGTCACGCTTCAATGGGGCCGCGGCTTTGTAGCCGCGGAAATCTGGTGGCCGGAGGACGAGTGGCACTGGGATGATCCGCTTCAATGGGGCCGCGGCTTTGTAGCCGCGGAAATCGCCATCGCCCCGATTGTCGCCACGAAGTGGTCCTACGCTTCAATGGGGCCGCGGCTTTGTAGCCGCGGAAATGAGCAGGCCCGTGAAGGGCAAGAGTAGACATCGGAGCTTCAATGGGGCCGCGGCTTTGTAGCCGCGGAAATATTACTAGGAGTGCACAATGGAAAGACCTTTGTTCGGCTTCAATGGGGCCGCGGCTTTGTAGCCGCGGAAATACTACACCGGGGACCACATTCTCTTTCTTTGGGTGGCTTCAATGGGGCCGCGGCTTTGTAGCCGCGGAAATTTGTCCACCAGGTTCCTCAATTCCCACCCATCGCTCTGGCTTCAATGGGGCCGCGGCTTTGTAGCCGCGGAAATCAGCACGGAGCCGGAAAAGTTTACCGGATGTCACTTCGCTTCAATGGGGCCGCGGCTTTGTAGCCGCGGAAATTACACAACCCGATACTGTACTACCCCCTAATACTGGCTTCAATGGGGCCGCGGCTTTGTAGCCGCGGAAATCAGTACTCAATATCCAATAACCAATACCGCACACCAGGCTTCAATGGGGCCGCGGCTTTGTAGCCGCGGAAATCCGCAATGGGGGTTGGATTCAATTTTCTGGGAATGGTGCTTCAATGGGGCCGCGGCTTTGTAGCCGCGGAAATGCGAGAAAGCAGCCAAGCCGCATAGTGGACGAGGTTGCTTCAATGGGGCCGCGGCTTTGTAGCCGCGGAAATATCACCGCGAAAGCCCGGGCGCGCGGCGCTTCGATCAGCTTCAATGGGGCCGCGGCTTTGTAGCCGCGGAAATCGGAAAGCGACGGGTCAGGAGCTACGTGCATCATGCGCTTCAATGGGGCCGCGGCTTTGTAGCCGCGGAAATGTGCCAGCACCCCGCGTGCAGTGCCGGCACTATGCGTGGCTTCAATGGGGCCGCGGCTTTGTAGCCGCGGAAATCGAGTGCCGACACGCTGCGTGCAGTGCCGGCACTATAGCTTCAATGGGGCCGCGGCTTTGTAGCCGCGGAAATTGCGCTGAAGAAGATTTTGAGTGAAAACCGAAAGGGCTTCAATGGGGCCGCGGCTTTGTAGCCGCGGAAATGTGCTCAGGAGTATCCCGCAGGCAGAAGTGGAGATCGGCTTCAATGGGGCCGCGGCTTTGTAGCCGCGGAAATTATCAGGTCGCGGTGTACGCGCCGGGGATCCCGCGGCTTCAATGGGGCCGCGGCTTTGTAGCCGCGGAAATGGGTAGTAACCAGGATAAAGGAGGTGCTTGATGAGTTGCTTCAATGGGGCCGCGGCTTTGTAGCCGCGGAAATTGGTGTACTACAGGCTGCCGAATGCTGAGGACGTGGAGCTTCAATGGGGCCGCGGCTTTGTAGCCGCGGAAATAGCGAACAACCAGGTCTTCGTCCACGGATCGTACCCGCTTCAATGGGGCCGCGGCTTTGTAGCCGCGGAAATGACGAGCAGATGAGCATGAAAACATGGAGGACGTCGGCTTCAATGGGGCCGCGGCTTTGTAGCCGCGGAAATAACGCCGGTTGGGTGGACAAGCTCGAACGCCGGGGAGCTTCAATGGGGCCGCGGCTTTGTAGCCGCGGAAATGAAGCCATCCGGGCCCTGGTCGAGGAGACCGAAGAGGCTTCAATGGGGCCGCGGCTTTGTAGCCGCGGAAATCGCGCAGAACGTAGCGATGATGCCTTCCGACCTGTACTTCAATGGGGCCGCGGCTTTGTAGCCGCGGAAATGCACCGGCGCGGGTGGTGCTGGCGCATCGGTGTTCCACTTCAATGGGGCCGCGGCTTTGTAGCCGCGGAAATCGATCCCGCAATGTCGGGCGAAGCCCGATCCGTCACTTCAATGGGGCCGCGGCTTTGTAGCCGCGGAAATCGGTGCCCCGCCCTCCTTGTGGGGTCGCATATGATACTTCAATGGGGCCGCGGCTTTGTAGCCGCGGAAATGGGCCCCGTGCTGTCATGGCCACGTGGGACCACGACTTCAATGGGGCCGCGGCTTTGTAGCCGCGGAAATCGGTAGGCGTGGACGAAGTCGTCCTCCTTCCGGATAACTTCAATGGGGCCGCGGCTTTGTAGCCGCGGAAATCTGATTGTCGAGCCAGGGCAGCGGCGGCAACGTGGGACTTCAATGGGGCCGCGGCTTTGTAGCCGCGGAAATAAAAGGAGCCGGATACGGAGGAGGAACGTGCCGTCACTTCAATGGGGCCGCGGCTTTGTAGCCGCGGAAATACCACGGGATATCCGTCAGTTCTCCGTCATCTATGACGACTTCAATGGGGCCGCGGCTTTGTAGCCGCGGAAATATCGGGGCTGGGCTGCTCTGACCGGGGCTGGGGTGGGAGACTTCAATGGGGCCGCGGCTTTGTAGCCGCGGAAATCGCGGGTCGCGCAGGTCCTGCTTGCTGGGAGCTTTGGGGTCCGCCCAGCGAGCGGGACGCCAGACGGCCGGGGGGCCAGCCCGGCTTATCCGGACCAAACTCATAGTCTTCTGTCCAACTGGAACTTATGAGCGCGAGCGGCCCCTGGGTTATGTGCAGGACCGAGCCGCTCGCGGTAGTTGTGCGAGTGACATTATGGGGCTCTTGGTGCCGATTGACCATTGCGCGCCCCAGTATAACGCTTCGACGGGAGTTTGGAAAGTGGCGCCTTGGGCGGCACGGATTCCGCCGGAAGGAGCGTGGGCAAGTCCCCGCGAGACTGGCCGGCGAGGGTTATTCGGGGTCTGTGGCGGATGTTGCCTGGCCGATGTCAGGTGCTCGCGTGTGTCCGGCATGGCGGCGTCTTGCGGCAGGTGCGAAGGTGTGCGGCGCAACGAACGCCCGCGGATTGTGGCCGGAGCGGCCGCGCGCTCCCGAGCAGGTCGACCTCAGCCGATGACGACTGCCCCGGTGTGTGAGATTCGCAGCAGAGGGTTTCAACGGTGGCGAGAGCAGGTCGACCTCAGCCGATGACGACTGCCCCGGGGCGCTCCCATGGGGCGAGCGGCCGGCCGAGGAACTCGACCCGACGCTCGGCGGGTTCCTCGATGGTGCCGAGGCGGACGATCATCACGCGGTCCTCATGGGAGTTAATCAAGCCGCGCAGAGCGCCGAGAAGAAGCACATATTCCGCGGCGGACAAGTCACATTTGAAGACGGAGTATTGGATTGGGTCGCCAAAGCCGTGCATTTTCTTGTAGACGAGGCGCAGACGCTTTTGATCGCATATGTCGTAGCACACCAGGTATCGATGACGCACAGGTCAGTCCTCGGGCCGAATGCTAGCGAGTTACAAATGGCGCGTATTCCTTGAACTCCCCTTGCACGCAAGCGGCCAGGAGGCGGGCCTGAACATCCAACACGCGGCGATAGCTGATCGTATATCCGAACAAAGGATGACGAATAAGCGTATCGAGGCGTCGCTCATACGCCTGAATGAACGTGCGGCGGCCCGCGGCGGTCAGGCTACATGCTGGGCCGCGCGTCAAGAAGTCGCCGGGGCCGATTTCGCCGGTGTTAAGCACTTGAATTACGACACTATCGACAACCAGCGGGCGAAATTCCTCGGCCAGATCCAAGGCGAGCGCAGGTCGGCCGTATCGGGGCCGATGGTAGAAGCCGAGAAACGGATCGAAGCCTATGGCCTGAAGGATGACCGTGAGGTCCTTCGTCAGAAGTGAGTAGCCGAGAGACAACAGAGCATTTACCGGGTCACGTGGCGGGCGACGGTTGCGCGACTGAAAATCGAAGGTGCCCAGATCGGCGCCCTTCGGGCGTTTCAGCATGCGCGCGAAGTTTTGGAAGTAGACACGGGCTGCATTTCCTTCCAGGCCCAGCAAGGACGCGGTATCCTGTGCGGCTGCGACGCGACGCCGAAGGTCAAGTAGGTCGCGCAGGGCTTCGTGAGGACGGTCAGTGGCATTGCGGCGCAAAAGAGTCCGGCAGTTGGTGATCTTACCGGCAATAAAGCGGCGAGCAAACCGCAGGGAAGCCGCAGCGTCCGCCGCAGTCCGGAATTGCTTGATGCGCAGCTCAACATTCTTGTGTCCCAGCCCGAGCGTCATCGCCTGGAAGTATCCGCCAAAGGTGAAATAACAGATGGGAGTACCGCGATCGACCAGCTTGCGCAGCGCCTGGGTTGATACCTGAATATTGCCAAACAGGTTGAGCTGCGACACGTCCAACAAGCGCAGAAGTTGCCGCGGGGCGTCCGGCACGGCGACATAAAGCTGGTCGCCTGTCACGCCAACGGAACCGCCCGGGGCCAGGACGTACACGGGGAGGTCGTCGGGCCTGGCCGGCAGCAGCCGCCGCACCTGCGGCCGCTCTCCCTGCTCGCGCTGAGCCAGGAAGTGGACCTCGTCGGGTAGGCAGATTCCCACCAGGGAGCAACGCGGACACTTCGGACTGTCCACGAGCGGCGGAGGAATCTGACCCGCAGCGGCCACACGACGGGCTTCGTCCCGATAGGCGAGGGTTTTCGCCACCAGATCGGCGTCGATCGGGACCGCCACGCGCGCCCGACTTTGGGCGTAATAGATGACACCCTCGTCACACTGGTAGCCGTGTTCGCGCAAAATCAGCGCTTGGGCACAAAGCTGGACACGGTCAGGCTCCCAAGCGCCTCCGGGCTGCTCCGGGGCGGAGCCGCGCTTATAGTCGACAGGAGTCACGCGGTTCCCGTCGGCCTCCAGAAGGTCCATACGGGCGACCAAGCCGAGCTGAGGCGCTGCGAGGTAGACCGAGCGCGCGACAGCGGGAGCTCCGTCGACAGGCGTCTTTGGTGCGGTCTCTCCGATTGGCTCGTCAGCCGCGGGCGGCAAATCCCCCGACTCCTTGTCCACCCGCTCATGTATCTGGCTACCTTCGAGCGTGTCGGCGGAATGAGCGAACTGTCCGTGAACGAACTCGAGGTAGAAACAACGCGGGCAGTAGACGAACTCGTTGAGCATCCGCGCGGGAATCAGCTCCGGGAGGTCGAGCGCCGCCGGAACCGTTTCCGGAGCCAGCGTGGCGCCCAACCCACCCGGAACATTGGCAGAGCCCGTCGACATGTCGGCCTCCCGCATCTAGCCAGAGAGCCCGAGAGACCCCATAAGAGCAGCTATTGACTTGTGAAAGATCGGCTTCCCGCAACGTTGACTGAAGGCGCCAGAGGCACCAAGCAACTTCTATAGTCTAATCGCACCCGTCGCCCCGAACAACGACATACTGGCGTGGCGGGGCGGGACGGCTTGCCAGACTATGAGAAAGCGCCGCGTCGCTCCGCGGCAGGCCGGGCGTGGCGGGGTAGTGGGGGCAGCCAATCGGCCGGCAAGGATGTTTCTGCAAAGCCTTCCGGTTTCGATTCAGCAGGCTGCCGGCGTCGATGGCGAAGAGAGGCCGGGGAGGAAAGCGGGGCAGCCGACTCCCCACGGCAGACGGCTGCCCCGCTTCTTGAATACTCAGACTGTCGCCGTTACCACGCGGAAGCTGCCAACGGTCGGCGGTTTGCGGGCCGGCTTGAGCTCTCCATCAGAATTCATGAAGCTCGTCGCCGCTTGGGCCGGTGGCGCTTTCGGTGGCTGCCACCTCGGCGGTGGCGGTCGGCGCCGGGGTACGCGGCTCTCGCTTCGCTCGGCGAGCAGAAAGCTTTCGTTCGTCTTGGCTGGCCGGCGTGGCTTGCGCGCGACGGCGCGACGGGGAGCGAGAAGCGGTCGTGGCAGCGCTCGCCGCACCGCGCACCAGCATGACCAGCTCGTCCACGAGGCCCTTCGTGGTAGCGGCCTGTGCGGTGAGCTGCTCAGCCGCCGAGGCGGACTCTTCGGACGCAGAAGCATTCTGCTGCGTCACCTTATCCATCTGAGCGACGGCGGTGTTAACCTGTTCGACGCCCTGGGCCTGTTCCTCCGACGCCTTGGAGATGCCGTTGATGAGCTCGGTGACCTTGGCGACGCCGGCCACGATGGCCTGAATGGCGTTCTTGCCTTCACGTGACTTGCTGACCGACTCTTCGATCAGGCCGGTAGTCTCGCGGGCGGCTTGGGCGGCGCGTTGGGCCAGGTTGCGGACTTCCTCGGCCACGACAGCGAAGCCTTTGCCGTGCTCGCCGGCGCGGGCGGCCTCCACGGCGGCGTTGAGGGCCAGTAGGTTTGTTTGAAAGGCAATTTCTTCGATCACCTTGATGATCTTGCTGATCTTATCGCTGGCCTCGTTGATGCCTGCCATGGTGTGCTCACCGGCGCTGGCCGCCTGATGGGCTTGCGCGGCCAGATCGTTCGCCTCCTTGCTATGGGCCGCGTTCGCGCGGGCCATGGCTGCCATCTGTTCCAGCGCGCTGGAGGTTTCCTCCAGGGCCGAGGCCTGTTCGCTGGCTCCCTCGGCGAGTTGTTGAGACGCGCTGGCGACCTGGGCGGCGGCGTCATTGACCTGCGACACGCCCTCGGCCATGGAGTCGATGATGCGGCGTAAGGTCGCGGCCGTCTCCTCGAGCTCCATCGTGCTGCACGATTTGAGACCCTGAAACGCCGCCCGCAGGGGGCGCGTGATGCTCCGGGTCATCAGCAGGCCGAGCACAACCGTCAGAAACACTGCGGCCAGCCCCACCGCAAGCGTGCCGGCCTGAAGGAGTGCGGCCTGCCGGCGGTTCTCGGCGGCCAGGGCGGTGGCGCTGTCCCGGTTGACCTGCTGGAGCTGGTCCAGCAGATCGACGACGGTCCGCTGGTCCGTCGTGACCGCCCCCAGCAGCAGCTCGCGGGCTTGCACAGAGGCTGCCAGCGAGTCGCCAGCCACCTTGCGCAGGTCGTCAAAGTACTGGAAGACTTCTTGTGCCGCCGGGGCCATCTGCGTGTCGTAGGCCGCGTATGCTTCTTCCGACTTGCCCTCCGCGATCAGGGCCTTGATCTGGCGGATCGCCTGGTGGAAGCGCTGGTGCGGTTCCGCAATCGCCTGCGTTAGGCGGGCCAGATCGGCGTTGTCAGTTTTGAACGTGGCCAGCCACTTTCCACAATTACACGCGGTGTGGTCGTCCCCGCCCTCGAACGTGTCCTTCTGTCGCAAGGCATGCAGGATCTTTTCCGCCAGCTTGTAGTGGTCCTTGGTGAACATCTCCAGTTGCCGCGCCAGGTCGGTCGGATCCGAGATCGCATAGGCGTCGGCCCGCCGACACAGTTCCAGATACTTGTCGACCTGCCCGCGCCAGGCTTCCCAGGCCGGCACGAACTGCTTCCAGAGTTCCTTCTCCTTGGCCGTGTGTGGCAGCGATTCGTACGTCTTCCACGCCGCTGCACATTTCTCTTGTGCTTCGGCCAGGTTGGCATACTGGCGCTTCCGTATATCCTCCTGGAGACCGGCGATACTGAGCGTGCGAAGCGAGCCGCGCATGCTTTCGGTCTGCTCATTCATGCGCAGCAAACTGTCGATACTCGGCAGCCGCACCTGCCCGAGGTCGGCGATCGCGCGAGTGCCGCTAGCGACGGCGTAGTAGGAGACCCCCGCCAACCCCAACGCGATCAACCCCGCGCAACAGAAACCACCCAGCAGCTTGGCTCGCAAACTCATTCTCTTGAACATGCGTGCGCTCCTTTGCAAAGCAGGGAAACGGGCAGATGTGGCAACAAGCACAGCTTCATCCGGTCGTCACCTTGCACGGCCATTCCGGCGTGCCGACGGCGGAGCGGTGAATCGCTGCCGGGCACGCGCCTCACGTCGATCGCGTCGTGCGGAAGTTGTGGCGCGGCCGAGCGCCGAAACCAGTCGGCTGCGCCTGCCGTTCCATGCGACAAGTTCCGCCTGTCATGTCGATCGCGACGTGCCGCCCTGGGGGGCCAGACCTGCTCGCAGTGCACGCCGCGATACGCCGTTCCAGGGACCGGCGTCTCAAGAAGTCTCGGAACGCACGGCCCGTTGTCGGTAAAGTCGGCACGGCGGAACGGCGCCTTGAATATCCCCAACTTGACGTTTCGCGCCCGGCTTGAGGGTGAGAGCAGGCCGACGGAACCGTCGTGCGCGCAGCGCGGTTGTCGACGCGCGCAGCGCGCGCTCCGCTGGCGCGTTGGGTGTTTACAAGCCGGCTCCGCAGCAGGGGATGGTGCGTTGTCTTACAAGCCGGGTCGATGCGCTGAAGTCGAGGTGAGTGCGTGCAATACCTCGAAGAATCCGGGGAAACTCTTGGACACGCAGTCCGCCCCGTGGATCGTGAGGCCGTCGACCGCCAACCCGGCGATGGCGAAACTCATGGCCATTCGGTGGTCTTCGTAGGTCTGAATCTCCGCGGGGCGGAGTCGCTCGGGCGGGTGAATGGTCAGGCCGTCGGCGCGCAGATCGACACGAGCTCCCAGACGGGTCAGCTCGCTGGCGAGGGCAGCCAACCGGTCCGTTTCCTTGATCCGCAAGTTCGCCACGTTGTGGATCTCGGTGGGGCTGTCGGCAAAGAGGGCGACGACGGCCAGGGTCTGGACCGTGTCTGGCGCGTCGTTCAAGTCAACGACGATGCCGCGGAGGCGCTGGCGCGGGCCGGCGACCGCGAGGGCGACGCCGTCCTCCTCGACCGTGCAGCCCATCCGGGCGAGCACGTCGACGAAGGCCACGTCGCCCTGCAAACTGGCACGCGTCAGGCCGAGCACACGTATGCGGCCGCCGGTGACGGCTGCCGCCGCCCAGAAGTAGGTCGCGGCACTGGCGTCCGGCTCGATCGTGTATCGTCCGGGACGGTAGCGCTGGAAGGCCGGGACCACGAACCGACAGCCCTCCCAGTCCAGCACCTCGACGCCCATGGAGCGCATCACGTGGAGCGTCAGTTCAACGTACGGTTCACTGACCAGCGGTCCTTCGATGGCAATCAGCACGTCCTGACGAGCGTATGGGGCAACCATCAGCAGAGCACTTACGAACTGGCTTGACGGGGGCTGCCGGAAGATGATCTCGCCGCCCGCCAGCCCGCGGGCGAGGACGGTGATTGGAGGGTACCCGTCGCGATTCTCATACCCGATGCTGGCGCCGAGCGCTCGCAGCGCGTCGACCAGTTCTCCGATGGGACGCTCGCGCATCCGCGCCGAGCCATCGAGGCGGAATCGTCCGTGCCCCAAGCAGACGAGCGCGGTGAGGAAACGCATCGCCGTGCCCGCGTGGCCGACGTTCAGGTCGGCTTCGTCCGCTGGCAGATGCCCGTGGCACCCCACCACCTCGAGGGTACGCTGTTCAGGACGCTCATGTGTCCTGACACCGAGCGTTCGCAGGGCAGCAACCATGACCGCGGCGTCATCGGCGAAAGACGCCCCCGACAGCAGACTGGTTCCGTCGGCCAACGCCGCACAGGTGAGATAGCGGTTCGTAAGACTCTTCGACCCGGGCAGTACGACGTCGCCGACAACCGGGCCCGACGGGTGTACGCGTACACACTGACCGCATCGCTCGATCGGCACCCGCTACTCTCCCTTATCGAGGTCCCAGATGGACGGCCCTACGCCGCCGGCGCCAGCCTGTAAAGCACCTCAAGCGACCACAGCACCCGCCGGCGTGCAACGTGTTCCATTTCTCCGTCGACCAGCCGACCCAGGTGAACCGCGCTGTCTTCCTCGCCCAGCCATATGCGGCAGCGAGCCGGCGGGTCGTCCGCCATGCGGCAGAGTGCCGGGCGGCCGACCTTCGGGCCGCACCCGACCGCCACGATCACCGCGTCGCCCGGAAGGAACATCGGACGCATACTGTCGTCCGTCAGCCGCACGCCGAACGGATGAGAAAAACAGTTGGCGATCCCCGGGTTCCGCAGACAGCAACACGTGCGGCCGGTGGCGGTGCGTACATGCACGAGCTCGGCGTGCCGAAGCGCGGAGGGGGAATACTCCATCGCGGGTTCAGCCAGCGCGACGGGCTCCGGTGTACCCACCGGTGTCGGCGCGCGCAACGGTACGAGCTCGAAGCGCGCGTCGGAGCCAGAGGGGTTCTCAGGTGGCAGGGTGGTCGGCAAGTCCGCCGCGTCCAGGACGGGGATAAGCTGAACAGGCGCGGGCAGACGCCCTGCCGCGACGTCGCCCGGTTGCTCCGCGCTGCGTTCCAGCAGGTCAAGGAAGGCATCGACCGCATTGGCGGTCGTTGGCCGCCGTTCCAAGAGATTTGCCAGGCGCGTGAGGATTGCGCGATGCCGGCCCCGCGCCTCGGCGATCACCACCGTGCCGCGGGCTGCGATGCCGGTCAGCAGCCATTGCAGGTCTTCGCCCGTCGTTTCGCAGATGCGCACCAGGACCTCCGCCGGCGGGATCACCCCGCGCTCGAAGGTCTCATATTGATCCAGTGTCAGGCCGAGACGCTCGGCGAAGCGGGCCTTTCCGCGCGGACCAAAATGCCGGCGGCGAAGCTCGCGAATACGTTGCGCCAGTGCTGATTGTGGACTCGTCACTCTGCTGGCCCTGTGGTGCTGCGCAAACAGTATAAGTGTCGTCAGCCGAACCTGCTATGCGAGTGGCGGGCCGCGGGTCCGTGGGGCCACGACGTACGCGCGCATCACCGGCCCCGCACGTGCGTGCGGGGTTCGGGCAGGCGCCATGTGTGCCGTCGACCGGCGATCGCGCTGAGCCCGGCGCGCCGCGTGTCCGCCGTCAATGCCACGACGGAATCGGCACTAGCTCGATTTCCAGTACATCCGGTCGGACCTGTAGCCCGCGCAGGCGAAAGCGCTGCTTGCCATTGGGCCACCGCCACTCGTTCGCGTGCGCTAGTCGCCCGCCGGAAAACGTCCAAGACCTTTCGGGATTCCGCAGGAGCGAGCCGGCGGCGGCGAGCGCCCAGCGGGCCGGGACGGGCAGTACGCCGACGCGGGCCGCGTCGCATGCGAAAACCGCCTGTTCATCGGTCAGTGTGATTTGCCAGTCCAGTGTCAGGACGCACGACCAGGGATCGCGATCCAGGAGCGTCAGCACCCGAATCCGGCGGTCCAGAAACCGGATCTGAGTCTCGGGAAGCCCGGCGACATCGGTGGCCTCCTCTGGCCACACCTCGGCCCGGGCGGTCAGCCAGCGGTTGACCTGCTCTTCGTCCAGCAGCACACGCACTGGGCGGCCGGCGTTCAGACCCTCGCCGATTTCATCCAGCAGCCGGGCCAAATCACGCTTGTCCGCGCGCAGCAGGTTGTAGTCGATGGATGCGGGGCGGTAGTCGGCGGGCCGGGTCGCGGCCGCGAAGGTCAGCGCCAGCAGCAACACTAGCAATGCGGCCAACAGGATGACGAATGCAACGCTCCAGCGCCGGGTTGGGCGCGTCGCCTGCGGGGTCGGGTGGCCTGCGACGGACATGTCACTGCCCCCCTGCGATAGGTCCTTTACGCCCGGTCGGGCTTAGGTCTTACGCTTTTTGTCGTCTTTGTCCAGTTCGTCTAGGGCGGACAGCGCGTCGTCGGCATCAAGGTCGGCGTCGCTCAGGTCGAACGTCTCCTCGTCAGCGGGAGCCGGGGTCGTGGGCGTGACGCCGGCTGCGGTCACGGCTTCTTCCGGCCTGATTTCTACCGGCTGTCCGTCGATCTGGACGACAAAAGTCACCGGCCCGATGCGCAGCCGGTCGCCCGGCTTGAGCTGCACTTCCGCGATCCGCTTGCCGTTGACGAACGTGCCGTTGGAACTGCCGAGGTCTTTGACCATCACGGCGTTGGCGCGTCGAACCACCTCGCAGTGCTGGCGGGACACATCACGCGTCGGGATCCGCAGGTCGCAGTCCTGTCGGCGACCGAGTACCGTCCGCTCCGCTTCCAAGGGAAACTCACGCCGTTCCGTGCCCTTGAACATCACCAGGACGACGTCCATGGTCGTGCCTCGCGCTCATCGCCTGTCGATATTGCGACTGCCGGCCGCATTCCGCCACGACGGCCGGCGGGTACCATACCGGTGCGCGTCGCCGCATGCTATGGGATACCCAGTCCCGTGACAACGCCCGAACCATGCCGGTCGCTGTACGTTCATGTGCCTTTCTGCGGCAGCCTCTGCAACTATTGCGATTTCTACTCCGTGGTCCTGGAACCGGTGCTCGTTGCACCACTCGTGGATGCAGCGCTCCGGGAAGTCGCCGCGTACGCCCGCATCCGCGCGCTGGACCTCGATACATTTTATATCGGCGGGGGAACCCCCACCGTCCTACCCTTGGCCGAGCTGGAGCGCCTGCTGACTGGCGTGCGCGCGTACGCCTCGACCACTGCCGAGCCCGAATTCACTGTCGAGGCCAACCCCGCGACTGTGACCGCAGAAGTGGCAGGCGTTTTGGCGGCGTGCGGCGTGAACCGGGTTTCTCTCGGCGCTCAGTCATTCCAGCCCGACGAACTGCGCACCTTGAGCCGCCGGCATCAACCCGAGGACGTGGCGGCGACAGCGGCGACGCTCAGGCGCCACGGACTGGCGCGCCTCAATCTGGACCTGATATTCGGGATTCCCGGGGCAGACCCTGGAGAGGTGGGAGCGTAACCTGCACACGGCCCTGCAATTGGCGCCGGATCATCTCTCGTGCTACGGCCTCACGTGTGATGCGGACACACCGCTGGGGCGAAGACTGGAGCGCGGGGAGTTGCAACCGGTCGGCGAAGACTTGGAGGCCGACATGTACGAGCTTGCCGTTGATCTGCTTCCGACGGTAGGACTGCTCCAGTACGAGATCAGCAACTTCGCCCGGCCGGGCTGCGAGTGCCGTCACAACCTCCGCTACTGGCATAACGAACCGTACCTGGGAATCGGTCCCGGTGCGTCGGGCTATATTGACGGAGTGCGATACCGGAACGTCGCTGACATTCGGGCTTATATAGAACGCGTCAGCCGCGGGGACTCGCCGTGGGCCGAACACGAGCGGCTTCCGCCGGACGGCCGCGCGCGGGAGACCGCGATGCTTGAGCTGCGCTTGACAAGCGGCATAGACCGCACGCGATTCGCGGAACGGTTTGGTGCGGACCCGGCGGCCGTTTTCGCCGACGCCGTGGAGCGACATGCGCGGGCCGGCCTTCTGGTGGTCGACGAACGAACCATACAACTGACGCCCGCCGGCCGGCTGGTTGCCAACCGCGTCATGGCAGATTTCCTTTGCGACGGCGTCTGAAACAGCGAGCTCTGTGCCGACGACTGCGCTGGCACGCCTCGCGGACCACGCTATAACAGGAGCGGGGTTGACTAGCACGGGGCCACGCGGCCCGTTGGTCCTTGGATGCGAGGTTGCGCGTGTCCGAGTTTCTGACAGCCGTACGCGAGCACGAGTTCCTTCAAGTCGCCCTGTTGACCGGGGTGCTGTCCAGCATCGCGTGCGGGATCATTGGTAGTTATGTAGTCGTTCGCCGTATCACATACCTGGCCGGTGGGATCGCCCATTGTGTTTTCGGCGGTTTGGGGGCGGCGCAGTACTTCTCGGTGGTTTATGGGTGGACTTGGCTCCACCCACTGTATGGGGCGACCGTGGCCGCGCTGTTGGCTGCCATCATCATCGGCTTGATCAGCCTGCGGGCGCGTCAGCGGGAAGACACGGTCATCGGTGCCATCTGGGCCATCGGCATGGCGCTCGGCCTGCTATTTCTGGCGCGGACGCCCGGCCGTCAGGTCGACCCGATGAGCTACTTGTTCGGCAGCTTCCTGATGGTCACACGGAGTGAACTCTGGCTCCTGGTCGCCCTCGACTTGCTCGTCATCGCCGTTGGGCTGCTGTGCTATCGCCAATTCCTGGCGGTCTGCTTCGACGAAGAATTCGCTTGGCTACGCGGGCTCCGCGTGCAGGTCTACTACCTGCTCCTGCTCTGTCTCACGGCACTGACTGTCATCCTGCTGGTCAGCGTGGTGGGGATTGTCATGGTGATCGCGCTCTTGACTCTACCTGTGGCGGTCGCCGGACACTTCTGCAAAACACTCTGGCAGCTTATGCTTGTTTCGGTCCTGCTGAGCATGGCTCTTACAACCGCCGGCTTAGCAATCAGTTACGAGCCCAACCTCCCGGCCGGCGCGACGACCATCCTGCTCGCGGGGGGATTGTACGTGCTGGTCATGGCGGGAGCCCGCGTCCTTCCGCTGGTTCGCCGCCGAGCTTGAGCGACATCATGGCACCCGCCCTGGGTGTTCCGCGCCGCCGCTTGACTGCGACGGCTGGGCGCACTCCGTACCCCACCTGGGCGTGCGGGCGTCGGATGAAGCGGTCTGCCGTTCGTCAGCCCCGATACTTGCGGATGACGCCCACAACCACGCCCTGGATTTGTACGTCCTTCGCATGAATCGGCGGATAACTCGGATTGGCCGCTTCGAGGCGAACACCACCGCGTTCCCGATAAAAGCGCTTCAACGTGGCCTCGCCGTTGTCCAGCAGTGCCACGACGGTTTCCCCGTCACGGGCGGTGTCGCGCTGCTCGACCACTACGTAGTCGCCATCGCAGATGCGGTCGTCGATCATGCTGTCGCCTCGGACGCGCAGCACAAACGTCCGGTGCGGCGAAATGAAGAGGTCTTCGAGGTCGAGGAATTCGCGTTCTTCGATCGCTTCGATCGGGCGGCCGGCCGCGATGGTCCCAGCCAGCGGCAGACGTGTTGGTCGCTCGTCCGGGAAGGCGATGTCGCCGCTAAGTTCGCAAACGAGCGTGCCTTGGTGCCGCCCGCGGCGCAAATAGCCCTTCTTCTGCAAGGCGACGATATGCTCGAACACGGTGACTTTGCTGACGCCAAATTCGTCCCCCAGCTCCTGGCATGGTCGGGGCGTACCCGTGCGCGTTGATGTAGTCGCGGATGTACGTCAGCATGCGGAGCTGCTTGGGCGTCAGTGTGCCGCGCGGCCTCTTGGACCTGCGTTGCATGGCGTTCCTCCACCAAATAGGTTTTCAGGGACTCCAGTATCACAGGTGGCAGAGGCTGGCGGGCCGCCGCCCACACACGCAGATCGCTGGGCATCGGCGCGCGCAGATGGGCTTCTGGGCATGGCGCGGAGACCGTTCCGTAGAGGTCACCCCGCGGCTCTTCGCGGTGAACACCGGGTAGCGGAAGCCGCCGAAAGTTCAGCAACCCCTCTCCGCCGTCGTGCACGGCGTATCGAAACTCGCCGCCTGGTCCCAGCACACACAGAACCGGGCTTTCAGGGATTTGCGACGCGGACACGATGCACTCCTTTGCATCAGGGCTTCGCTGAACACGCACCTGTGTTAGCTTCCTATTTGCGCTAATAGTAACCTAACACGGCTGCCTTGTCAAGCGGTGCCCGGCTCCGCAGTTCTCACGGCGGCTCACAATCCATTGAGCCTTTGACACTCTGGTTAACTATAGCTTGTGGCAGGGCCGCGCGCGAAGAGCACTATCAGAAAAAATGCGAAATTCTCTGCTGTTCTCACTTTGCCCGCGTGATCTCGGTGGTCACCCTAAGCGGCGCTGAATAATAGGGTTGCGGATCGTGCGCGGTGCCGGATCGCGCCAGATTACGTTACGCCCCCGCTGTGTAAGTCGTGCCACGCCAGTGCGTTCGAGCGCCGAAATGCCGGCCGATCGCGTTCAAGGTAACGCCAAGGCAGACCGCCGCCCCCAGCGGCCAGGTCAGTGCCCATGCCGGGCGTGTGCCCCCCAGCGCATAGAATCGCCACAGTACCGACTGCTGAGCCAGAAACGCGACGGCCGCCATCGCCGCAACGGTCGCAGCCCACGAGCGGAACTCCGGCCAGATCATCAGCGTGAGGGCAGCGAGCAGGCTGAGGGTCGGCAGAAGGCTGAACACCGAAAGAAACAACACGCTGGCCAGCAAGCGCGGCAGCGTTCCGAAACAACAGTAGAAGATCCGCGTCCAACCATTCCAGATCTGGCGCCAGCCCGCGTACATCCGGACGCTGTACATGCCGCCACCGCGGATGACACGCAGGCGGACACCGAGCTGCTTGGCGCGTCGCGCGAAGTGCATGTCTTCATTGAGAGCGGTGCGGACCGCGGCGTGTCCGCCGAGACGCTCGTAGGCGGTGCGTGACATCAGCATGAACGCGCCATTGGCGTATGCGTGCGGGCAGCGCGGATCATTGACTCGCTGGGGCGGGAACCAGAAGATCAGGATCGCGCCGGCCGGGGGCTGCACCACGCGCTCCCAGAACGTCCAGGCTTCGAGCTGCGGCAGGACGGACAGAAAGTCGATCTTTTCGCGGCGCGCGTAGCCGACTGCGGCTGCGAGCAGTCTCGGGTCGTGAAAGCGGCAGTCCGCGTCGGTGAACACGAAGTATTCGCCGGTTGCGTGCCGGACGGCGTGGTGGAGCGCATGGTTTTTGCCGCTCCAGCCGGGCGCAAGCTCGGCGATATGAACGGTCTTAAGACGCGGGTGCTGGGCGGCCAGGCGGTCGATAATTTCGCCCGTGCGGTCGGCACTGCGGTCGTCGGCGACAATGATCTCGAAGTCGGGATACTGCTGGGCGAGCAGCCCGCTCAGACAGCGTTCGATGTTCGTCTCTTCGTCCTTGGCGGCAACGAGCACAGACAGGCGGGGAAGCGAGGCGTCGGCTGACGGCGCCTCGTGAGCGGTAAGGATGGGTTCATTCCGACCGCGGTTGAGATCCCAGTGCCGGCGGAGCCACACGAACGCGATAAACGCCAGAATCCAGAACCAGACGGCTGGCCCGGACAGCTCAAGAACCGGGTTAAGCGCGCTTGCGATCACACGTGCCTCCGTCGGGCAGGTTGAGCAGCGTACCGAAACGACGACAATGATGCCAAGGACATAGACGAGGTGCAGCGGATGAAAGCGCGAGCAGCGGGTATAGCGATTGCGGCGTTCTGGGCGCTCGTTGCGCAGGGAGCGGTGGCGTCGCAGCCGGCGGGAACACAGCCTGCGACGACACGCCCGTCGCCGGCAACGAGTCAGGGGGTGGCGAGCAGCCTGCCGACCATGAACTACGCAGACGCCGCCTTCGGATTCGAGTTGCAACTTCCCGCGGGCTGGGATTACGACCGCACGCGGTTTCAACAGTACAAGGACTCTATTGGGCTGCTCCGCGGGCGCGCCCCTGGCGGGCAGAAGGCCTTGCAGATCGTCATTTTCCGCATCGCGCCAGTGCTCGGGAGCCGGTCGAATGAGGGCGAGGCGGCGCCGGTTCGCATCCCGTCGTTCGAGGACTGGGCCGTGGAATTCGGGCGGGAGATCGCCGAGAGTGCCGGCGCGACACGGGTTGAGTGGGAGCCCTGGAGTCTGCCGCCGCGGGCCGGAGCCTTGTTGAGCTACGATTCGAAAATCGGAGCGACTCGCACACGCACGCACACGGTCTGCGTTCCGTTTGACCCGAGTACGGTCTGGGTGCTGGTGTACACGGGGGCGGTGGAGGAGAAGGAGGACGAGCGCCGCTTGCGGGAGGAGTTTGACCAGATCGCGGCGTCGCTCCGCGTGCACTACGACCCGGGTGAACTGGAGCAAATGGCTGCGGCGTTTCAGCGCGGCGAGGAGCTCTTAGAGCGCCTGCGCCGGGAAGCCGCCCGGGTGCCGCTCGACGGGGTGGACTACTACTACGAGATCGTGTTGGCGGACAAGCCGATCGGGTATCTGGTGCGGCGCGTTACGCGCGAAGATCACCCGCTGACCTCTCCAGGGGCCAGACACCAGGTCGCGGCGACCGGGGTGCGCGTCCGCGAACGCGCCTGGCGGTTCGCGGAGGACGGGACCGCTCGATTCACCCGCATGGACCTATTCAGCAGTTTCGATCTGAAGACCGGCCTCATCGAGCACGAACAGATACACCTGCCAGCGCCGGACGTGCCGTCGCAGCGGCCGCTGGTGAAGACGGATCAGGCAATTCGCAAGGAAGACGTGCTCCTGTCCAGCTATCGCACCAGCCTCGACGTTGGCCTGCCGGAGCCGCAGAAGCCGATGAGNGTCGGTCCCGTTTATCTGGACCTCGCGTGGACACGTGTGCTGCCGGTGCTGTTGCTCGACGCCGCCCAACAGACACACGCCTTCGTGATTTACAACACCGAGACGCGCGCCTTGATCTCGGAGCTCATCACCCCCCTGGGCGAGCGTTCGCTCGAGGGGCATACCGGGCCGACCTATGCCTTCGAGGTGCGCGACGGCCTGATCGATCGGCCCAGCCTGCTATACACCGACGGCCGCGGCGTGCTGCTGCGGCTGATTGCCGGTGACCTGGTTGTGCGCCGCGTGTCGCGGGAGTACGTAGAAGAGACGTACGGGGCTCGTCGCGCGGAGGCGCGCCAGAGGCTTGGGGCCGTGGATGACGAAGTGCGCTGAGGCAGCCCTCGTCTTTGCTCATTCGACGGAGAGGCAGATTTCGCCCGAGCAGACCGGGCGGCCGGGGAGTTTCTGATGGCGGCACGCCTGCCGCTCAATCGTGTCGCGCACCGGGCCGGGGCGAGTTCGAATCGCCGCGACCCGACGGGGCCGCAGACCGGGGCCGCGCTGCCGCGGTGGATCACCATCGTTAGCGCGTGCGGTTTGTTTCTCGTCGTGTTGGCGGTTTTCTGGCCGGCTCTGCGCGGCGAGTTTGTCGATTGGGACGACAAGGACAATTTCCTCGAGAACCCGCACTTCCGCGGCCTGTCGGCGACGAATCTCCGCTGGATGTTCACCACGTTCCACATGGGCCACTATCAGCCGCTGAGCTGGGTCACGCTCGGGTTGAACTATGCACTTGCGGAGTGGCTCGTCGGCGACGGGATGAACACCGTCGGATATCACCTGGTGAACCACCTGTTCCACGCAGGCAGCGTTGTGCTCGTCTACCTGCTCGGCATGCGGCTGCTGGATCGACCGCGACGCGCGCCGCCGGCAGCCGTTCATATCGCTGCTGCTCTGGCCGCGTTACTTTTCGGTCTGCATCCGCTGCGAACGGAGTCCGTTGCGTGGCTGACCGAGCGACGCGACGTGCAGAGTTCATTCTTCCTGCTGTTGACGGTGCTGTGGTACCTGCGGGCGACGACACCGGGTGCGTCTCACCGCCGGCGCTGGCTGGGTCTGACGCTCGTGGCGTATACGGCATCGCTGCTGAGTCGCGCCATGGGCGTCATGTTGCCTCTCGCGTTGCTCGTGCTGGATTGGTATCCCCTGGGACGCCTTCGAATCGCGTCCCGATGGCATGCCGGGACCTGGCGTGCCGTGCTATGGGAGAAGGTTCCGTTTTTCGTGCTGGCGGCGGCGACGGCCGTGTTAGCGGTCATCGCTCAGCGGTCCGCGGGCGCGACCGCCACGTTGACCCAGCACGGCGTGGTCAGTCGTCTGGCCCAGTCCTGCTTCGGGCTGACGTTCTATCTATGGAAGACGCTGCTGCCCGTTCGCCTGTCGCCGATCTACGAAATGAAACCGCCGCTGGATATTACCTCGGTGGAGTACGGGGGACCGGCCATCCTGGTTGCGACGGGCGCGGTCGGTTTGACGGTCCTCGCGCTCCTGGGGCGTGGTCGAGCCCTGCTCGCGGCTTTGGCCTGCTATGGTTTGTTTCTGCTGCCTGTGTTGGGGTTCGTTCAAAGCGGCAACCAGGCGGCGGCCGACCGGTACTANTTACTTGCCGTCGGTGCCGTTGATGTTGCTGCTCGCCGGAGCAGTACTGCACCTGACTAGCCGGGAGCGGCTGCCGCGCAGTGTGCGTGTCGCGCCGGTCGTCGCCGGCGTGGCGGTCGCCGCCGTGCTCGGGACGCTCACTTGGCGTCAGTGTGCAATTTGGCGCAGCACGGAGGCTTTGTGGACCTACGCGGCCCGCGTCAGTCCCGACAGTTCGATTGCCGTCAACGGATACGGCTGGGTGCTGTGGGAGAAGGGCCGGGGCGAAGAGGCTTTGGCGCAGTTCCGCAGGGCTGTCGAGCTTCAGCCGGGCAACGAAGTGGCGCATCACAATATCTGGTCGGTGTACCGCAGCCGGGGCCAGAACGACGAACTCATCCGTGAGTACCAGCGGTCGCTGCGTCTTCTGCCAAACTTTTATGACGCGCACCTGAATCTGGGCAACGCGCTGATGCGCAAGGGAGATTACGCGGCCGCCGTACAGTCGTACCGTAAAGCAGTCGAACTCCGGCCTCGCAGCGCAGACGCGCACGCCAACCTGGCCATGGCCCTGGCTCGCAGCGGGGACCCCGAGGCTGCCCGACGAGAGTACGAGGAAGCGTTGCGGCTGCAACCGCACCACATCAAGGCGCGACATGGGCTGGCGACAGCTTTGCGACGACTTGGGCGGGAAGCCGAGGCGTGGCAACAGCTCCACGCCGTACTGGCGATCGACCCCAATTACGCGCCAGCACGGGAGCTGCTGGAAAAGTGGGCCGCCTCCGCAGCGACGGCCCCCGCACCGTGAGGTGCATGGATCGAGTGTCGGCGTTGAAGTACGGCACGCTCGTTCGGAATCCGATGCAAGGGCCGTGGCCACCGATGTGCGGGAACGCGGGACGCCGCGCTCACCGCCGCGCGGAACCGCCGGGCGCACGGTCCGGGCTTGCGATTGCCGGTCGGCGTGAAGGCCGCTACGTTGAGGGGCCATGCTGCGGGAACTGGTCGATACGGCGCTGCTGGAGGATTTTGTCAGCGGGCTATCGCGGAGTGCGGGGCTGCGCGTGTGCGCCTACGACTCGCGGGGCTCGCTGATCGTCGCGGCGCCGCCCCCCAGCGAATTCAGTCGTCTGACGGGCACCGTGCTGGGGGCGTTGCCCGCGGAGCTTGAGCGCGTTCCGGTCCCAGCCCACGATCCGCCCGGGCAGGTCGCGTTTGTATGCGGGCGCGGCCTATGGTATGTCGTAGCGCCGGTGTACGTGGACGATCGGGAAGCGGGCTACGTAGGGGTCGGGGAGTTCCGCGAGCAATCGCTGTCCGGCGACGAGTGGCACGCTGCGCACCGGGCGTCGGGCGCGGATATCACCACGCTGATTCGGGCGTGGGAGGCTTTGCCGCCGCTGGATCGACGTGGGACATCGCACGCCGTCGTCACCGCGCGCTGGGGTGCGCGCCTGCTGGCGGAGTGGTGTCGACGCGAATCGCGGCTGGCGTCGGCCGCCGAGGAGGTCGCGCTGGTGGGGGACATCGCGGAGCTGCTGACCGGCGAGCAGGACCTCCAGCGCGTCCTGGACCGGATTGTGGCCGAGACGGCCCGGGTCATGCAGTGCCCGGCGTGCAGCATCCGTCTGTACAACCCCGAGACGAATGAGCTCACCATCAAGGCCGTGTACCGGCTTTCCCGCGAGTACATCGGTAAGGGGGCGGTCGTACGCACCCCTGGCAGCGTCGATGACCTGACGCTCCGCGGCCAGGTCGTCTACGTCGAGGATATGCGCACCGATCCACGCATTCAGTATCCGGAACAGGCGCGACGCGAGGGGATTGTCAGCATGCTGACGGCCGGGATGGTTTATCGCGGTCAGCCGGTGGGTGTCATCCGGGTGTATACGCACCAGCGGCGACGATTCCGCAAGGCCCAGCGCGACCTGCTGCGCGCGGTGGCCTACCAGGCGGCCACGGCGATTGTGCACGCTCAATTGGTCGGCGAGCGGCTGCGACACGCGGAGATGCAGCGGCAGCTCGCGCTGGCGGGCAGTCTTCAGGAGCGGATGATCCGTACGCCCCCGCCGCAACACCCGCGCGTCGCGACCGCATTGGCGTTCCACCCCAGCTACCGCGTCAGCGGGGACTTCTGCGACCTGTTTTCCCTCGCGGACGGACGGCTGGCAGCCGTCATCGGCGATGTCGCGGGCAAGGGCATCCCCGCGTCGTTGCTGATGTCCACGGTGCGCGGGGCTTTGCGGGCGGCCGCCGATTATTGTGCAGAGCCGGGGCAGCTTGTGACCCGTCTGAACCGCCTGCTGTGCGACGCGACGTTGCCGCATGAGTTTGTCACGCTGCATATGCTGGCCCTGGATGCGGATGCCCGCCGGCTGACCTACTGCAACGCCGGCCACGAGCCGCTGCTGGTATTGCGAGACGGGCAGGTCATCGAAGTCGGCGAGGGCGATTTGGTGCTGGGCGTCAATCCGGCGGCAGCGTATGAGGAACATACGCTCGAGGTGCGCCCCGGCGACTTCCTGCTGCTCTACACCGATGGGGCGATCGAGGCCCGCAACTTCGCGGAGGAGCAGTTCGGTCGCCCACGCCTGCACGAATCGTTGCGGGCGTACGGCCACCTGGCGCCCCAACAGGTGCTCAACAACATTGTTTGGGATGTCCGACGCTTCGTCGGCCTGGCGGAGCAAGCCGACGACCTGACGCTCGTGGGGCTGCGAATCACGAGCTGATGCGCGCGGAGCTTGTCACCCGCCACCGCCGCGACCACGCGTTTGCGCGGTGCATGCGACCGCCCCCCGGAACCGGGCGGACACCGTGTTGAGGGCTTGCCGCCCGCGGCGTGTTCGCCGTCACCCGATCCACAGTCCCTCGAGCCGCACTTGGACGCCCTCCGGTGTCCGATTGATGAAGTTAAGCAGGCCGCTGTGGCGCCACTGAAGCATGCACAGACGCGGCTGAAAGAAGTAGCGCGTGCCGATACGTAGGTCCACGCCTGGGCGCTGCTGGCGTACGAGTCCCTCGTACGCTTCGGCGCTGTAGTAGCCCAGGTCCTTGAAGCCATCCTGCCGTGGGCGCAGCGGACCCGTGACGCACCAGGTGATTACTCCTGTCCGCGGGTCGACGTTCATCGCCACGCCGCAGTGCGTGATCGGGCAGCCGCAGGACATGCCGAGCGGTCGGCCAATGAGCACGTCGCCGACGCGGACAGCCAGCTCGCGCGTGATCAGAGGGTTGTGGGGCAGGATGATCTCGCGTGGGCCGGGTTCCTCCGGGAAATGTTCCAGGTAGAAGTCGAACTCGCGGCCGAGGGTGTCCTGCCAAGGAGACTGCTGCTGCGGGTCGGAGAATGTCGGCAGGGGCTGACCGCCGGGGGGCTCCTGCGCGGGGCACACGGCAGCACCGCCGCACCCAGGCGATGTTGCCGGCACCGTTGTCATAGCCGCCGGGGCGCGATGAATGCAGCGTTCGAGCAGCGCGGGCTGCGTCGCCAAGTGCTGGGCGAGCTCGGCACAAGTGCGAAAGCCGCACACACCGCAATCCAGCCCGGGCAACGTAATCTCCGCAGGCGTGGCCTTTGGGGCGGTAGTCATTGAGCGCGTCTCCTATTCCCCCCGGTAGAAAAGCTGGTTGTCCAGCGGGCGGACAACGCCGAAATGCGATTGCCACCCGATGGTCTTCTTGCCGACGCAGACGGTGCAGGTTCCGACCGGCGGATTGCCGCGGAGGAGCAGTTCGCCGCGTACGTCGGGCGTAGACAGCACCTGCGCTGCGAGTGGGTCGATGCCAATGCCGCGCAGAGCATCCACTTCGCGTACGCGCACGTTCGGAGCCGCGTCAAGGATGCGTGCGCGGAACACCTCGCGCTCGGCCTGAGAGACCCGGTCGACCTTGGTGACGACGGCCACGTCGGCCAGGCTGAGCATCGGTCCGATCTTGCGTGGCAGATTCATCCCGCTGGTCGCTTCGAGCACGACGATTCCGAGCCCCCCATCTACGTAGGGCGAGCAGCGCAGGCACAGGCCGGCGGTCTCGACAAACAGGACATCGGCTCCCTCGCGCTGCGCCCAGATCAGCGCATCGCCCAGCACCAACACATTGCAGTGATCTGGACACAGTTCGCCCGAATACACCTTGCGGGTCGGAATGCCGAATTCCGTCGCGACCTGCATGTCCTCGTCGGCGTATTGAACGTCAACTTTCAGATAAGCGGGCCGCACCCGGGAGTCGTGTGCGGCGCCGTGGCGGGCCGCGTCGAGCAACCTGCGGATTACATGGCGCAACACGGACGTCTTGCCGGCGGTCGCCGTACCGGCACAAATCACGAGCTTCACGCGACTGCCTCCAGATCCGCGACGGTGAACTCGCCGCCGCCGCGTAGCCGCTCGCGGAACCCGGCCAGCCAATCGTCGGCCGCCCTGACCCGCTGCGCGAGGTGGCGTTCGACCTCGCCGGAGCGGATCAGTTTGACCATCGCACCGCCACGCATGACGACGCGCAGATCGGAAAGCAGTGCGATGTAGGGGTCGTGCGTGACGAAGATGAAGATTTTGCGATGCTGGCGAAGGCGCTCGAGCGCCCGCAGGCGATGAATGCCGGCATTCTCGATCTCGTCCAGCAAAACGACCGGGGCGTCGCCGATGACGACCGCGTCGGCAATGAGCAGCGCCCGCGTCTGCCCGCCGGACAACTCCGTCATTCTCGAGTCCGGCAGGATGGGTTCTCCGGTGAGTTCGTTGGCAAACAAGAGCGTTTCCACGACTGCGGCCCGGCTGCGGGCGGCGTCATGCCCGCGTACTGAGGCGTGCGTGCGCAGAAACAGGTCCACTGGCAGGTCGGACAGGAAACTGGTGTGCTGCGTGATCAGGGCGACCGGATTGTGGGCCGGGTCCTCGCGCCACGACTGCGCTGCGGGCTTTCCGTTTACGAGCACCCTCCGGAGCGTGGGGGTCGACCCGTCCGCCAACAGCTCAAGGTCGTTGATTAGCGTTGTTTTTCCGGAGCCGGTGGGGCCGACAATGCTGACGACGCTGCCCATGTCGAGTTCGAGACGGGCGACGGGTTCGGATTGCCCGTCCCGCCCTCGTCCGCCGATGACTGTCAATTGTTCGATCATTTGTCTTTCTTCCGTCCGCGGCCGGGCGCCGAGCGCACCGCGGTGGACCATGACACTCCTATAGGAGCCTAACCGCACTCTTATGGGAGTGTACCGCGCCCGGAGCGTGTGTCAATAGCCGCGACGATGGTGGCATCCAAGACAGCCGCGCGGGCGAAGTGCCGCCGAGATTCGGTGACCACCGCGCCTGCAAGCAGCGCGGCAACGGGCCGGGCACCGCCCAGCGGCTTGGACGTCCCTTGACCAAACCGCTGACGGGACGCCGTCATCCCGGCTGCGAGGCGGGTGCGGGGTCGCCTCCGGCGGTGGCACGCGAGGCAGGGCGTTGCCGCTCAGGCGCTGGGGATGCCTGTGGCCGCGTGGTACGCCAAGTCGGCCGGCGGCGCCGGGACGGGCGTCGGCGTGACGTGCCAGATCCGTTCGGCGTACTCCCGAATCGCGCGATCGCTGGAAAAGTGTCCCATCCGCGCGATATTGAGGATCGTGGCGCGGGTCCAGGCGGCCGGTTGTCGCCACAGCGCATCCACGCGTTGCTGGGCTGCGACGTACGTGTCGATGTCCGCCAGCAGAAGGTATGGGTCGCCCTCGCGAGTGAGCCAGTCGAACACCGGTTGAAAAAGCTGAGGCTGTTGCGGGTTGAACTCTCCCCCCGCGATCGCGTCCAGGGCTCGGCGTACCGCCGCGTTGCGCTCGTACACTTTCCACGGGGCGTGCGCGGCGCGCCGGGCGGCGACCTCCTCCGCCGTCAGGCCAAACAAGAAGAAGTTCTCCGGCCCGACGGCCTCACGAATCTCAATGTTGGCGCCGTCGAGCGTCCCGATGGTTAGCGCGCCGTTAAACGCGAACTTCATATTCCCGGTTCCGGAAGCCTCGGTGCCGGCCGTGGAAATCTGCTCGGACAGGTCGGCGGCGGGGATGATGCGCTCGGCCAGCGAAACGTTGTAGTTCGGCAGGAAAAAGACGCGCAGCCGGTCGCGCACCCGATCGTCGCGGTTGATCGTCCGGGCCACGTCGTTGATCAGCTTGATGATCAGCTTTGCCCGGGCATAGGCCGGGGCGGCCTTGGCGCCGAAGATCACCACGCGCGGTACGAGATCGGCATCGGGCTGCTCAAGCAACCGATGATAGCGGATCACGACGTGCAGCAGGTTTAGAAGCTGCCGCTTGTANTCGTGCAGCCGTTTGACCTGCACGTCGAAGAGCGCGTCCGGCGAGACGCGCACGCCGGTGCGACTATGGATCCACTCGGCCAGCGCCTGCTTGTTTGCTCGCTTGACGTCCCGAATTTCCGCCTGGAACGTGGGTTCGTCGGCCAGCGGCTCCAGTCGCCGAAGCTCGTTCGCATCCCGCAGCCAGCCGGCCCCGATCCGGCGCGTGATCGTCTGTGCCAGCTTGGGATTGCACGTCGCCACCCACCGGCGCAAGGTCACGCCGTTTGTGACGTTCGTGAACCGCTCCGGCCACAGTTCGGCGAAGTCCGGCACGACACGCGCGCGCAGCAGCCGGCTGTGCAGCTCGGCCACGCCGTTGACCGTGTGGCTGCCAACGATGGCCAGATGGGCCATGCGGACGGTCTGGACATGGCCCTCGCCGATGAGGGACATCCGGCGGCGGCGTTCGGTGTCGCCGGGCCAGCGCGTGGCCACCGGGCCGTCCAGGAAGCGCTGGTTAATTTCGTAGATGATCTGGAGGTGCCGCGGCACGACGCGCTGCATGAGGGGCACGGACCACTGCTCCAACGCCTCGGGCAGCAGCGTGTGGTTGGTGTACGCGAAGGTGCGTTGTGTCAGGTCCCAGGCGGTCTCCCACGGCAGCCCGCGCTCATCGACGAAGATGCGCATCAGTTCAGCAATCGCCAGCGACGGATGCGTGTCGTTGAGCTGCACGGCGACCTTGTCCGGGAACGCGGCGAAATCATCGTGTCTCTTCTCATACCGGCGAAGGATGTCCCCCAGCGTGCAGGCGACGAAGAAATACTGCTGGACGAGCCGCAGTTCGCGGCCGGCGTCCGTCTCGTCGCTGGGGTACAGCACCTTCGTGATCGTTTCGCTGAGCGCCTGCTCACGCACCGCTTCCACGTATCCCCCGCGGTTGAACGCCGCCAGGTCGAAAGACTCCGAGGCCCGAGCGGACCACAGGCGCAGGAGATTCACGGTGTTGTTGCCGTAGCCGATCACGGGCACGTCGTACGGCAGCCCGATCACAGTGCGATACTGCCGCCATGTGGGCCGGTAGTTGCCGCGCGCATCCCAGGTGTCTTCGACGTGCCCGTACAGACGAACCGGGCACGAGAACTCCGGCCGCGGAATCTCCCACGGCGAGCCGAACCGCAGCCAGTAGTCTGGCCGCTCGACCTGCCAGCCGTTGACAATATCCTGCTCGAAAATGCCGAACTCGTAGCGCAGCCCGTAGCCGTAAAAGGGGAGCTCGAGCGTCGTTGCGGACTCCAGGTAGCACGCCGCCAGCCGGCCCAGGCCCCCATTGCCCAGGCCGGCGTCCGGCTGAAGCTCGCACAGACGCTCGAGGTCGAGCCCCAGCTCCGCAAAGCGCTTCTGGCAGCTTTCCCACAGTCCCAGGCAGACCAAGTTGTTCCTCAGCAGACGCCCGAGCAGGTACTCCAAAGACAGGTAGTACACACGCTTGACATCCTGCTCGTGATACGTGCGCTGCGTGGCGATCATCCGGTCGACGATCTGGTCTCGCACGGCCATGGCCAGACTGACGAAATGGTCGTAGGGTTGTGCCGTTTCCCAGGCCTCGGCTTGCGTGAAGCGCAGGTGGTGGAAGAAACCGTTCAAGATCAACTGACCGTTACGAGCGGTGGCCGTTGCGGATGCGGGCCTTTCCCGCCGAACTTTTGAGCTGCCGCGGGTCGCTCGCCGCGTCGTCTTTGAGGTTCCGCGTCCCATGTCTGGCACTCCTGCGCGCGGGTCATCGAGGTTTGACCGCGGGCCGTCTTGGCTGGACCAGCCGCGCGGCGGGGCGCGTGTTCGACCTGCGCGGCCTGCGTGGGTGGCGCGCGCGTACTGCACCCCGGCCTCCTGGTGCAGAGTAACCGGCGGGCGCTAGTGTGCAACCCCAAGCGTGCGCGGGTCCATCCGTACAGGCCGTGGCGACGGCATTCAAGGTTGCTGGGCGGCTTCGATCACCCGCGTGATCACGCGGTTGCCCCCGGCCCGTTTGGCGGCATACATGAGGTTGTCAGCCAGCGCGAGAATCTCCGCAAGCGTCCACGAGCGTCCACCAGGCTTGAGATACACCAGACCGGCACTGACCGTGACCCGGCGTGCATGTTTGCCGTGTTCTACTGGCTTGGCGCCCATTTGCTCGACGATCTGCGCGACCAGCTTCTCCGCCTGGGTGGGGGTGCAGCCGGTGAGGACGAGGACGAGTTCGTCACCGCCGAGTCGCCCGAAAAGCGTTTCGGGTGACACGACAGCGCGGACGATCTCACCAAGCGTTTGCAGGACCTGATCCCCAAAGGCGTGACCGCACTCCTCGTTGGCGGATTTGAACCGGTCGAGGTCCAGATAGGCCAAGGCCAGACCAGTGCGATAGCGAGCGGCAGCGGCGAGGCTGGCTTGGGCATGGCTCTCAAACGACGCCCGGGCCAGGGCTCCGGTAAGGACGTCGGTACCGCTTTCCGACGGCGAAGAAGGAGCGCCTGGCGGTGCGGCGCCGGCTTCGCGCAAGACGTATTCGTTTATCCGGTTTACCAAGGCGGTGGTGTTGTCGGCCGCCTCGCGGGCGGCCGCGGTGAGCAGGTCATCGAGCTGCGCCTGGGGCACGGCGCCTTCATGGAAGAACGCATACAGTCGAGCGAATTCCCTCTGGACGTCGGTAATGAAGGTAGCCAAGTCCAGGCCGGGGGCGTGCTGCTGGAGGAACTCGGCCAAAGCATGCGCATCCTGCGCGTTCCAGCCGTTGAGTGCGTGCGGCAGCAGGGCGGCGACGGCCGTTGCATCCCGCGTGGGGGCCGACGTGATGAACTCGCTCAGCCGCTCGTAGTCGTGGTGGAACGCGATCGTATCGACGTACAGTTCGGGCAACTGGAGCTTCTGGGCGAGCATGCGACCGACTTCAGCATGGTCCATGCCCGCCGTTTCGCGCTCGCGCTGAATCCCCGTCGCGATGTCTACCTGGGGATCGCGAAGCTGGGCCAGATAGGGCTCGCGCAGAACCGAGTAGATGACCGGCAACGCGAAGTCCTGAAACAGCCCGGCGACGAAAGCCTCATCCGCCGATTTCTGGTCGAACAGGCGGGCGTAGTGTTTGGCGGCCACCGCCTTGCTCAGCGAGGTCTCCCAGAAGAGCTGCGATTCGGCGGGCGAAAGGCGCAACTCGTTGTGCAACCCGGTCATGCAGTAGCTGATGGCCAGCGTGCGGACGGTGCCCAGTCCGAGCAGATTGACCGCCGTCTTCACCGTCGTGACCTTATTGCGCACGCCGGCCCAGGATGAGTTGGCCAGCGATAACAGCTTACTGCTGAGCGACGCGTCGGCGCTGATGACTCGTGCGTAGTCCGACGGCTCCGCCTCCGGATTCCGGCCCAGCTCCACAAACTTGAGCGCGACGGCCGCGGTTGTCGGAAGGTACGATAATGATGCAACACGGGCCTGTATTTCCTGCGCTGCGTTGGTCGTTGTGGTAGCGGCGGGCAGCTTGGCGGCGGCTGGCGGTTGCATGCTTAGACTTCCTCCTATCGCTTCTTCGCTAGCTGCCGGGTCGCTCTGGCCGGACGTGTCGGGCCTGGCGTACGGGGCAGGTTGCCGTCCTGCTTTGTTTCATCGCCACAATCGGCCAGCACGTTAAGCGGTCACGGCGCGAAAACGAACGAGCGCGGTATAAAAGTCGAAGTAATCGAGGACCGATTTCTTCGGTACCCGGCCCGCATCATGCCGCGGGGGTGCCCCGCGCGGATACAGTGCTTGGGGAGGACACAACATGGGTCCTACGGCGGCGACTTGCGGCCGCGTTCTGGTGGTCGGACCCGATGAGTGCACCGCGCCGATTATCAACGCTATGACGGTGCACCGGTGGCACTGTCTCCGTCAACCTACCCCGAGGGGTGTACTTACACGGGTACGTCTTGACCCGGATTTGGACGCTGTCCTCCTCGCCCCCTTGGCTGAAGTGGGTCCGTATATTGAGCTGTGCCGACACATCAAGTTCGACGCCCGGACGGCCTTCGTAGCCGTGATCTTTCTCCTGCCCGCCGATCAGGCCGCGCGCCGCGCTGAGGTGTTTGCCGCGGGTGCGGACGACTGCATTCAATCTTCGGCGTCCGAGGAGGAGATCGCCCTGCGTTTGACCAATGCTTGGCGACTGAAACGTGCCACCGATTCGCTGGAGGATGCCACCACGGTCATCACCTCGCTGGCCAATGCGGTGGAAGGGCGTGACGCCTACACCCGCGGCCATGTGGAACGCGTCGCGGCCTATTGCAAGGAAATCGGCCGGCGCCTGGGGCTTGGAGATCGTGAGCTGCATGTCCTGGAGATCGGTGGGATCGTGCATGACATCGGCAAAATCGCTGTTCCCGACCAGGTCCTCAACAAGCCCGGCCGTCTGACCCCGGAAGAATTCGAGCTCATGAAGCGACATCCGGTCGTGGGGTACGACATTCTTCAACCGCTGCGGACGTTCCGCCGCGTGCTGCCGCTCGTGCGCTGGCACCACGAGCGCCCGAATGGGACCGGCTATCCGGACGGGCTGATCGACAAAGCGCTGCCGCTCCTGCCGCGGATCGTAGCTGTCGCCGACGTTTCCGATGCGCTGAGCACGGCGCGCCCGTATCGGCCCGCCTTCTCCCCCGTCCAGTGCCGAGCCATCCTGAAAGAAGCCGCCGAGAAGGAGGACCTGGACCCGCGCCTCGTCCAGATCCTCTTTGAGATCCTTGATGAGCAGGAGGCCGCGCTGGCGGGCGTTGGCGAACAGACAATCGTCGTGGATGGCCGCTTTGAGCCCGACCTCGAGCGCTGAACGCACCGGTCGCTAGAGACACGTGCCCGGCGCGCCGTGGTGTCCGCACGGCTATGGTGTCGAGCGGGCCGTGTCGCTTGCACGTCCGTTGCATGCCGAGTTGCCCGCCGGTTGCCGGGGGCAGTCCCTGGTTTGCCCACCTTCACGGGAGTTCCGTAGAATCTTCGGCCATGCTGGCCCGTCTGCACAGTATGGCTCTGATGGGCATCGAGGCCCGCGCCTGCGAGGTCGAGGTCGACGTTACCGGGCGAGGATTCGCAACGCCCACGATCGTCGGGCTGCCGGACTCCGCCGTTAAGGAAAGCATCGATCGCATTCGTAGCGCGCTGACCAACTCGGGTTTCTCGCCGCCGCGCACGCGAACGACGATCAACCTTGCCCCAGCGGACGTCAGGAAGGAAGGGCCGGCCTTCGACCTGCCCATCGCTCTGTGCATGCTGCTGGCCGATGACCAGGTGCGGACCGAAGTCGGTGCGGACTACCTCATCGCCGGTGAACTGGCGCTGGACGGTCGTGTTCGGCCGATCAAGGGCGCGCTGTCTATGGCAATCCTGGCGCGCGATGCGCACCTGCGCGGCGTCATCGTGCCACGCGAGAACGCGCCCGAAGCGGCCGTCGTGAAGGAAATCGAGTGCTACGGCGTCAGCACGCTCACCGAGGCGGTCGGGTTTCTCAGCGGCCAGTTGCCCCTCGAACCCACGACGGTGGACTTGGACGGACTGTTTGCTGCGGCGTCGCGGTATGAGGTGGATTTCAGCGACGTGCGCGGGCAGGAGCATGTCAAACGGGCGCTGCTGATCGCAGCGGCAGGCCGGCATAACGTGCTGATGATCGGTCCGCCCGGCACGGGTAAGACCATGCTGGCGCAACGGTTGCCCACGATCCTGCCGCCGTTGTCGCTTCAGGAATCCCTAGAAACGACGCGTATCTACTCGGCGGCAGGCAAGCTGCCGGCCGGGGTGAGCTTGCTTGCCACTCGCCCGGTACGTCAGCCGCACCATTCCATCAGCACGCCCGCCCTGGTTGGCGGGGGGACGATTCCGACTGCCGGCGAGGTCTCGCTGGCCCACCACGGCGTGCTGTTTCTGGACGAGTTTCCAGAGTTCAACCGGAGCGTGCTGGAATCGTTGCGTCAGGTCCTTGAGGATGGAGCGGTGACAGTAGCCCGGACACACAGCTCGGTGCGCTTTCCCGCGGATTTCATGCTGGTCGCCGCCATGAACCCTTGCCCGTGCGGGTACTTCACCGACCCGCGCAAGCCATGCAAGTGCTCGGCGCCGCAGATCGACCGCTATCTGGCGCGCCTTTCGGGACCTCTGTTGGAACGGATCGACATTCACATCGAGGTTCCGGCCGTGCCCATCGCGGCGCTACGCGCCCTCCAGCCCGGGACCGACAGCGAGACGATGCGCCGACAGGTTGCCCAGGCTTTGGACATCCAGCGCGCCCGCTTCGGACCGGCTTCCACGAAGACCAACGGACGCATGAACTCCCGTGAGCTGCGCAGGTACGCGGCGGTGGATGCCGAAGGAGAACGGATTCTGCGACAGGCGGTCAGCGAGCTGGGCCTTTCCGCCCGCGCCCACGACAAGGTGCTGCGGGTGGCGCGCACGATTGCCGACCTGGCCGGCCAGGAACGCGTCACGGCCACGCATCTGGCCGAGGCCATTCAGTACCGGCGGCTGGACCGAAGTCTCTGAGATGTCCCCCGCGCGGGCGTGCAGCCATAGTAGGGACGCCGGGCCCCGCGATATCCTTGCAGTGCCCCCGGGTCGGCAGCTATAGTTCAGCTTTGGACGCCGACGGTGTTTCGTGCGTGGCCGACCGGTCGGGGCAGAGCAGGACCGGCTGCTGTGGTGGGTATATCCACGTAAGCGAGGCGTCCCCGGCCACGGTACCTGCGGCCAGGAGCGACCGACTCCGGCGCGCCGCGCAGAGGGCGGCCGCGTCGATACGGCGCGGAACGGAGCCGCGTCCATGCCTTCGCCCAACCGCGCCGCGGGGCGTGCGCATACTGTGGCAACGGCAAACGTCCGGCCGTCGACGCTGCGTGAGCGGCGGCGCTGGATTCATTCCACCCGGCTGCACGTTGTCCTTTATGCTCTTCTCCTGATCGCCACCCCTTTCTTGCTGCTTCAGAACTTCCTGGTGGAACTCATCGGGGCCATCTCTACGTACCACGCCACGGTCTTCGGCCTGCGTCTCCCCGTCGTCCCGGTGATCGCCGGGACGATCGCGCTGGCACTTGTCATCTGGTTTCGGCGGCGTATTCGGCGTAGGCACCTGGTCGCGGCGGCCGTTGTCGTGCTGATGGACGCCGCCGCGCAGCAGGTGACTGACTACTACTTCGCGCACAACTTCTACGATCTCCAACAGAACTGGCACTACATCGCGTATGGGCTGTTCGGTTTTTTCCTGTATCGCGATCTGCGCCCGCGCGGCATGCCGCTGGCCCGGATCATTCTCCTGACCGCGGGCATCGCCCTGGGGCTGTCGGCGTTCGACGAGTTATTCCAGATGCGGATGAGCCGCCGTGTCTTTGACATCGGCGATATTTCCAAAGACCTGTGGGGCACGCTGATGGGCATGGTGCTCATCTATGTTGGAGGGCCCGGCCTGGATGAGCTCCGCCGCGCTGGGTGGCGGCTGCGGCACGCGCGCGTACGCGACTATCTCCAGAAGCCGCTGGCCCTGCTGGCCTGGCTGACCATCTGGGGATTCGCATTCGTGTGCATCAGCGCCCTGCTGACCGAGGTGGAGTACCTGTGGGTCGCGGTCACACTCACGGCGGGCGTTTGCGTCGCGCTTTTCCTGATCGTGCACGTGAGCCAGTTTCGCCGGGCACGCCAGGTGCTGGCCGCGCTGGCCGTCGCAGCGGCAGGTACGCAGGCGTACTTCGCCTATCGTTACCGGGGCACGGGCATTACGTATGTGGCCCGGAATCTCACGGTGTACGCGGGTGTTCCGCTGCCCGTGTTCGATTGGCTTTTCTTCGCCGACGGATCCTTCCGGCCCGTCGACAAGAAACATCTTTTCAATAACCGCGACCAGCGGACCCTGCTTCTGCATCGCCCCGACATCCTCGTGATCGGAGCGGGGTTCGAGGCCCGGGGGGGCAACGGCTTTCCCGAGAAGAGTCCCTGCTTCTTCATCTACAACCCGTTTCTCGAGCGTGGCACGCAGGTCATCATCCTGCCCACGCCGCAGGCGTGCGAGGTCTTCAACCGATTGCGTCGGGAGCAGCGCAATGCCCTCTTCGTCCTCCACAGCGGCTGCTGAGCGGCACGCCACGCGCGCCGGTGACGCTTGTGCGCGCACGCCGGGGCGGGCGCAGACGGTCATCACTGCATTGCTCTTGCTGATCTGGGGCGCGCTGATGGCGCTCGGCGTTCTCTCCCTACTTCGTCCCACCTGGCTGGAACGGCTTGGTCGCCATGGCATGGATGCGGAGGCGCGCGCCTACCTCATGTACGGCGACAGCCTGGTGCGCCAGGGCAACTATGCGCTGGCCGTGACACAGTATCAACGCGGGCTGCAAATCAAGCCGAACACGGCCGCGCTCCTGACGAACCTGGGCGTAGCCTATCTGCACTTGGGCGATTTGGGACGCGCCGAAGAGGTTCTTCGTCGGGCGGCCGACCAAGATGCGCGCCCGCGCTTGCGCAGCACCGTGTTCATGAACTTGGCGCTGATTGCGGAGCGCCAGGGGAGGTCGTGGGACGCGATCGAGTATTGTCGGCGGGCGCTGCCGGATGCCTTGGAGCCGGAGAAGGTGTATCGCAAGCTGGGGATCCTATACGCCGGTGTGGGTCGCTACGCCGAGGCACGGGAAGCGCTGGAGCAGACCCTGCGGCTCCAGTTGGATGTAACGCACCCATACCGCAAGATGCTGATGCGCACGGCGGACGACGAGCGGGTCGGTCCGGAGTTGTCGGCGGAGCTGGAGCGCCGCTTGGCGGTTGGGGTGTCGGCGGAGGATCTCCGCCATTACGACCTGGAGTTCCTGCGTGCCGTCCTAGCTCAAGACTTGGAGGTCGCCAATACGCACGCGATGCTGGGGGCCGTGTGCGCCCAGCTCGGCGACCGAGACAGCGCCCTGCGGCACACTGAGGCCGCACTGCGCATCTGGCCGCAACACCCCGAGGCTCGACAAAACCGAGAGCGCCTTAAGTTGGCGGCCACTTCGCCTTGATCTTGCGTACCGTGGGGGGGGATGTCCGATAACCGCTGCTCCTGCGAGTGGGTGGGTATTTGTGGGTAGCGTGGGGCCGAGGGTGGAGGAAATCGGGGGTAATGGACAGGGAAATCTCGTTGTGGCGTGTGGCGGGGACTGGTACGATAAACGCAGCAGCGGTATGCAATGTTTTACGGTTGGCAGCTCTCATTCCGGAGGTGAATCAAGATGAGACGGTGGCAGTGGGCGATTGGGATGACAGGGGTGGTGGTCTGCGCGGTGGGGCTGGCGTGGGGGCAGGCGGGGGCGGGCAGCCGCTGGGACCCGAACTACTATGAGTCGGAGCTGGTGGGATTCAACGGGGATCCGAACGCGGGGCAGCCGATCGATGATCCGGCGACGTCGCAGGAGATGTTTCGGATTCCGCAGTTTTCGGGGACGACGAGTCGGTTCATCGTGCCGAACAGCAGCGGGGCGTACGACTACAACGCGGCGTTTCGGGCGTCGGGATTGCAGACGGAGGGGGCGGCGGCGTTGGATGTGTATTTCAATTGGACGTCGGATCCGAATGTGAACTTGAATGACGCGTGGGTTCGGCTGACGACGTTTGACGGGCCGATTCGACCGAATCCGGCGTTGGACACGCGGGGGAAGGTGCGGTTCAAGCTGACGAACAAGAGTGAGTTTTTCCAGGGGCGGATTGGGATATGTTTGGGGATTCGGGAGACGGGGGGCAGTGCGAACCAGATGGCGAACGGGGGTACGAGCGGGCCGATCGAGTGGGTGGGGGTGAGTGCGGTAGCGAACGCGATCACGGCGGGTGCGGACCGGATCGTGCAGACGGTGGCGTCGGGGGATGATGTGCAGGTGTACCCGGTGGGGTACGATTTGGGGGCGGATCCGAACAATCCGCCGACGGGGACGGCGGTGATTCTGCCGGGTCCGAACGGGGTGATCAACAGTATACCGGCGGGGGATGATGAATATCGGCGGGGTTACACGCTGGACAGTTTGGGGCAGCGGCGGCCGCTGCCGCAGGTGTATTTGAATCCGAGTTCGTCGGCGTATTTGTTGGAGTGGGATTTGCCGACGGGGGCGGTGAAGGTGAACAACGTGTTGCAGGGGGGCACGGTGGCGGGGTTTACGGGGAATGGGACGCTGGCGGACGCGCCGAATCACCGCGGGACGCTGGAGCACATTGCGTTGGTGAAGGATCCGGCGGATGGGGCGGTGTTTATTGAGGTGGCGGTGGATGAGTTGCAGTTTGAGGCGACGGTACCGGATCCGACGCCGGCGCCGCGGATTCGTGGGCCGGTGACGACGGCGGCGACGCAGGTGGTGGTGGAGTGCATCGCTGGGGCGACGCAGGCGGAGTTGTTTATCAATGGGGGGTCTCAGGGGACGCGGGTTCCGTCGGGGGGCCTGGCGACGTGGACGGGGTTGAGCTTGACGGCGGGGGACGTGCTGACGGCGCGGCAGATGGCGAACGGGTTGTGGAGTGTGCTGTCG
>Ga0067045_1003045_pt1 | contig 42865 bp, 35 predicted proteins | sample TerdegcTABiofilm_FD_59184 | JGI IMG/M metagenome (GOLD analysis project Ga0067045, IMG submission 59184) | Combined Assembly of (Gp0054472, Gp0054536) Wastewater bioreactor microbial communities from Singapore -Terephthalate degrading... | reverse complement strand
CCCGCCGCCGAAGGCGGCGGGGGTGTACACTATTTTATATTTTATTCAAATTTCCACATTTAGGAATAATTAGTGAAGATGAATATTAAAATTCTTTTGATAGGTATTGAATACTATTGGTGTAATAATTAATATACATGCAAAGGAACCACACAGTCCTGCAATTACTGTAACAGCAAAACCCTGCCACAGATGACTTCCACCAGAAGAAATAACCAATGGCAACAAACCAGATACTGTGGTTATTGTTGTTATCAGCATGGGTTTACTGCGATGTTGATTTATGGTTTGATAATCTTTTAGTAGTAGTATTCTCTTTTGTGTGGATGTCTTGATCTTTTGCATATAACTATCTATCAAAAGTATTGAATTGTTAACCACAATACCGGTTAATACTACAAATCCCATAATGGTTGATAGATTACACTGTATGTTAAAAATAAATAATGCCCAGAGTGCCCATATCCATGCTATTGGTACAGATACCATAATTATCAATGGTAGGATGAATGATTCAAATATAGAAGCAATCACCATGTACACTAAGGCAATAGCTATGCATACATAGATCACCATATAGGTGATGGATTGTTTATGTTGTGTAAATGTATTGTCATATTCTATGTAGTATCCATCGGGAAGAGATAATTGTTGAATGGTGTTGTGGAGAATCTTTTCCATTTTATAAAGGGGAACCTTTGGAATGATGCTGATTGTTTCTGAACGCATTTTATCATAATGCCATACTGTGGTAACAATATTTGATGTGGTAACTGTTGCAATATTTTTTAATGGAACAGACCTGTTATCCAGAGGGAGTACTATATCATTAATTTCATTAACAGCATAATGGTTATCCCGTATACGCACATCAACTTCCCTATCATCAATGTATTTGGTTATCACTGGACCATAAAAAAGATTTCTTATGTAATTGCCTGCATAGGTAATGGGAATACCGGTGTATGCACATTTCATCCTATCAAATTGAATCAATACTTCAGGACGCTCATCTTTAAAGTGATAGATGATATCCTCAACTGCTGAAGTTGTTTGTAATTGTGTAGCAAATGTATATGCCAACTGGCGAATAACTGGCACATCCCTGCCTTTTATGATAACTTCAATTTTATTGGGAATTGTGCCACCTGTACTGGTAAAAATTAATGAAGTATCTGATGGAAGCTGTAAGCGCCTTTTTATCATTTCACTGTCTATTGCTCCATCTGTATCAATAATAAAGTCTGCATGTTCCTGTTGAATTCGTGTTGAGATAGTATTAATGGATTTGATGTGTTGCAACTGCTTTTCTATATAAAGGGCAGCTTGAGAGGTTGCCTGTAATGATGTACCTGATGGCATTTCCAATCGTGCGAATAGTTTATTTTGATCAGTAAAGCTAATATCCTCAACAGTTATTTTTGAGATTGGAATCACCGTTAAGGTAATTGCAAGGAGGATAATACCATAAAGTTTCCTTTTATTTTTGAAAGAATATTCTAGTAGTATGTTACTATGTGTGATAGATACATATTTTTTGTAATTAGTGCGAAACCATGCAACCACTGTTACGTATTGAATGTGGGGGATGAATTGTCTTATCCAGGATATTTGGAATGAATGTAGTGGAAGAAGCGATGTTATGCGTAAACACCATGGTACAAATATAATAGCCACTACCAATGATGCAACGATAGCAACTATCACAGTGCCAGCTAACTGAATGAATAAAGCAGTACTCTTTGTTTTTAATAGCAAAACGGGAATAAATATAACTATTGTGGTTAAACTGGATGCAACCAGGGCTCTGGCTACCTGTTGAGTTGATGACATAATATGTTCATCTGAAATGGGTTTATCCTTTGATTGTGAAAATATTTTTTCAATGACAATAATGCTATTATCAACAACCATGCCAGTTGCGATGGCAATTGCAGAAAGTGTTATGACATTAAGTGTGGCATCACCAGAAAATAAATAAATTGCAATTACCATAAATGAAAATGGGATTGCAATAATAACTGCAATAGTAGCCTGTATATTTTTTAAAAAAATGTATATAACCAGCATTGTTAGTATAATACCAGCTATACAGCTCATATAAAGGTTGTGTAGTGCTGTTTGTATCTCTTGGGCACTGTTATAGGTTATATGTGCCGTAACACCAGGTATAGAGCATTGTGACAGTACGCTGATAATGCGCTGTGATACATCTAAAGGATTAGCGATACTTGATTTATAGATATAGAGTGAAACCTGATCCAGAACGTTGTAGCGTGATACTGAATCCTGTGTACCCGCATAATCTGTTACATGAGCTATTTGACCTAATCGTGTTAGTAAACCACCAGATGATACTATTTTAAGGTTTTTAATTTCATCCAGTGTAAAAAATCTGCTTTTAAGGCGCATTGTATAATCATTCATGGGATCATGAAGAATTCCCAGAGAATTTATAAAATTGTTTTTTTGAATTTGTTCTGTTATATGGTGCAATGGCGTGTTATGGGCAACACAGTAATTGTTATCAACAGTCACATGAATCTCACGCTTATTGCCTCCGCCTATCTCAACCTGAGAAACGCCCTCAATGCGTTCAATATCTTTTTTGTATATGCCTTCTGCAACATCACGCAGTTTATTAAGGCTATACTGTGTACTTGATAATCCTATGACCATAATAGGTGAATAGTCGTTCCCCTGAAGATATATCTCGGGTTCATTCACATCGTTTGGAAATGTTGCACGCACAGGTTCTATCTTTTCATGTAATTCGTACACTTTAAATTGTAGGTTGGCATCCTTTTCAAAGGTTATGTATATGCGGGCTTCTGTATCATTACTTGAAGTAGCAATCTCTTCTATTCCACCAATAGTGCTAATAGCATCTTCCAGTGGGTTGGTAATTATCTCCTCTATTTTGTAAGGGGATTGCCCGGGATACCGCACTACAATTGTTATGTCATGATTGCCCACATCAGGCAAAAGTGATGAAGGCAATGATGTAAATGCAAAAAATCCTGTTGCCATGATAGCACAAAAGATCATCAAGGTTGTTATTGTATGAGTAACAAAATATTGTATTAATTTCATGAGTTTTCCTTGATGGTTATACGTATGAAATGTGGCAGGCAGAGCATGATAAAACCTGTTCCAGCAATCATGCCGCCAATGATGGCAATAGCAAGTGGTGATTGGACATCGCCTTCCTGTAATCCCAAGGCCAGTGGTATAAGCCCGCAAATGGTGGTCAAAGATGTCATTATGATTGGACGTAGACGCTGTGTGCAGGATTTTGTAATAGATGCAACCACATTGCTATTATGGCGATAGTTATGAATAATAGTATCAAGTAGCAATATAGCATTATTCACAATAGTACCTATAAGAACAACCGCCCCCATGAGTGACATGATATTAATGGATTTACCTGTTAAAAAAAGAAATATGAATGATCCACATAAGGCAACAGGTACTGATGACATGATTAACAGTGGATAAAGAAGTGATTCAAATTGAGCGGCGATAATCATGTATATTAACACAATAGAAAGAATAAGAATAGCATACAATGACTCAAGTGATTCTTTTGTTTCTATCATTTCTGGTGACAAAACAAACGAAACATTTTGTTTTTTCTGCTTTTCCCACAGTTGTTGTAATTTTTCTATTGCTTTTTCTTGTGAGATACTCTTTGTTGCAACATGAATGGGTATGCATTTCTGCTGATTGTTACGTATAATTGAAGAATAACCCTGTGAATTAGAAATTGAAGCAATAGTGTGTAGTAATGTACATGTAGCACCCCCATTAGCCTGAATGGGTATCATTCCTATGTCATCTATGCTGTCACGAAACGTAGTATCAAATCGAGTAACAATATCAATCTCATAATCTGATTCAGTGTACTTTCCTGAGTGTGTTCCGTACACAGCAGTGTGTATGTGTGAAGCAATATCCTGAAGTGTTAACCCAAACGAAGCTAACCTGTCAGTATCAGCCTGTATGGTAAGTTCAGGCTTGCCCTGTTTAATTTCACTGCAACATTGAGTAATCCATGGTTGTCGCGTGCATTCCTGTATAAATGCATCTGCAGCAGCATTAATATCGTGCAAAGAATTGCCTATACAATTAATCGTTATATCCCCGCTACCTGCATGCAACACTTGTAAAAATTGAGTATTTTCTGCATTATATTCAATGCGAACCTCAGGTGGCAATTTTACATTTTTTTCTAAATAGGTAATGCAATCCTTTGCATCTTGTCCATTGCGCAATTGTACAAGAATCTGGCCAATATTGGTATTCTTTTCCCTGCCAAAGTATTCGGTGTAATCTTCAGGGTTGTAGCCAGCTGTTATCAATCGTTTGTCAATTTCTTGATAGTGTTCCAATAATGAATCAATATATTGAAGCATATCAATTGTTTGCTGTAATGGGGTGCCAGGTGATGACTCTAATCTAATTGTGAACTGACTCTGTGTTGTATCAGGCATCAGTGATCCTGTCATCATGCAAACAGCACATGATCCAGTAATAATAATAGCGATAGTTACCATGTAAATGTATTTACTCTGTAAAAGTAATCTTTCAAGCAGCAAGACGTATCTGTGTTCGATAGTTTGCAGCAATGAATCTATTTTCTGGAAAAGTAAACTATTATGAACTATCGCCACAAAGTGTTTCTTTTTTGCATGATGAACTTTTTGTGATTGAATAGTGTGCAGTGCAGGGATGAGAAGCAGGGCAACAAATAAAGAAGCAAAAAGAGCGATAGTTACTGTAATGGCTAAATGAGCAAATAGCGCACCGCCCAATCCTTTTATAAGTAGTAGTGGCAAGAAAATGACCACACTGGTTAATGTAGATGCAATGAGTGATGGTGCAATTGTATATATGGTCTGCGGTATTGATGTATGTTTTACATTGGAAATGGATTCAATGACTACTATGCCACAGTCAACGAGCATGCCCACGCATATGGTCAATCCGCCTAATGACATCATATTAATATTAATGGATAATACATTCATGAAAAAGAAAGTAATGATAATTGATACAGGTATTGCTGCGGTAATAATGAATGCAGAAAAGAAACGCTGTGTGAAAAGGAGAAGAACAAAAAATGCAATAATAGAACCAGCAATAGCAGATGATGTAACACTGGATATGGCACTCTGGATATATTGTGATTGATCGCTGATTATATCAAATGTTAGTCTTTGACCATATTTTTTTTGGAGGTTACCAACAAGCTGACGCGTCTTGTGGCAAACCTCAACAGTGTTTTTGCCTGACTCTTTTATGATGGACAGGGTCACACAGGGTTGACCATTGATAAATGACTGGCTGGTGATTTCTTTATAGCCATCAATAACCCGGGCAACGTGTTTTAAAAAGACCAGGCGGCCATCCTGGGTTTTTTTAACTGGGACATTCTCAATGTCACTGATATTTTTAAATTCGCCTGCAGTCCTTATAAGGAGTTCTTTATTGCCTGCAACAAGGGTGCCTGCAGGATAATTGCAGTGGGATGACTGAATACTATCGATTATCTCCTGTATCCCAATATTGTATGCCTGCAGTGCATCGCGGTTTATGAGTACTTCAATCTGACGTACTTTGCCTCCTGTTACTTTAGCATTGCCAACTCCTTCAATACGTTCAAAAAGTGGTACTATATTTTTTTCGGTTTTATAACGCAACTGTCGTAAATCCATATCCTGTGACGTAATAGCTATGTTCATAACGGGAAGAGAGTTTGGATCAAACCGTGTAACGATTGGCTTATAGACATCCTGAGGGAGTATACCTTTTACAAGATCAACTTTTTCACGAACCTTTAAGAGAGCAAAATCAACATTGCTTCCCCATCGCAGTGTGGCTACCACCAGGCTTGCGCCTTCAATAGATTCTGAATGTATGCGCGTTACGCCAGCAACACTGTTGACTGCCTCTTCAACTGGTTGTGTGATAAGCTGTTCAATTTCCGATGGAGCAGCACCAGGATACAGTGTAATAACGGAAATCTCAGGATATTGTACGGGAGGTAGCAGATCCATGGTGAGGTTACACAGTGATATAATGCCAAACAGACACAAAGCACTGAATGCCATGATAATTGTTACAGGACGTTGTACTATTAATGTTCCCATATAAACCATCACATATTACAATAAATAGCAAATGGGTTGAGCATATAATTGCCTGCAGTATCCTTAATTCCAGTGATGCCATGATTAATTGATAATCTGTAAAATGATTGTGGAGTAAGATTAAACATATATATATCAATGCAATCGGGATGGTTAATTGGCACCTCAATCTTCCATATTTTTGGGATAAGGGTGGAACTCAACTGTGATGCAATCAGGCTAAATGAAATAGCCTGCATTGCTGAGGGCAAATCCAATGACGCAATAGCGGGCAGTGTGTTTGTTGTATTGGCAAATTGAATTCTGAATATCAAGACAGTGACATTAGTATTGTTAATGAGCTTGTTGCATGCATATGGTGGCGCCGATTCGATAATATCATCATTTTCTAAGAGACGTGACACAGTATCGTCAGCATTACCCTCGGAATCCCAACCTATCTGATATATATATTTGCTGTTATTGCCATATGGGATAACTTCAATTGGTTGTGAATACTCTGAATATATTTTAAATGGGAAATTATATACCTGATCAAGAGCATTGCCTGCTATATCTTTTGCCTGTGAAGTAACAGTCAGCACATACGTTTGCATCAGATTTAATGGTGAAGAGGGTATGATATGGAGGGTGTGGTCATCTTCCCATAAAAAAGAGGCATTACAGGAAGGAGATATGCTGATACTTTCATTTGTATCAATACGCTGCATAGCTTTTGAAAATCGTATAAGTATATCTGTATTTTTATCGATGCCTTCTGTTGTTGTAAAAGGTTGAAGTCGTACTGTTGTACCAGTGTAATGAGCAAAGCATCCAACAGAATAATCAGGTGGTTCCATTGATTCAGGATTTAATGTTGGAGCAATAAAGTCAGTACCACATATAAAGATACTTTTATATTCTTTTAATAAATGGTTACCTGCTATATCTACAATATCTGTTGATAGAGTAATAGTATATGTTGTACCATGTATAAAATTAGTATAGGGAGTAAATACTAGAATGGAATTATCATTCTGCAGCGTAATATCACCAACAACGTATGGGGTAACTACAAAACCTTTTTTTACTGAATCTAACCTGACAGCTTCGGAAAACTGTACAATGAGTGGAGAAAAAATGTCAGATATTCGTTCTCCATCCGCAGGTTGTATTGATACAGCTTCAGGTTTGATAAGATCAATATCTGTTGAAAATGTTGATGTAAAATCTTCTTTAAGATTGTTGCCATGAATATCTTCTGCACTGGAGCGAATAATAATGGTATATACAGTAGCATCTTTACAATTTTCAATAAGGTCAAAATAAAGCTTATCGTTATCCCATCGAAAATGTCCCTTTGGCTGATGCTCTCCACTAATCAAAAAAGCTTCTTCGGTTTTTGGCCTGTCCATTGATTCAGAAAATTCTACACAAATAACAGGGCGATCTTCTAAAACTACAGACCTGTTAGCGGGGGTTATGCTAATGATTTCTGGTGGGTCAATATCAACAAAATAATTACAGGATGTTATCGTAAAAGATATGAGGAAAATTATGTTACATGATACTTTCATAGTTAACTCCAATACATGATGCATTTCTTAATCTACTGGATGAAAATAAAATATATACCATACATCATTTTGCATGGGTATGCCATTGATTGACTTTATGCCGTCAGTACCGCCTTTAAACGTTAATTTGTATACGTTTCCACCTTCAATTGCAGCTATAGTTAATTTCAATGTCTGGCTATCATCTATCCATCTGAATTGATTGATATTTCCGCTTATTTCAGGTTGTTCACCATACAGACATTGTATTTTAATATTGTCTGGTATAGAATTTCTGAGCACTGGTCCTGAAAATTGTACTGTAAACTCATAGGTGGTGTTTTCATTGGATTCATCGCCCAGGTCGGTAACACTTAATGGAGTAAGAGCCTTTTGTTCCTGGCTTATACATTCAAGTTTATAAATTGATGGAATGGTGGAAAGATTACCGCTTGTTACAATATATATGTCCAGATCATTGAGCAATGTGTTTTGGGCTACATCTTTGAGATTTGTATTTATGCGTATTTCATACCTGGTATTAACCGCCAGTGGTTGTTGGAAACGAATAGTACAGGTTTGATTTGAATTATCCCAGTAAGCATCCCAATTGGCCTGTGGTGAAATACTAAAAGATCTGGTTATTGATGAAGTATCTATTGGTTCGTTAAATGTAATAATTATTTCATCGTTTACGTTTGCGCCTTCGTATATTATGAAGTTTTCAGATTGTGCCATATTTTGTGAAATTGAAGTTGTGTAAAGTCCAGTAATGACTGGTCGTATATATTCACTGCCTGTTCTGAACCTGCATGTTACAGGTTGTATCATCATGTTATGGGACATGTCCTGGCATTTTGAAATATCAACCTGATACCAGGTATTAAATAGTAACGGTTTGTACGGTGTTATAGTTAGTATTGTGTTTGCAGTGTCCCATATACATGTATAATCAACAGATGGGGAAAACCGTATATTTTTTTCTACTGAAGCAGTGTCCATAGGTTCAGAAAAGGTAATCGTTATTGATGTATTCAATGCTATATTTTCGCTACAATCAACTGGTTGCAATGATTGTATTTCTGGTGGGATTGTATCCAGGCCTATTGTGAAACTTGATATATGCTGAGTAACAAGAGTATTGTTATGTGTATCACATGCGGTTTTTTCAATAATAAGTCGATAGTAGCCATTGCTTAGCGGCAATTCAGGTGTAAATGTCATTACAGTGTCATTGTTGCTCCAGGCAAAATTTCCCTTTATGGAACTATCGCCAAATTCCCCATACACTAATATAAATGCCTTTTGTGTTTTATCTTTATTCATTGACTTGGAAAAACAAATGGTTACAGGGCATGATGTTTGCATTATTGCATTATGAGGTGGTGAATATGAAACAATCTCTGGCGGGGTAATGTCCATGCTGCATGAAATTAAAGATACCATAAGTATGATATTTAATAATACTTTCATTGCATATATACCTTTACTATTAATTGGTTTTTGATATAATTTTTACTTTAGCTTTATCATATAAAAGCTTTATCTGTGAACTGGATATGATGTCGCCTTCCTGTAGCCCATCCACCAGTATTTCATCATCTATTCTTTCTTTAACAGTGACTTTCTTTTCAAAGGCCATATCATTTTTTATGATAAAGACACTGAATGTATCGCTTTCTTTAAGAGATGTTGCGGGGATGCATATGGCATCCGGTATTGTTTGTACATTGATTGAAACACGGGCAAACATGCCGGGTTTCAGGCTATTGTCTTTATTTGAACATATAATTTTTACATCTGCTGTTCGAGATGTCTGGTCAAGTACAGGGCTTACAATATCAACCTTACCTGAGTATGTTTTATGTAATGCATCGATAGTGATTTCAGCTTTCTGGTTGGGCTGTATATAAATCAGGTCATTTTCATTAAGCTGAGAGATGCAATATACCTTTGCTGTGTTAATGATGACAAAAAGATTTGTATCCTCACTTACCTTTTCGCCTATATCAATTGAACGCACAGCTACAATGCCATCAATAGGTGATGTAATAGAAGCTTCGTTTATATTAGTTTTAATTATATCTATCTGTGTTTTTGCCTGCTCAACCTGGCTTTTTGCTGCATCACGTTCTGCTTGTTCCATTGCGGTATTTATTAATTTAAAAAGCTCATTTGTTTTTGTTTCATCCTGTGGTTTAATAAATCCAGCCTTAGCAATATCACTATCTCTAAAACCTACAATCAGTGTTTCGTAATCTTTCCTGGCCTGTAAAAATTGTGTTTTTACCGTATGATAATTAGTCCGCAACATATTGAGCTCTGTTTCAGTAACGCCACCTGCTTTAAATAATTTTTCTTTTTTTCTAAGTATATCTTCTGTATTTTGAAGCGTTACATATTTATCAGTAAGTTCTAATTTTGATTTTGCAATTGCTTTTAGGCGCTGTTCAACATTTCTTTCAGCCTGCAACAATTTCTCTTCAGCCAGGCGTAAATTAGCCTGAGCTTTTTTTAGTTGGGCTGTAGCTTCTTTCAGTTGCAATTCCAATGCATATGTTTCAATTTTAGCTAATAATTGCCCTTTTTTTACATGCTTGCCCTGTTCCACAAATATTTTTTCTACACGCCCAAAGATCTTGGATGAAATAATAGCTTTGTCTTTATACTGTACTGTTGCGATGCTGTTTATTTTTTTTGTTATTGTTTTGGCTTTAACCGTATAGGTTTCAACCTGAATGGGCATTTCCTGTATTATAGTATCTTTATGCAAAGATAAAGAAAGTATGGCAAATATAGTTGAAATAATTACGCATAGTAAAACTAATAAATATATTTTTCTTTTGTATTCTATAAGTAACGTTAAAAAGTTAGTCATCAATTATATATCTCCCTTGTATTTTAAAAATATGGACTCGATGGGTAGTCCAACGGCATTTTCTAATGCTGCCATTGATACAAAGACATCAGTTATTGTTTCCTGTAGCCTGAGACGTGCCTGTGAAAGATCTACCAGCGTTTTTAAAACATCATAACGGGTGATATCACCTAAACGGACTTGCTCATTTTCAATTGCCGATTGTTTTTCCAGAAGAAGTACAGTTTGTTTGGCTATTTCAACTTTTTTCAAAGACTCAATCACCGTATCATAAGCTTTTGAAACATCAGCACGTATTATCTTGATAAGTTGTTGATGATTCTTCTGTGCTTCAGTGTATGCTGCTTCAGTATCAATCATAGATCTTAAAAAAGATGGATTATCGTATAGTGCAATGGATGCACTGGATTTTATATCTGTTGTGTTATCATTGTCTTTTTTCCCATATGAATTGCTTAAAGAGGTTGTATTTCCAAAAAGTAAACTTGTTATTGAAAAACCAACATTCCACATTTTTTTATTCATAGGAAATTCTGTCCCACTATAACCATAACTTGCAAAAAGTTGAATTCTTGGTAAGTAGTAATACTGTGCTAATTGATATTCCTTTTGAGTTTTAATAAGGGTATAATAACTTTTTTTAAGTTCATTGCGATTTTGCATTGATAAGGATATCAAGTTTTCTTTACTTGCTATAGTGATGTTTTGTAGCTCGGTATATTCCTGCTCTGGAAATTTTATAGATGCATAGTTAATACCTAAAGTAGTAGCAAAATCCTGCAAAGAATTAACATATTGATTTTGTGCATTGAGTATGTTGTACTGGGCCTCGGCAATTTTCCCATCAACCTGTATTTGTTGTAACTCTGTAGCCATGCCCAATTGTTGTTGTGCAGTTATAATGTTTTTTTGTAACTGAAGGCTTTTTAAAAGGAGTTGATAGATCTCAATTGCCTTTCTTTTTTTCTGGAGTGCAAAGTATGCCTCTTTGGTTGAAAGAATAATTTTATTTTTTTCTATGCTATATTCTTCATTAGCAAGCATTGCTTCAATCTGAGCTATTGAATATGCAATGAACGATTGTTGGTTTGTGAAAATGTCATATTGTACCGTACATACAAGCGATTGTAAACGTGTATCATCTTCTCTAATGGCAACAGAATCGCTTTTAGAATATTGAAACGTTATATTGGGAAGCAATTCACGCCATCGTTCGTGTACAATCAATCGTGATGATTGAATCTTTGCTTTCAGTGTTTCAAGCTTTACACTGTTTTTCAATGCTAACTTGCATGCTTTGTGTAATGTTAGTGTTTCCTGACCCCATGCAGAACAGGTTGTAATGATGTAAACTGTAAAAATAGTAAAAACCCTTTTCATTTTTTAACAACCATAGCGTCAATTTCATGAGCGATAGCTTTAGCTATCATTGCTTGATCAAAACTTTCCTGTAAGTGGCAGTTTTGTGAGATAATTCGTATACTTGCAACATGCGTTGCTGCGTCGTTGATAAATATGAAAAGTGAAATGTTTTCCACCTGGTTAAAAATATCACCGGTTTTGGAGATGAAAATATCAACAGTAGCTGTATATTTGAAATCCTGTTCGCGATACACAGAATTGAAATATGAAGCAGCTTTAAGATTATTCTTTTGCAGATGGAAAGCAATATGCGAAACTAATGAATCCTTTATGTTGCTGTATTGCTCATTGTGAATGTGTATGTCTTTGATATAAATTGAATCATTAGCAAAAGGAGCATGCTGAACTGTTTGAATATCTAAAGACCTGCATGTGGTAAAAAATACAAAGATAGATACAATGATCATATGCTTTTTCATAGTTATTCTCCGTTCATAGAATCATCAAATTGTTTAATGGCTTCAATGATTGCATGGTGCTTTGCAGCTCGTTCAGTCAGGTGTATTTCACTGTAAATTTCCTGTAACTGCCTGTGTATCTGCATAAGAGGAAAGTAATTAGCAAAAGCTCTGTGAAAAGTTAAAATGGCATCATCGTACTGTTTATTTGTATACTGAATGGTTCCTAAAAGATATAGCGCTACAGGATCATTGGGAGAATGCAGAAGTGCTTTTTTAAGATACCTGATGGCTTCATCTTGTTTATTGTGTCTTATAAACCACCGTGCATACAGAATATATCCTTGAGAACTATCTGTTAACCTAATATATTTTTTGATTATTTTTTCAAAATCGACATTATTGGTAAAAAAATATATCTTTGCTAAAAGTAAATACGAATCAGGTAAATCTGCATTTTTTATTGATTCTAAACATAAAGATCTTGCACCTTCAAAATCTTTATTTGCATACTGTGTAAGTGCTTTGTTATATAATTCTTTTGACTGATCGGTATTGCTACAAGCAATGTAGAAGAAAAGTACTAGTATACTGGTTAATGTTCTCATTATTTGCCCCTGATGTTTGATAGTAATGTTGTTACAGCCAATGCTATAAGCTGCTGTTTGTGCAGATCAGTGTCTATAGTGGAATCAAAGTATTTACTGAAATTATCAGACAATGATATGGTGGGATTGGTGCTTATCCATTGTTTCATCTTATTTGAATAAGAATAATTGCTTGTTAAGGTGAAGTAAACTTCAGGTATGGTTAACTGCTTCTTTTGTTGAAATAAGTCAAATGATGTTAAACGAACACTGCCACGCCACACAATGACATCATGAACAGATATACTTGCATTAATTTCAGCAAAATAATAATAATATGAATAGATCGTTGTAGTATCTGCATGTTTATGGGATAAAGATAGAGATTCAGATATTTTCTCTATTCGGAGTGTGTCGATTATTAATGATGGTTGTTGGTTCTGTTGTTTATTTTCGTCAAACAGTGTAATTGTTCTATTCTCACTGATTATTTGAATTCCCTGCTGTAATAAAGCTTTCTGTATTTCATTGTTCCATAGAATGAGTTCCTTTTTATCAAATGAATCATTTTCGTCACCATTTGTGTATGTAACATTGATAGCATTTATTGAGGTAATGATTCCAGATGGTGGGATCATGCACTCTACGGTGTGAAGTTTGTTGTAATTATCTATAGTATATACTTCAGTTATACTGTTAGCTTGTGGTTTTGGCGGTATGGTTGCTGTTGCACATGAAATACAAAAAATAATGATTGTTATAAAAGTTGTAAAAATTAACATTTTAAAAGAGATATGTGTCATGATATTCTCCCTGGAAAAAGTATTTATCCAATTTCAATAATCTTATTGCTATAGTATTCTCTGTTGGGCTCATTATTTTTTTTCACAAATTGATTGCCTGGTATTTTAAATTTCAGTTTTTCTGCATTTTGGCATCCAAAATGAAATAAAAGAAATTGGATTATAGACTCACTATATACAACGCAGGAATTAGAAAAAATTAACGGAGAAATATAAAAAAATTTTATTTTTTTAATTTTTTTTTCGCTAATTATTCCTAAATGTGGAAATTTGAATAAAATATAAAATAGTGTACACCCCCGCCGCCGTAGGCGGCGGGGGAGTACACTATATTCATTATGAAATTTTTTAAGGAATTATTGCTTATTTTTTTTTGTTTTTTATGGGTAAACTATTGCTGAAGGTGGGGGTATACTTTATTCTTTATTATTACTGTAAATCCTTTCCCATCTTTTATATTCTTCAAGAAATCTATCTTCTGCTATGCTTTTTTGTATGCCTTCAATAAATTGCTTCATAAAATACAGATTATGGTAGGTATTGTAAATAAGGGCTGCTATCTCATTCATTTTATAAATATGACGCAGATAGGCTCTGGTAAATGTACGGCACACATAACACTGGCAATTTTCATCAAGTGGACCAAAATCCTGTGCATATATACCCGACTTGATATTAACCCGCCCTTGTGATGTAAAGAGTGTCCCATTACGGGCAATGCGAGTTGGCATTACACAGTCAAACATGTCCACACCATATTTTATTGCTTCAAGGATTTCTAAAGGGCTGCCTACACCCATCATGTAGCGGGGTTTGTCCCATGGCAAAAGGGGTACAGTAAGAGCTGTTATTTCTGCATATTCACTTTTTGGCTCACCTACGGATAGTCCACCAATAGCATAGCCTGAAAAATTATACTTCAGTAGAGCTTCAATACAAAATTTCCGTAAATCAGGGAAGGTGCTGCCCTGAACTATAGCAAAGAGTGCCTGCCTGTTTGTATCAAACGAACTTTTCCAGTAGTTAAATGAAATTGATGCCCAGTGCAGCGTCCTGTCAACTGCCTTTTGTGCAGCATGGTGTGTTGAAGGGTATTCAACACATTCATCTAAAACCATCATGATATCAGAACCAATAATCCTCTGTATATCCAGAACCTTCTGTGGACTGAAAAAATGTTTGGAACCATCAATATGTGATTTAAACTCCACACCATTATCATGTACCTTGCGTAAATCTGCCAATGAAAACACCTGAAACCCACCTGAATCGGTTAATATGGGTTTGTGATAGTTCATAAAATTATGAAGACCGCCCACCTCATTGAGCAGTTCAATACCGGGACGAATATACATGTGGTAAGTATTGGACAGAATTATTTCAAATCCAATTTCTTCAATATCACGGATTGTTAATGCGCGGATAGCACCCCGCGTGGCAACAGGCATAAAAACGGGAGTGTGCACAGTACCATGGTGGGTGTGGATAATAGCTGTGCGTGCCTGTGTATCACGATCTTTTTTAATAATCTCAAAATGCATTGCTATAGCCTGTAATAGTGTTATGGTTGCAAAAATTCCGGTTTTGAAAAGTCGGGATGGGGATAGGTATAAAATCCCCGGCCAGTTTTTGTTCCCAGAAAACCTTTGTCAATATAACCCTGTAAAAATGCAGCATTCTTTTGACCCTGTTTATCATTTAACAAATCTGCCCAGTATTTTGTTACTTTGTATACTGTATCAAGCCCAATACTGTCCATTATGCCAAAAGGACCAATAGGTGTGCCCATAACACCCATAAAACTTCTATCAATATCATAGATTGAGGCTACCTCATTGGCTGCCAGTGTCAGTGCTGAGCTTATTAACGTCATAAGCATAGTATTGAAGACATACCCGTGGTTTTCTTTTTTTAACACAATAGGGATCTGTCCTAATTTTTTTGCAAAAGCGATAGTTACCTCTAAAGCTTCTTTGCTCGTGTTTGGATGTGGCATGACATCAACAATCTTTGTTGTTCTGACGTCGTGAAAATGAAATGCTAAAAATCTATCAGGCCTGCCGGTTTCTTTTGCAATTTGAGATGGCACCAGCGAGGAAGTGTTGGTTGTAAATATAGCGTGCTGTGGGCATAGAGCGTTAAAATCACTGAATATTTTTGCTTTTAATGCTGGATCTTCAGGAACTGATTCGCTTACAAAATCAACATCCTGAGCTGCTTTTGAAGCATCAGTAAAATAATGCATCAATGGCAATCCGCCAGAAGCATTTTTTACATTATGTTTTTCAAACCATTCGGATAGCTTCACAATTCTTTCCCGGGCACGTTGGAGAGCATCATCCTTTACATCATACATATGTACTGTATAACCATGCAGAGCGCATAAAAAACCTATCTGCTGGCCCATAGTCCCGGAGCCAATAATTAAAATGGTTTTAATGGTGTCAGCATCCATACTTTCCTCCATAGATTATTATATAGTAACTATAGTACATGATTTATGTGAAATACTGTGTTAATGGCAAACCGGGGTGCATGTTCGTCAAGTATAATAATAATCAAAAAAAGGAGCATAAAGCCCCTTTTTTAATTAATAATGAAAGCAGATATAATATTATTTAAATGGAATACGAATGTTATCAAGTGAAACTTTGTAACCACCTGAAACCATTACGTACCCTTTGTATGTGTCGGTAGTATCAGTAATTTTAGCCATGAACCACGATCCGGTTCTGGCGTCTTCTTTGTTTTCGGGAGCACAATACACATCATCTGTTTTATTGTTGTCAAAAGCAATAATAAGTTTGCCAATTTTAATTTCAGATTTGGATGCAATTCGTGATTTCCAGAAATACTTTGTCCATAATTCTTTGCCCGATTCCACAATCATAAATTGACCTTCATTTTTTGTTTTAGCACTGGGAGGTGTTATCACTTTTGCAAGATTAACCCATATATAGCCCTGGCCGGGGAAATCGTTCTGCGAAATAAAGTAATCAGCAGGTTGAATAAAATGTGCATCAGCATCAGATGGTACGTAATCTGCCGAAGCCTGCTTTGATTTTTTTGTTGTTGATGTTTGTTCGGTAGATTTGGTTGTTACTGTATCAATTGCAGCATCAGTAACTTTGCCTGCAATCGTATCACCCAGGATGTTTCTACTGTCACTGCTGCAGCCAGCCATTAAAAATATACAAAAAGTTATAGAAGAGAATATTAAAATAATATTTTTCATATGACATTCCTCCTTTGGAACTATTTTAAAATTATTCTTATGTTTTCTTTGTTAACTTTATAACCGCCTGACACAGTGATGTAACCTTTATATAGATCAGACATATCGGTTATCTTTGCCATGAACCATGATCCATTGCGGGCATTATCCTTATCTTCTGGTGCATGGTACACATCATCTTTCTCATTGTCATTAAAGCAAATAACAACAGTACCAACCTTACACTCAGCCACAGTTGCAATTCTTGTTTTCCAGAAATGCTTTGTCCACAACTCTTCCCCTTCGCGAACTGTCATAAACTGAGCTTCATTTTTTGTTTCCGGTTTTGCCGGTTGAATCATCTTTGCAAGCTCCACATAGATCCACCCCTGTTTGTAAGACTCCTTGGAAACAAAATAGTCATCATCTTGAATGAAATGTGCATCATCAAGAGCAAATACAACAAATGGTAATAAAAAGCACAAAACAATCGCAATAGTAAAAATTTTGCGATACATATACGACCTCCTTTGATTATAAATATACACTTTATAACAAGCTGGCAGGTGCTAATGTCAAGGTGCAATAAAGTGTTTGTATTCTTTATTAAAAAAACCGGTACTCTATCCAGTAACTATCGCCTATAATGCTTCATAAATGTGAATGCCCGCTATATTTGCTTTTGCTGCCTGTATCATGGATTGAGCTACATGCTTTGCTTCCACAGGTGCGTACTTTTTTAGCGGCCCCTTCAGTATATAGTATAATGGCTTTGAACATCGTTTTGCAATATCTTCCGCAAGACGCCTTTCATCTCTTTGTCCAAGGAGAAGCGAAGGTCTGAATATATGCACTGCCGTAAATGGAATTGAAGCCACATCGTTTTCCATCTGTCCTTTTATTCTATTATAAAAAAACAGTGAATGGGGATGAGCCCCAACTGCACTGACAACCAAAAATTGTTTTGCCCCCTGCGCATGTGCTAATTTAGCTGCTTTCACTACATACTCGTAATCAACCTGTTTAAATGCTTCTTTTGAGCCTGCTTTTTTCATTGTTGTGCCCAGGCAGCAAAAGACATCGTCAACAGCAAATGCATGAGCTACCGTTTCAAGATTATTAAAATCAGCAATATATTGAGTGACTGTACTGGCCTGTAGTTGCAGCTTTCGCCGTGTTATCACATGTATAGCAGAATAATCATTATCATTTGTGAGCAACGATAGAAGGTTTGAACCAACAAGACCAGTTGCACCCAGCACACACGCTTTTTTATTCATAATAGTAATGATATAAATAATTGCAATAAAGTCAACTAAAAATGAAAATTATGTGCACCTCTAAAAACCGCTTTCAACATTATAAATGTAATAAAAGAAAACGGTTTTATCCAAGATATTGTGACCAAAAGGGAACATCCAAAAAATAATTTTTAAAAGTTCCCTTATTTTTTATAAAGCCTTATTTTTGGCAGGATGAAAGGGGTTGTTGTTTTATAATGTATATAGTCATTACCAAATTTGCGCACCAGTTCTTTTTCTTCAAAAAACGCATCATAGAGTATATGAAAAAGAACTACTGCTAACAATAGTGCTGCAGCTATACCATGGTTAATAATAATGCCTGCACCTGTATAATACATCGTCAGGCCCAGTGTCATGGGATTGCGGCAAAATCTGTATGGTCCTGTAACTATAAGTTTTTGAGGGCCAAGCAAGGGGACAGGTGTTCCTTTACCTATGGTTATTTGTACAATAACAGCCCATAAAGAAAGTAACAATCCAATTATTCCCACAACAACGCCTATACCGGCAAGCTCAGTGGTATGAAACGGTATTGGTATAATTTTAAAAGAAAATAGTGCGATAGTTACCGGTAGTAGTATAATCCAGAAAATAATACCAGCTATCGTTATAATAATTTTAAAAATCACCACTGTATAATCCTTTCATTATACAATCTTTATCCATAATAGCGTATTTCCCGTATAGCATGTGAGATAGTAACCATATATAAAAGTTAATAATGTATAAGCTCTTCTGGATTAATTGACTGCTTACCTTTATATACTTCATAGTGAAGATGTGGTCCGGTTGCTCTTCCGGTAGCACCGACAGTTCCTATCTGCTCTCCCTGCTGCACAATATCTCCAACTTTTACCAGACGCTTTTGCAGATGTGCATACAATGTTTTTGTATTGTTTTCATGTTCAATGATGATACAATTACCATAGCCATTATTCATATACTGTGATGTAACCACTGTTCCAGTTGCGCTTGCTACTACTTTAGTTCCTTTTGGAGCAGCAATGTCTATTCCTTTATGAAATGAATATTTTTTGGTGACAGGATTTTCCCTGTATCCATATTTACTTGTCATTTTTCCTTTTGTGGGGGCAATGAATGCTTCTTCTTTGCCTTTCTTGCCTTCTTCTTGTTTTTTCTCAGGTGTAATTTCTTTTTTTGCATATTCATCGTGGTCAACCACTTCGGTAGCTTGAGAGGGTTCAACAGGGACTACCAGTTTTTCATCTCCACCAACATTTGCATTTATTTCTTTCATCAATGCATGTATTTTCTTTATGATTGCTTCCTTCTTTTCAACATCAGATGCATACTGCTGTTTAACTTTTTCAGTATCAGCATGTTTTTGCTTAACTACAGAAGCTTGAATAGTTGCTACCATTGTAATAAGTATAAAGATAATCCATTTTTTATTCATAGCGTATTGATCTCCTTCTTAAAAATATAATTTATTGCAAAATGTGACCTTTAAGAATAAATGCTGTTGTCATCATGAGGAGTTCCTGCATTATTTTGACGACGAAGAATCAGGCCGTTCTAATATTTGCTAACATTCGCTTTCAGCTCAGGATGACATATCAACTATCCAGTCATAGTTAGCTTCTATACATTCGGGACGTAACAATCGCATTTACGTGCCAAAAAAACTGTTCCCTTTTGCTAAACGTAGCAACTTCGTTTTTACATATAGGTGATAGTGATAGTTTCAAGGTCAACTACTGTATATTTTCGGAAGTAATGAAGAAAAGACTTACTGTGCAAGGACTTCATTAATTACTTTTATTATCTCTTCAATTTTGTATGGTTTTGCAATAACACCTTTGAATCCATATTCTTTAAAGTGTGACATTACAGGATCATTGGAATAACCGCTTGAAACAATAACTTTTGCACCAGGGTTTATTTCCAAGATTTCCTGTACAGCCTGTACACCACCCATGGCTCCGGGAACGGTTAAATCCATAATAATAAGGTCATATGGGTTGCCTGATGCAATTGATGCTTTGTACTTTACAATTGCCTTTTCACCGGTTTCGACCCAATCAACTTCAAATCCATAAATATCAAGCATATGGGAAGCAACCTCATAGATTGTAAAATCATCATCCATGAGTAGTATCCTCCCTCCTGGAGGAGCAATGTGTGATTCATGGTCTTTATGGTTATGAATGCTTTTTTCTGTAGCATGGAGGTAGATTATAAACTCTGAGCCTTTGTCAACTTCTGAATGTACTTCAATATGGCCACCATGTCTTTTAATAATTGAAAAACTTGTAGCAAGTCCCAATCCACTGCCACGTTCCTTAGTTGTAAAAAAAGGATCAAATATTCGTGATAAATTTTCTTTTGGGATACCAATCCCTTCGTCCTTTACTGTTATCCTAACATAATTACCAGGTAACAGTGGTTTTTGTTGAGTACCATCATATACAACATTTTCAGTTTTAATAGTAATAACCCCTCCCTTAGGCATGGATTGTGCTGCATTAATGATTAAATTCTGAAATACCTGACTCATTTGCCCCACATCTACTTCACAATTCCACATATCAGGTTGTATTTCAAAATTACACCTTACACTGGAACCTGAAAGTACAAACTGTGCTGTGTCCCTGATTACCTGATCCAGTGAAGTTACTTCTTTTATTGGCTCTCCACCCTTAGAAAATGTTAAAAGCTGCTTGGTAAGGTCAGCTGCTCTCTGCGCTGCGTTTTCAATGCGTTCTATATATTTTTGGTATAATTCTATATCAGTAAGTTTTACTTTCAATATTGAAAGATTACCAATGATTGATGTTAATAGGTTATTGAAGTCATGAGCAATACCGCCAGCTAAAATACTCAGTGACTCTAATTTACTTATCTTTTGAATTTCCTTTTCCAGCCAGTATTGACCGGTGATGTCATGTATAACTATGACGGTTCCAATGATGTTACCTTCAACATATATGGGGGCGCCCGATAGTTCTACAATTACGTCTTTATCAGAAGATTGCAATGTCAGAGCAAAACCACTTGTATCAAGCTCACCATATCGCAAAATTTCATTAACGGGATTTTTGAATTCTTCTCCGGTGGTAACATAATAAAATGTGAATATTGAATTAAATAGTCTGCCAATTATCTCATCAGATGATTTACCTACTAATTTTAGAGCTTTGTCATTGGCAAGAATAATAGTGCCATGCAGGTCAGTTGCTACAACACCATCATATATAGAGCGCAATGTTGCGTGTAATCGCTCACTCTCTTCCTCAAGCTTATGTGTTGCTTCAGTAAGTTCATAATGTGTGCGTACCATTTCTTCATTCATTGCTTCCAATTCTTCATACTGGGACTGTATTTCCTCATACTGCTGCTGAATGGTATCATACGCTTCTTTAAGTGCACTGATGTCTGTGATAATGGCTATGCTTGTGGGTATTCCATCCAGTATAACCATCTGGGCTGAAATGAGGACATCAATGATATTGCCTGTTTTTCGTTTTAGCTGAGCTTCATATTGCACTTTTGCTTCTTTGTTTTGTAATCGGTTGTTATACTGGGTTAATACATCTTTACCAAGCTCAGTATCAGCAACAATTTGCTGTAAATGCATATTAATAAGTTCTTGGACAGTGTACCCAATCATCCGTGCAAACGCATCATTGGAATAGAAAACCTTCCAGTTCTGAACCAGGATGATGCCATCATGGGCATTTTCAACCAGGGTGCGGTAGCGAGCCTCTGATGTTGCAAGTTGTGACAGTGCTCGCTCTTTATCTTTGCGCCACGTATTTACCTTGTCAGCAATACCCAACGAAAACAGTATAATCATTGCCGAGGAGCCCAACTGATATCCCCATGACGTAAAGAAGTTATCGCCTAATACACCAAAAGAACGAAGACCAATAAGCAATACTCCTAATACAAAACTTAATGTGGCAATATTGTAAAATATTGCTTCCCTGACTTTTTTTATCTGTGCTATTATCCCAATAGCAATAACTGAAACTGAGCCAATAGCTGCCATAAGTACTGATAGTTGTGTGGCATAGTAATAGGGGAGTATAAATGGTGTTAGTGCACAGAGTGCGGTTATGAGTGTCATAGAAAGTACAAATGTATCCAGTTTTTGTATAACAAATTGCAATGATAAAAACTCACGTGTAAAGAGCAGTATGCCAACCATTGCAAAAAATACAAAGAATGGATGACATATATTCCCCCACCAGGTACTTGCAGGCCACAAATATTGAGCTGCAAGTCCATTGTTGGCCATGGCAAACAGTGTTACACCAACTATAAACATACTTACATACAAAAAGCTTTTTTCACGAGTGGATATAAATAAAAATAAATTATAGAAAAATAAGGCCAACATAAGGCCATAGTGCATCCAGATAAGAGGAAGAGTGGTATTGCGCATATGTTCAAATGATTGTATAGACCATAATTTTAAGGGAACCACCAATGAGCCTTCTGAGCGGATGCGTAAAAAATAAGTGGTTGTACCAGGTTTTTGCTCAATAGGGAATACAAAAGATCTATACGGAAAAGGGCGCGAGGAAAATGGGAAATGATCTCCTGTTTGAATTTCTTTATAGTGTGCACCATCAGGGATAAAAAGGGTAATATCATCAATAATGGGGTAATCATACTCTAAAAGCAATGGTACTGGATGTAAGGATGCATTGGTTAGCGTAAAACTTATCCATATACAGTTATGCGAATATCCAAACGATGGGCTTGTATCAGTAGATTCCTTAAATTGATTATTGTTGTATGATGTTATGATTTCATTAATAGTAGTGTGTGGTGGCACATCGCGTAAATATTGCACATATAGGCCAAGATTGGCAACATCAAAATCATCAGTAACAAATAGTGTATCACCGGCAAAAGCAACGGTAACTATCGCCCCCAAAAAAATAATGAATGATACTAGTATTACTATGTCCTTCTTAAGCATTATTGTAAACCTTATAAACAATGATACTGGTATTTGTGATGTAATGCAAATGTTTTTTAAGATAAATGTAAAGGTATGGTGTAAAATTTTATATTGACAGTATATTTGTAAAGTATTTATTGGTATATAAGATTTGTATATTCAGCAAAAAGGTTTTGTAGTATGGCACACTATAAGCTTGATGGGGCAAAATTTGAATCGCTTGAAGAATTAAAAGAAGTCATGTGGCAGCTGTATAAGGATAAAATGTCTCGTGAAGAATTTGAAAAGTATGTTGAACAGAATGTTCAAGTTAGCGAATAATTTTTTACAATTTTGTCTATCACCTCACTAAACCCGCCAGGTCCAGTTTTTTTTGTTTTATGTATTACAGGGCATAGCTTCTTTATGGTTTTCCATAAATTTTTTCTTCCCACAAAATAGGCTTCATCAACTACAGTAAACATATCGGTGTCATTGATGCCATCGCCTATCGCATATGAATATATGGTTGGATACTTTTCCCGGTACATTGTCTGTATAACCTGGACTGCATTACCTTTATTCACCGTGCTATCAATAATAGTAAAAAACCTTCCACCGGTTGTTATGGCAATACCAAAGTGGGCAAGTTTTTTATTAATGCTTTCAATATCTAGTGGGTCAGGTGCTATGCATAACACAGATGCCATGCGTGTCATCATATCCTTAACTTCTTGTATGGAAAGCCCGGTATATGCCGATAGTTCCTGCAATGAAAGGCTATCTGCCCACTGTACATTGCCACACACCTGTTCAATCACAGGCTTATACTGAGCCAGCTGGTTTGTTGATTTACCAGAGATGGTGTAAGAGCCATCAGGATGAGCAATCCCCGCACCGTTTTCAAAGATAAACGGGTATGTAAGTGAAAGCGTTTTGTTTAGCTTCAGCATTTCAGCATACGTTTTGCTTGATACCAGAACAAGAGGTATGCCCCTGCCGACAAGTTTTTGTATTGCCGGCAGGGATAGCGTATATGAATATGTGGTGTAATCAAGAATGGTCCCGTCTATATCAGAAAATACAATAGGGAACACATCCATGCTTACTTTACCTGTACATCTTCAGGCTTTACTAATAAAAATTCAACGCGGCGGTTTCGCCTCCGGTTTTCAACGCTTGTGTTGGGTAAAAATGGTGATGTTTCCCCCATGCCGCGTGAAGATAAACGTTTTTTATCAATGCCCTTTTTAATAAGGTAATCCATAACCGACTGAGCTCGCGCTTCAGAAAGCTTCAGGTTATACTGTTCTTCACCAATGTCATCGGTGTGGCCTTCAATCAGAACATTGTATTTTTCGTATTTATTCAATATCTCAGCAACCCTGTTTAAAATAGGGAATGCTTTTCCGGTTAATTTTGCACTGTCAAATGCAAATTCAATGTTACTGATGCGAATCTTCAATCCGCGTTCTGTCACCATGACCAGTACATCAATGGGTAACTTTATACGTTTTGTCTTTGCAAAATTTCCGGTTATATCGGTGGCCGATAGTTCCATGAAGTAATCCGCAGCAGATTCAACAAGCTCGTTATTTACCCCAATGCCATCCCACTTGAGCTCTGCAGGCACTTCAGTGCCTTTGAATGTTTTAAAAACATATCCCGCTGGTGCATAGATTATCAATTCCCAGCTTCTGACTCCAACATTATCGTTAAGCGATGGGGTAATGGTGAGAATATCATTTTCCCCATCACCATCAGGTGAGAAAAGATCAGGTTCATAGGATAGATTAACTTCAGGTGGAGTGCTATCAATGGTAAACGTTTTTACAAATGACTGTGGATTATTGCCACTTAAATATTCAGCACTGAATCTGTAGCGATAGATGCCGTCATTAAGCTTTTCGCCTTTATCTGTTTTGCAGTCCCAGGTAATTGTTTTTGGCACTGATTGCCCTTGAGCCTGATATACAGGCTTGTCCTTTTCATTGGTTACCGATAGTTGCCATTTAACCAGGTCTTTGGTGTCAGAGACAATAGGAGTAAATACTATTGTGTTGTGTAATGCATATGAAAAATATTCTAGTGATGCGCTGATATCAACAGTCTGGTACTGGCGGGTTAAACTGATTTCCCTAATTGTAGCCTGTGCTTTATTGCCTGCATTGTCGGTGCATTGAATCTGATAGATATACAGGCCCTCAGGGACATCATTACCAGCGTCATCTTTTCCATCCCATACCAGTGTTTTAGGAATTTCAGCGCCCTGCCAGCTGTATTTTTTTACTGGCTTGCCCTCTTTATCAATAAAAGAAGCCTGCCATACATCGTTACCTTGCGTCTTTATTGTTTGCACTATCTTCAATGTGTCCTTACGGCCATCGCTATTTGGTGAAAAGAATCTGTCTTCAACAGCTAATTCAACAACGGGAGTAGTATTATCAATAGTAATAACACCGGTAACCTCTGGTGATATGTTATCACGCTCGTCCCATGCCATAAATGCATACACATAGTCACCATCTGGCAACACATTTGCATTAGTATCTGTGCCATCCCAGAAAATGGTTTCAGGCACCATGGCAGATTCCTTTGGAGTCCATATCTTTTGTATAAAGCTTTTTACTGTCAGCGATTCTTCAACATCTCTATCGCTTACCCTGAATTCCTTTACTACAGTTCCTGCTTCATTTTTGATCTGTAATCGCCAGCCGCCAATCTTACTTGCATCACTCACACTCAGATTAAATAGTACAAAATCCTGAACACCATCGGTATTGGGTGAAATATATCGCTGGCTTGCTTTTACAGCAGTTTGTGGTGGTTCCTTATCTAACCTGCCATAGCGCACTTGAGTGCCAACGTAATGGACAAAATCAGTCTTTTTATAGTGTACCAGTGCATAGTTGAATTCAGCCTGATATTCCTGCCCGGTCAGCCTGTAGCCGGCGCCTGCCGTGAAGTCAGCATATTCGTACAGCCCCGGTGCCATAAAACCCAAACGCACAATATATGTATTTTTATACATACCTTCGGCACCAACCTTTACTGCTATTTCATCATATTGTACAAAAGAATAGTCATTAAGCAGGCTCACCTCAATGTCATTTCTTTTATACAGTGGGAGCGTAAAGCCTAACGTTACCTGATTCAAGTCGGCAAAATCACTGTCACTTCCCATGGGTAATCCTGCATTAAGAGCAATGCCAATGATTGGGGAATACACACCAAAACCTTTACCAATATCAGCATTAATTGCAGTTTGATACAAGCTGCCAAGAGTGATACCTGTAAAATATGCACCTGAGTTTGGGCCATTTCCCAAAAGAAATGATAGCGATGCACCCATTGAAAGACGCCGTGTAAATTCTTTGGCACCACCTAGCACAAACTGATAGCCATTGAGGGTGTCAGAGCCAGAAATCATCCTGAATGCGCCACCAATAACACCATATGAGGTGGGGAATCCTGCAACCACTGATGGGTTGTAGTAATCAAAAAGAAGATTGCCATAGTTGAATGATCCGATAAAACGCTCTTCTTTTGCAATAGCTGCCGGGTTTAGTAAGAAGGTGTCAGAGCCAAAAAAGGCAACACCGGTATCAGCTCTTCCAAACATGCTGGCACTGCCTCCAAGCAACATCAGCGCAGTGCCATCAGAGGCAGCAAATACCTGAGTGACAGAGCATATCAGTAGTATAGCAATACTAACAAAACGGATTTTCACGATTATCCTCCTGTTAAGCGTGGATTTTTTTGTATTTTTTTTACATTCATTGCACGCAAAATATTTTTTGTCAAGTGGTTATATTTTTATAGAGGGGAATTGACAAACATCTAAATAATTAGTATTTTAGAATATACTTTATAAATGCTATTTTAACCAGTGGTAAAATACATTTTAGCATGGGGATAGAATGATGAAAGAAGATAGTTTATTAAACAAACCAGCACCCCAATTCAAGCTTCTTGATAAGGATAAAAAGGTAGTAGAAAGCAATACTTTCAGAGGCAAGTGGGTGGTTATTTATTTTTATCCCAAAGACAATACTCAAGGATGCACCTTAGAAGCTATCGATTTTACCAAAAGTATAAATGAATTTAAAGATTACAATGCTCTTGTTTTAGGCATTAGCCCGGATAGTCCTGAAAGCCATTGCAAATTTTATGATAAGCACAACCTTAACTTGATTCTCCTGTCAGATACCGATCATACCGTGGCAAAAGAATACGGAGTATGGAAAAAAAAGAGCATGTATGGCAAAAGCTTTATGGGCATAGAGCGAAGTACATTCCTGATTGATCCTGAAGGGAGGGTCAGAGCAATATGGCGAAAGGTTAAGGTACCAGGACATGTTGAAGAAGTGTTGCAAACACTTAAATCTTTGCAATAGAGGAGGCTACCATGACATTGCAGGAAGCTATTGAGACAAGAAGGGCATACCGCTCCCTTGCTCCAGTGACGATTACCCAAAACATGGTGTCAGAGCTAGCAAAAGCGGCTGCACTTGCTCCATCGTGCTATAACAATCAACCGTGGAGATTTGTATTTGTTTATGAGCCAGGGAAACTAGACGAAGTTAAAAAAGCCCTGGCAAAAGGGAATGAATGGGCTCTTAAGGCTTCAATGATTATAGCGGTTTTCAGCAAGGAAAAAGATGATTGTGTATTGAAAAACCGCATATATCATCAATTTGATACGGGAATGGCTACGGCTCTTCTGCTGCTCAAAGCAACTGAATTAGGTTTGGTGGCTCACCCCATAGCAGGGTATGATGAGGAAGCAGTTAAAAAAGCATGCGCTGTACCTGATGAGTTTACTGTAATTACCCTCATAATCATTGGTAAAAAAGATGATGTAATCCATGATGATTTGAGTGAATGGCAAAAGGAAAGCGAAAAGAGCCGCCCACCTAGAAAGCCGCTGGAAGAGTTTGCATTTCACAATGTGTATATGTCCAAGTAAGGGGTCAGAGCAAAAGCTCACCACGGCAATAAGCACACAGGCGCTCAATACACTCTTCCAGTGTATCTCCCAACTCTAAAAAATACTGATGCAGGGTAATCTTTAAATGAGGGCGATAGTTACTGTCAAAATAAGCCCGTGACCCACCAAAGTAGCTTTCAAAAGGGCTTTTTACCTTGCCTGCACGCACCGGATTGTTGGCAAAGTACCATAGTAAGTTGAGTAAATATATTCGAGGATTGTCCGCAAATTCCACAATGCTATCTTTGAAGCGCTCATTCCATACAGGACCAGTGCGCTGCATCATTTTGTTAAAGCGTTGTGCAAACCGCGACTTAATATACTGTACAATTCGGGATATCGTAGCACCGCCTTCCACTGTTCTTATGAGCAAATGAATATGATTATCCATAATTTGATAATTGATAAGTTCAAAAGGATATTTTGCCTGTGCCAGCGTGATGCAGTATTCAAATAGTGCTTTGATAGAATCTTCCTCCATCAAATTCTTGCATTCAATGATACGGCTGGTGACATGATAGGTAATGTTGGGTGCAATAAAACGAGGTTTACGCATAGTAGTTCCTCCCAAAGTAAATATGGTAAAAAAACGCTTTTGTGTATATACAACGCAGGAAAGTGAAAAATAGTAAAAAAAGTGATAAAAATTTTAAAAAAGTGATTTTTTAGTGTCAGAGCAAGGTTATACCACAGACAGTAGTGTCAGAGCAATAATAGTTGGGAACATGGGAAAAGTGAACACCACAGTGCATAGCATCACTGTATGCGGTGTCAGAGCAAAAAAATTAAAACAGACAAGATAAAGGGGATAGGTTTTCATTATCAGTAACTATCGCTATAGGTGTCAGAGCATAATAATCTACCACGCCAATGTTATTTAAATAAAAGTGTGGTGTCAGAGCAATAAATAATAAATGCTTGTACTATTTCATTTCCTGCAAATAATAAACATCTATGAATACTATTGTGCAGGATAAAATCTTTCTATTGTCGATTGTGTGTGGCATAATATTTGGTGTTATGGCAGCAATTGCAGCATTCGTCAATTCATATGAAGGTTACAGCCACTTCCCAGAAATTTCAAGGTCCAAAAGGATTCGTTTGTCACTATCCATAGCATTAGGTGCTTTTTGTGTAGTAGTTGTAGGTACGTTTGTTGTAATGTTTTTTTTCAGATAGTTCATTACAGAATTATCTCATACAACTTTTACAAATTGTTGACAATTTATTGTTGATTTTATTTTCTGTTCTGTGATTTTGTGCTACATTGGTGATAACCAATTAGTGTAATGTAAGGTGATGGAGTTCGCCTTAAACCGCCTGGATCAGGCTGATAACTCCTGTAGTATATTTTCATTACTAACAGGAGGTATATATGGGCGGCAATTCAGAAAAACAGATTAACACAGCCAGCCATAAGTTAACCCAAACGCTGTATAATCTTCTCAATCTTATAGGACAGATGGGCAGTGAGTATGAGCCATACAAGATTAAGCTTGAAGAGATAGCACAGCGTTATTCACAGGGAAGAATCCATTTAGCAGTATTAGGGCAATTTAAACGAGGCAAAAGTTCTTTATTGAATGCACTGTTAGGTAAAAAGCTTCTTCCCACTGCAGTCATCCCCTTAACCTCAGTCCCCACGTACATCAGGTACAGTGAACATCCGTATGTCCATGTAAGCTTTGAGGGCAATAAAGCTGGTGATACATTATCATCAAAAGATCCACAGGAAATTCAGCAATTTCTTTCAATGTATGTATCAGAAGAGTCCAATCCCAATAATTCATTGCACGTTGAAGGAGTGGAGTTATATTATGATGCAGAAATACTGAAAAAAGGTGTGGTGCTTATTGATACTCCCGGAATTGGATCAACTCATCGCCATAATACCGAAGCAACTCTCAACTTTCTTCCACAGTGTGATGCGGCACTTTTTTTAATGTCCGCTGATCCACCTATTACCGAGGTTGAACTGGATTTTTTAAAGCAGGTTGCTATCAGGGTTAATAAAATCTTCTTTATACTCAATAAGATTGATTATCTCAGTCAGGACGAGCTTGAAGAAGTTCAACGATTTATTGCCCGTGTTATTCGTGATAAAGCTGGTATACAGGAAGATATTGCACTGTATCCGGTATCTGCAAAGCTGGGACTTGAGGCAAAGCTTTCAAATAACTCAGAGTTGCTTTTAAAAAGCAGGTTTAATTATCTTGAGGAGCATATTGTTAGTTTCATGTCGCAAAAGAAAGAAAAAGTATTGCAGGCCAGTATCCCTCGTAAAAGTTTTGAAATTCTTGTCGACTTAGAAATGCAATTAAGATTATCTTTAAAAGCTTTTACCATGCCTCAGGAAGAACTGGAACATAAACGTATACTGTTTGATGAAACCATAAAACAGGCAGAACTGCAAAAAACATTTTCAGGTGATATTCTTGCCGGTGAGCGCAAACGCCTGCTGGAACTTTTAGAAGAGCAGTCGGAAAATTTGCGACAAAAAGCGCGGCATTATCTGGAATCTGTTGCTAACAGTTGCCTTTATGAAAAAAATACCATTGATGAAAATGCCATAACACAGGCGCTTGCATTAGCCATACCAGGGTTTTTTGAACATGAGCTTGGCCAGATGTCGCGCTTTTTTGATGCTCATGTAGCACAGGTTATTGCAACTCATCAAAAGAGAGCAAGTGACATTATTGATTCAGTTAGGAAAGCTGCATCAGATTTATTTGATATTCCGTTTATTCCTCATGCGCCCATTACTGGTATGGAAGTTACTAAAGAACCGTACTGGGTAATGCATCAGTGGCGATATTCCTATATGGCTATACCTGAGGAACTTATTGATAAACTACTACCAAAGAGTGTGCGGATCAAGCGTATCAAAAAACGCATTGACCGACAGATTCATGCATTGGTTCTCAATAATGTTGAAAACCTACGGTGGGCAACAGTACAGAATTTGGATTCAACATTCCGTACCATCATGTTGAATATTGATGAGCAGTTTGCTCATGTTATAACTATTACCCGAAAAGCAATTGATGTGGCTATACAAAAGAAACAAACATACGAAAGTGAAGTTGCCGGGCAAATTACACATCTTGAACAATTGATTGCTGCACTGGTAGAACATAAAAAGCACATAGCGTTGTTTATCAAGGATTCTGAAACGGTGTAATACTGATGCACACCGTAATGGTTTATCATGTGGACGATAGCTCTTAGCATTCATCAATTGCCAGAAATGTTTTATCCTTCCATGATCATACTGCAGTAGCTTTTTACCAGCATTTCTACTTCTTTAGGCTGGATTATCAATTGCAAGCACCTTTTTTGTAAACTATTGCAAACACTGCGTTTCAATTGTAAAAAGGGAATTCAGTATTCCGTTTAGAAGATATATTCAGATATTGTGCTTATTTCTTTTTTTATTAGCAAATAATGCTGATTTAAGAATAAAGTTTATCACAAAATAAAAAATGTAGCCTCATATAACGCATCCTTTAGAGTGTATGTAAGCAAAAAAAATTAAAGGAGGCAGTGTGCAGATATATTTTTAGCAACGTAAAAGTTTAGTTATGTCTTATTTTGGTTAATTACCTTTAGGTGTGACGGCTATTGGGTGGCCAGTTTCACCAATTCTGGTGGTGGTCCCCAGTAAAATTGACAACACGGTATGCCTTCTTCTAAATAAAATGAAAATGTGTAGCCACTAAAGCGATAGTTATCGGTATTTTCATCACTGTCTAACGCAGCAAGATAATCAAAAAGATAATTCTCTACACAATAGGCTATAATCTTTGCCAAAGACATCTTACATATTTTGCGCACATCCATCACAAACTCATACTCATTCTCATACAAATACAAATGTACCCGCTTCCACGTTTGGTACCGCTTTCTATACTGTAATCGTTTATAGCTTTTTACAGGGATCTTTTTATACGAAAACACATAGTTTATGAAATTTATAACAAATGTATGAAGCGATAGTTTACGGATAGTGGCATTTTCCTGTAAAAGCTCTAAGTGTTCATAGGCAATACAGGTAGTCGTTTCTATATTCATACATTTCCTCCAAAGTATATATATGATACAACAATACTGCTACGTGAACAAATTTCAACAACTAATTGAATGTGGTAAAAAATAAAAAAACATGTATTACGGGATTCCTTCAAGTAATTAGAATTGTAAATATAAGTGAATAAAAAGTGTATATAATTTTGAGGAAAAATGTCCTTAATAAAAAAAGCTTTTTCTTTTGCACTTTTTTATAGAGCTACCTGGACAAAAAAAAGTGCATAGTATATCAATGTAGTGGGATTGTTTTTTTACAGTGTAATAAGCAGCAAAAGCGGGAAAATAAGAAAATTGACTATGACAAAGAAGAATATTCGGAGTTATTGAAGCAGCCATCAAAGGACCAAAACACTGTTATATGAGGGATAGTGGAGATAGTCAGTGAGATGCCACAAAAAATTATAAAAAAACAAAACATTTGGTAGTGGAACAGAATTTGCCTATCACAAGAAATTAGAGGGAATACTTGAATGTGATATTTATTTTGCCTATCCAGATTGTGCCTTGTAACGAGGAATTGCGGAAAATACAAACAGGTTAAATCGATATTTTTTTGCCAAAGAAAAAAGTTTTTCTCATTTAAGTGATGAGGGAATTGATAGTATAACTAAGATGATATATATATACGTCCACGAAAGCCAAAAAATGTAAATCTTTGTATGAGGTTTTAATGGTGTAGCTAAATGGTGCACTACTAAAATGAATTTGTAAAGCATAAAAAATAAATAAAAATATTTTTATTGACAAATACAAATTAATATAAATATAATACAATATAATGTTTATACAAAATAGGAGACCAAAATATGAAATCACCCTATGCATCTAAACCATGGTTGAAACACTATGATCCAGGTGTGCCAGCAACAATACAGTACCACCAGACCCCGCTGCATACGATGCTTGAAAACAGTGTCAATGAATTTCCGCATAACACAGCACTTATTTTTGAAGGTTACAGAGTTAGCTATGCTGAACTCTTTGACATGGTAAAGAAATTTGCCTCATTTCTTGATTCAATTGGCGTCAAAAAAGGGGATGTTGTTGCAATTCTGCTTCCCAATATGATTCAGACTGTGGTAGCCTACTATGCTACCATAACCATTGGGGGCATTGTTGCAATGTGTAACCCATTATATAGTGACAGGGAGCTTGAGTATCAGTTCAACGATTCGGGTGCAAAGGTTTTGGTATGCCTTGATCTATTAGCAAATAGAATGATTAAGCTTAGATCTGTCACCGGCATAAAGCATATCATTTATGCTTCTATTGGTGACTATCTCCCATTCCCCAAAAATATTCTTTTTCCTCTTGTGGCACGTAAAAACAATATGAAAGCAGATGTGTACCCCGCACCCGATGTGTACCACTTTACCTATTGCCTTAAGGTGTCAAAGCCAAATCCTCCACAGGTAGAAATTAGCTTTGATGATGTTGTTGCCTATCAGTATACCGGTGGCACAACAGGTGTATCAAAGGGAGCTATCTTAACACACCGCAATTTAGGCTGTATGGTGCAGATGTATGAACAGTGGTTTAAAACCAACCGTGGCCAAGAGATTGCAATGGCTGCACCACCCATATTCCATGTGTTGGGTATGTCGGCTGCGATGAATCTTCCACTGTATATGGGATGGACCATAGTGCTCATACCAAAGCCACAGCCAGAAAATCTGCTTAAAGCTATACGACTGTATCGCCCAACCATGTCGCCGCTGGTGCCTACCATGTATGTGGGTATGCTGCAGCATCCTGATTTAAAGAAAACCGATATGACCTGCTTCAAGCTGTTAACATCAGGTGGTGCTTCATTACCGGTTGAAGTATTGCAGGAATTTAAAAAGCTTACCGGCGTTGAGATTAATGAAGGTTTTGGTATGACCGAAACCTCACCACAGACACATCTCAACCCGTACAAGGGGAAGAAAAAACCGGGAAGCATTGGCATCCCGTATCCTGACACCGATGTTAAAATCGTGGATCTTGAAACGGGAACAAAAGAGGTGCCGGTGGGCAAACCCGGTGAGATGCTTTTCCGCGGTCCACAGGTAACACAGGGGTATCATAATAAACCTGAAGAAACCAAAAAGGCTTTTACCAGGGATGGATTTTTAAAATCCGGTGATATAGCGTATATGGATAAAGATGGATACTTCTTTGTTGTTGACCGCAAGAAGGACCTCATTATTTCAGGTGGATACAATATATATCCACGTGAGATTGAAGAAGTGCTGTATCAGCATGAAAAAGTTGCTAAATGCGCTGTTATAGGCATACCTGATACAAAACGTGGGGAGAACGTAAAAGCGTTTGTTGTTTTGAAAGAAGGTATGAGTGCAACCCCTGATGAGTTGCTTGATTTCTGTAAAGAGCGCCTGGCTAAATATAAATGGCCTGTTGAAATTGAAATCAGAAAGAGCTTGCCTGAATCCAATGTTGGCAAGATTCTTAAAAAGGAATTACGTACTGAAATAGCAAAGAAGAAATAATTACTGTTTTTGGAACACACCGGCAAACCAGCCCTGGCTGGTTTGCCCATCTTTCAGGATGAAGTTATATTTTTTAAATGTTTCTATAACCTCATGGTGCCGTTCATCAATAATACCGCTGACAATACAATATCCCTGGGATTTAAGCATTGAACTGAATCTGGGGACACTGGCAATGATAAGTGCAGTCATGAGGTTTGCAGTAATGCAATCGTACATTCTTTCTGGTTTAAAGCTCTGTATATCACAACACTGTACATTAATGGGAAATCTATTACCAATATTTTTACGAGCACATTCATAGGCCTGCACGCTTGCATCAAATGCATCAATATGTTTAACACCCATAACCGCAGCAGCTATCGCCAATATTCCTGTACCTGTGCCCACATCAAGCATGCTGATTTCATCAAGCTTTTTTGCAATTCCAGTGTGCAATGTTTCGGCAAGTAACGCTAAACACATATACGTGGTGGGATGTTTGCCATTGCCAAATGCGTGTATGTGTGGCAAACTGAATTCATAGCGGGTAACTGGCTCATGTAACGCCTGTACAAAATCAATGGCAATGGTATTTTCTGAAACATGTATCTTAGCTTTATCACTACCATAGACTGCCTGAGGAACTATCGCCTCATACTGTTCCTTTATGGCGTCAAAATATGAAATGGCTCCAAACGCACTATCACTGTCTGTATCAAAAATTTGAAACATTGTGCAACCTCACTCAAAACGGAGTATGGTGACACTATAACAGGCGGTATCAATGACATCAAGAATTTTGTGCGATAGTTACTGGTAAGCACCCTATACTGGAAATGAAAGCATTGCTCCGCAATTTCTGCATTTTCGCGCGCCGCGAAACTGTACGCGTCCACATTCACTGCATGAAAATAATTTTTCCTCAGTTTTTATCCATTCCGTGGTACCCAGTGCTTTCCAACTGGGGACAGCTCGTAACATCTGGTGCTTAGCTTCTTCAAAAGGGAAAGAGTTGATGGTGTCACAGGGGAAATCGGCGCACTGATAGCATCCCTCTACTTGTTTTGCAGTAGCACAGCTTTTAATGGAGCACACTTTGCAAAAGTCAAAAACGGTATCCGAAAGGCAGCCGTGGCAGTGTAATTTTTCAGCAGGAACTCCATATACTCTGGATAATTTCTCTTTGAGGATAGAATCGTCATGTATTGTTGCATAATGAATGCCACATACACCGCAGTACAATCCGCATGGTGATAAAAGTTCTTTGTTCATGGCAAAGCTCCTTATAATTGGGAAGATGATTATAGCGTACCTTGTATGGAAATAGTTGGCAAGGATTATATCATGAATATCTTAACAAATAAAATTTTATAAAAAAATCTTGACATTGAACCTCCTGTGTACTACTTTGGTTGGTGGTAATACCACCAACCATATCGAGGTAGTATGTACTTAGAACCCTTAAAAACCGATAGTCTGGTAGAAGCGTTTGTAAAACGCTTTGAGGAACTCATTATATCAGGCAAACTCACTATTGGTCAAAAAATACCATCCGAGCGAGAGCTTGCAAAACAACTTGGTGTAAGCCGCCCTGTTGTCCATGAAGGACTTATTATCTTAGAGCAAAAAGGACTTGTGACAATACGGCCACGCCATGGGGTAACCGTCAATGACTATCGCCGGCAGGGTTCGCTTGCCATTTTGCAATCTCTTGTTTCGTATGCTACTGGTCAGCTTGAGCCACATATCTTAGAAAGCTTGCTTGCCACCCGCACGCTCATTGAGCTTGAAACAGTAAAACTTGCAGCACAACACAGAACACAACACCAGCTTGATGAATTCAGGGCGATAGTTACTGAGGAAGAATCGCTTACGCACACACAGACGCAGGCAATAGTGGATGTTGATTTTAAATTTCATCATCTCATTGCACTGGCAAGCGGTAATGTGGTGTATCCGTTACTCCTGAATTCATTCCGCCAGGTGTATACCAACCTTACGTATCAGTTCTTTCTTGATATCAGTGTTGTTGATTTTGTTTTTACACACCATCAAAAACTTGTAGGAGCGATTGACCAAAAAGATAGCAAAAAAGCAGTACAGATAATGTCGTCATTGCTTGATCATGGGCAGCGTCATCTAAAAACATTTATACAAAAGCAACAATTAAAGGAGGCACTATGAGCCAGACATCACCTAAGGCACAATTAAAACAGCCAAAAAATTTATCACCTCGTATTCAGTGGCTTCGTGATTATTATTTTAAGGGTGCAGAAAGGAAATGGAATAATGAGTATAAATGCTTTACAACAGGAACACCGTGGGATGCACAATTTAACGAAATGACATTTTACATTGTACCTGAAACCTACACGCTAATGCAAACCATGTATCAGTCATTCAGAATGGCAGCATATAAGGTAGATGTACCCAAAGACTTTTATTCATGGAGCATCCCTGAGCGGCGTGCGTGGTTTAATAAAGAAGTAATGGTTAACTACCTGCCACATGAAATTTTACCGGGTGATTTAATTGCTGGTGCACGGTTTAATATACAGACATCGTTTTGCCTTACCAAAAGTGAGATGAAAAAGCGCACCCGAATGGTGATGGGAAAAAACGGTGCACGTGCCAAGATGAAATGGTTTCATGACCATGGGTTTGGTAACGCGGGTGCAACAAGCGGTCATCTGATTCCTGATTATCAAAAAGTATTACAGCAAGGATTTAAGGGGATTTATTCTGAGATTGAAGGCTTTTATAATGAACTATCGCCCAAAGAAAAAAAGGGCAAAAAAGGCGCAGTGCTTCGTGCCATGATGACAGCAGCCACCATGCCCCGTGATGTTGCTCTGCAGTATGCCAAAGAATGCAAGCAGCGTGCACAGGAAGAATCTAACGCTTCACGCAGGGAAGAACTTTTACAGATGGCTACAAATTTAGAGCGTGTACCGTGGGAACCTGCAACTACCTTCTGGGAAGCTGTACAGGCGTTGTGGCTTGCTCACATGCTTGTCATGAGCGATGAAAATTATCCTGGACCCGGTGTGTCATTTGGTCGCATTGACCAGTATCTGTATCCGTACTGGCAGTACTCTCTGACAAAGGGAATGGACCGCGAATTTGGCAAAGAAATATTAAAATGCTTTTTTATACACGCTAACACTGCATACGATGCCATGGTACGCACGGGGAATAACGGTATCACATCCGGTTATGGCCAACTCATAACACTTGCCGGCTTAGGTAAAGATGGCAATGATAGGGCCAATGATCTTACCTTTGCATTCCTTGAAGTCATTGATGAGATGTCGCCTATCTTAGAGCCAAAACCTAATATCAGGCTGCATCAAAAAAGCCCCGATGCACTGCTTGATAAAGTTGTGGATATGATTGCATCATGCCAGGGCGCACCATTTTTGCTCAACTTTGATGAGCGTTCAATGGCTGGGATGGTACGCGAGGCAAAGAAAGCTGGCATACAGCATTTAATAAACGAAAATAATGTGTATGATTATGCACCTGTTGGATGCCTTGAAAACACCATGGTTGGCAATGACCGCTCGGGTACGGTGGATAATAATTTAAACCTGGCAAAGGCAATTGAGCTTGCGTTAAACAATGGGAAGGATTTTTTCCCATTTACTGACCCGGTAACCGGTAAAGTTGAGCCAGTAAAACAGATTGGGCCAAAAACAGGTGATCCCCGTACATTTAAAACATTTGATGATTTCTGGAAAGCATATGAGGTGCAGACAAGGTTTATCATAAAAAAGATTGTGGAACTATATGAAGAATCAGAGCGCATCCGGGCACAGTACCATCCAACCCCATATTTATCATGCCTGGTGAAAGGCTGTGCCGAAACGGGCAAAGATATTACGCAGGGTGCTGCAGAAATTAGCTTTACCACTCTTGAAGCGGTAACCTATGCAACAACGGTGGATTCCCTTCTTGCCATTAAGTATATGGTGTATGACAAAAAAGTTTGTACCATGGATGAGCTTATCCGGGCACTGATGGCAAACTGGGAAGGCTATGAATATTTACAGACAATAGCAAAAAACCGTGCACCAAAATACGGACGTGATGATGACGAAGCTGATGCCATGGGACTTAAGGTCATGCAGCTTTGGACCGAAGAGACATGGAAGTATAAAACACAATCAACAGGCAGACAATTCAGGCCTGGTATGCTTTCATGGAATTACTGGGTTGGCGATGGCTATATATTGCCCGCAACGCCTGATGGGCGCAAAAAAGGACAATTTTTATCTAATGCAATTTGTCCGGTTAATGGTGCTGACATCAATGGTCCCACAGCCAATGCAAATTCCGTTGGCAAGGTGCTTGGTGGCAAAGACAACCCCGGTGATTTTGCCGGATACATTAACTTGCTTCCTAACGGTGCAAGCCATACTATCACATTTAATCCTTCAATATTGAAAGACCCTGAGCACAGGGAGAAGTTCAAGGCGTTTTTACGCGGGTATGCAATAAATGGTGGTACTGCATTACAGATTAATATGCTTGATCCAGACATGCTGCGCGAAGCGCAAAAACATCCACAGGATTATCGGCATCTGCTTGTCAGGGTAACTGGATATAACGCATACTTTGTTTCCATAGGTAAGGAATTACAGGATGAGGTTATTGCACGCGTTTCGCATAACAGGTTTTAGGAGATAGTTATGACTATTGATTCAACTGGCATAGTACTTGAAATACAGCGCATGTCCACTGAGGATGGCCCGGGTATACGCACTACGGTGTTTATGAAAGGCTGCCCCCTCAAATGTGTGTGGTGTCACAACCCTGAAAGCATACATCCAAGACCGCAGGTGCAGTGGATTGGTGCCCGATGCATTGGATGTAAAACGTGTGTGCAAGTCTGTCCCAATGGAGCACTGACGTTTGATGACGGCATACACATTAATCGCAATATATGTAAAGGCTGTGGTAGGTGTACTGAAGCCTGTCCGTCAACTGCAATGGAGCTTTTAGGCAAACGATGGAGTGCTGATGCGCTGGTACAGGAGCTTTTAAAGGACAGTGCATATTTTGGCACTTCTGGTGGTGGCATCACCATTTCAGGTGGCGAAAGCACCTTTCAGGCTCATTTTGTAAAAAAGGTACTTGTGGAACTAAAACATAATGGTATTCATACCGCAATTGACACCTGTGGTATATGTAACCAGCATACGCTTGATATGTTGCTGCCTCATGTTGACCTGGTACTGTATGACATAAAAGAAATGGATTCTGCTAAACACCAGGAGTTTACTGGCAAGTCAAATTATAGAGTGCTTAGCAATATTAGATATATTCTTTCATTTATGAAAGAGCATCTTTTCCCACGTGAGGTGTGGATACGCACACCGCTTATTCCGGGGAAAACAGCACGTGATGAAAATATTGTGGCCATAGCTCAGGAGATAAATGAATTGCTATCTATTAATCCAAAAGCTATTACCCGCTGGGATTTATGTGCATTTAATAATCTATGCAAGGACAAGTATACCCGGTTGGGGCTTGAGTGGGAGCTGGCACACACGCCACTTTTGACAAAAGAAGAGCTTGATCATTTTGGAACGATAGCAAAGCAGCATTGCAGTAATGCAGCAATTGTAAAGACAAGCGGCTCAACACGTATAGAAGATGATGAAGCGCCGATAGTAAAACCAAAGAAAAAGTTAGGATGCTGATAGATATTATGTATGGAGGCATATATATGAAAACAAGAAAATCATTTACCATTGATGAAATTGCAAGCATAAGGCCAAATGAAAAAATAGCCCTTGTTGCAACAATAAATGATGAAGGATTGCCGCATATAACGTTACTTACATCATTACTGGCACTGGATGATACACACATGGCACTGGGTGAATTCTCTAAAGGGGTAAGCAAGGAGTATTTTAAGAAAAATAACAACATTGGTTTTTTAATTCTCACTATGAAAATGGATATGTGGCGCGGGAAAGCACGTTACACTCACAGTGCAAAGGAAGGTCCTGAGTATGAGATGTTCAATGAATTTCCCATGTTCAGGTATAATACATACTTTGGTATTAATACTGTGCATTATTTTGATTTAATTGAGGCAAATGAAAAGGAACGCTTGCCTTTGGCAGCTATCGCCAAATCTGTTGTTGCTACACTTAGTTCAAAATGGGCTGCAAAACAAAAAAAAGCTGAAAAGCCGCTTGATACACCAGGCTTTGAACTTTTTAACAGGCTGGATGCGCTTAAATTTGCTGCATGGATTGGCAGTGATAGTTTTCCAAAAATAGTGCCAGTATTGCAGGCAAAAGCCAGTGATCCAGGTACTATAGTGTTTTCACCCTTAGCTTATCGTGATGAATTGTTGCAGTTAGAAGAAGGCACACCGGTTGCTGTCTATGCTCTGACGGTAAAAATGGAGAATATACTTACTCGTGGCATATTCAAGGGCTACAGGCGGTATGCAGGTGTAAAGCTTGGTATGTGTGATATCAACTGGGTGTACAATTCAATGCCGCCGGTGCATGGACAGGTATATCCACAAATTCCACTTGAAGCGGTGAAGGATTTCTAAGACAGGTAATACGGTATATTCATTTCTTCTTTATCTTTTTATTCATCTCTTTAATGATGACATCTTTCAGTACGTACGCTTCTGCTGCATGATCAGAATCTATTTCTATGGCTTTGTTGCAATCATTCAGTGCTTTTGAATACTGCTTTTCATCAAAGTATACTTCAGCTCTATCTATCCAGTATCCAATTGATGCGGGGTTGATTTCTATTGCTTTATTATAATCCATTATTGCCTTATCATTATTACTTTTTATTGCATACCAGATATAACCGCGCCAAGAATATGCTTCAGCTTCATTGGGATTAAGGGTAATGGCCTTGTTTAAATCTTCCATGGCCTTATCATATTCTTTTTTAAAAACATACAACTCGCCACGTTCAATGTAATATGATGCTATCTCTGGATTAAGCTCTATTGCTTTATCAAGATCTTCATTGGCACAATCATACTGTGGTTTAGCAAATTTATAAGCAATGGCTCTATTATAGTAAGCTGCGGCATATTCCGGATTTAACTCAATTGCCTTATCGTAATCGCGCATTGCATTGTCATAATTTCCTTTCCTGTAATAAGCAATACCACGATAAAGGTATGCACAGGCATATTCAGGATTATGTGCGATAGTTCTGTTAAAAAATTCAATTGCCATGCTATATTTACCATTATTGTAATAAGCAATACCACGTTTAAAATTCTCAAATGCTTTTTGATCAATCCCTGATGGGATAGCATTGATATTATCATCATTGCCCTGCCAGTCTCTTTTTATCATAACATTGCTACTTGCAATTATCTTCCCGGTCACAATATCAATAGCCCGAACATTGACCTCTATTTGACTGCCGGTTATATAGGTAAATGATCCTGTAACAATAACATTAACAGCCGCCAATTTTCCTAACTGCCTGGCGCTATCAGTATCAATAATTCCAGACATCTGCAATGCGTGTTCATTTAAAATTGCTTCAAGCTTATTACGCTCAACAACTGTAACATTTTTATTAACAGCAAAAAAAGTAATAATGCGTTCCTGAATTATAGAAGAAGCTGGTTGAGACTTGCCATTAGTACATGAAAATTCAATAACAGCAATAGTTTTATTTTGTAATTGTTGGCCAATACTTAACACCATGTCCTGAAGACTTTCCTGTGCAAATATTGGGTTAGATAAAAAAAAGAATACAAAGACAATCACTACAGTTTTCACTATTTTCATAGAACATCCTTCAAAGTGTTATTGATGATATTTAGTATACTATTCATTGAAATTATAACAAAATTTTCAATAATTATTCCTAAATGTGGAAATTTGAACAAAATATAAAATAGTGTATACCCGGGGCCGTCTCAAAAGAAACGGTAGGGCATGCAATGGCGTGAGCGCAATGTCATTGCGAACGAAGTGAAGCAATCTCAATGCCCCTCAAAAGCAAGATTGCTTCGTCACTTCGTTCCTCGCAATGACAGGAAGGCAAAAGTCATTGCAAAGAGGTGTCTTTTGGGACACCCCCTGACACAAGCGCATTGTTT
>Ga0067045_1028109_pt1 | contig 42895 bp, 40 predicted proteins | sample TerdegcTABiofilm_FD_59184 | JGI IMG/M metagenome (GOLD analysis project Ga0067045, IMG submission 59184) | Combined Assembly of (Gp0054472, Gp0054536) Wastewater bioreactor microbial communities from Singapore -Terephthalate degrading... | reverse complement strand
AGAACAGAGAGGTAAAAGAAATATGAATAAGTTATTCCAATTTGATTATGGATAATAAACGAATTTTCTCTTGACAACCCACTTTCATAGATGGCACTTTTAATGTTTGCCGGTATTTTTGCCAATAATATCAATAAGTTAGAATAAAATGTGCCTGAGAATAAAATGTGCCTGGCACCTTAAAAAAGGTACCTTAATCTCAGGTCATCTGGCTGGCTGAGGATATTCAAAAGGTATCTCGAATTCGTCAAAGGCATTCCCGTCTATATCAACGGCGGTAATCCTGACCTTGTCGCAGAGGACATCTCCGTAAATAAAATGGTGAACGTAGTTTGTCTTCTGGATAAACGGAAAATCATTGCATTTCATATCGAGGTCGCCGCCTCCGCCGCCTATAATCATATGATAGACGCCGTTAAGCAGGCCCCTTTCGTATCCGTGTGTGTGGCCGTTGAGAATGAGGTTTATGCCGCCTTTTTCCAGTACCGGTATAAGGGAACTTCTTATCTGCAGATTTCCGTCGTAGTCACAGTGTCCCCATCCGTCTGTATATGCTGACTGATGAAAGACAGCTATTCTGATTCCTGCCCAGACGGCCTCCGGTTTTTTGAGTGTCTGAACTACCCACTTATGTTCGGGGTCCTCTGTCCCGAATAAGTATTTTTCGGAATCTATTACGATTACGAATACTGCCCCGTATCTGAACCAGTAGTAACTCTCGTGCTGCAAATCATTCTCGGGATACGGATAGGAGAAATATTTGTAGTAGTAGTCTGAATTTGCCTCGTGATTTCCGATTGCAAAATAGTAAGGGATAAAGAATGCAAGCGGTCTGATTACATCGAAGATTTCTTTTTGCCATCTCTCCTCCTCCCATCCCCTCTCTACAGCGTCTCCGGCGTGAAGGATGAATGATGGCCCGAGTTTTGCTATCATTGGTATCAGTTTTGAATGTCTTTCGGGATGATTCTGGGAGTCGCTGTATGCAGCAAATCTGAATGGTTTATTCAGATTCGGATTCGTCCTGAAAGTAAAGAATTCCGTCATAAATTCACCGCTTCCGGCACGGTAATAATATAAAGTGTCGGGTCTGAGTCCGGTTATTCTTACCTCGTGAATTTGTTCGCTTCCACCTGTAATCCTTTTCAGGGATATCTGATTCTCTCCGAAATCTACGACAGATGGTTCGGGTCTTTCTGTCTCCCACATAATGGTTGTTGAATCTGTATCTGTATACATTATGTACGGGCCTTTGATAAAGGGTTTGTAGTCAGTTATTTCTATCGGTACAGTATTCAGAGTATTATCGCATTTATAGATATCACAACCTGTATCTGTAACTGAAATATCTCCGGCATCATCAGATGTGTACGAATCTGAACTGCTACCGGATTCATCTCCGCACGAGGATATGATAATTAAGATAAATGGGATAAAGACGTTTAACTTTTTCATAAAATCCCTCAATTAAAACTTTGTGTTTATGATCTCTTCCTGAAGTTTCTTGAGTTCACCGAAGAAGACTTCCTTCTGAAGGTTCTGTTCACTGTTGAGTCTGTTTATAAGGTTAATCGAGCGTTCTTTCCACTCCCTGTTGGATAGTCTGTTAGCGAGCATTTCGATCTTTTTGATATTCCACGGAAACTCGTAGTAGGAGGTATAATTGTAGCAGTCTTCCTCCTTGGTATTGAACCTGAGGGATGCCGCGGCGCATATTTTCGAGGTAACGACTATGGCCTCGACACGGTCATATCCCTTTCTGGAAAAGACGTTTATTCCCACCCCTATTGCCGGACAGGCGATTATCCATATCAGTATTACCAGATAGATGGCTATAACTATTTTTCTGGTCATTGGTCTTCATCCTTGAATAATGGTACTATTGTCTCCTCTCCCGGTTTTACTGTAACTGTTCTGGATTCACTGAATCTGTTCGAGCCGGTGAAGAACACCTTGACACTGTATTTCCCGGGTTTGATCTCGAATTTTTTAAGAGGGGTAACCTGCCCTATGGGCTTTCCGTTTATATATACCTCGCCCCAAGGTTTCGAATTTACTGAGAGAAGGCCGGGATTCTTTACCGGTGCTGACTGGGCGGTCTTCACTTTATCTGTCTTTCTGGACTTTTTATTCCCTTTTTTAATGGACTTTCTCTCCTGCAGGATTTCGTCATCAGGTCTCTCTTTTATCTCTTTTACCGTGCCTGCGACTCTCTCCTGAGTTGTCTCCTTTAAGAGCGGCGAGGGATAATAGTTTTTCAGGTTTATGGTACTCAGGGTCTCACTGCTGGGCCTGATATCGTACATATATGAAGGGTTGATTTGTACCGCTGGTTTTCTGTAAATACTGAAGAGCATCATAAGTATTACGATAATGAGTATTACAGCAACAGAACTTAGAACTGTCAGTAAGAGTTTTGTAGGATTTGTATGGATATCGGAGAAGAAATCTGACATTTTCAGTGTCAGTACTCTGCCTGTTTCTCTGGCGCTCATGGCGGAATTGTTGAGAAAATTCAGAATTCTGAAAAAGATATGACCCGATGTTGTATTGACTCTTTCCTTGATTGTGGGTTTGGTTACGGAGAGGGTTGGCTCTGCTTCAGGCATCTTTGCTGTCTCGATTTTGTAGGGAGTCGGGGTTTTTCGTGTAACCTCTGCCTTCTCTTCTGTAATCAGGGACTCGCTGGTATCCACCGCAAAGTCGACCCTTGTCATCTTTTCCGAGATGTTCTCTTTTTTGATTACCTTTGTGGTCTCTTCCGCTTTCCCGAAGAATCTCTTTGTAAAATCCTGCAGTTTTGACGGGACAAATCCGGGATATGTCTTAAAAAGGTATCTCTGAAGGTCCGACTGCAGGTCTGATGCCGCCTGATACCTTGCATCCCTGTCTTTTGCCAGACACTTCATAACGATATCTGCAAGCTCATCCGGCAGGTCCTCTCTGTAAATCACCGGTGATTTCACTATTCCCTTTTTCACCATCTCTATCTGCTTATAATCGCTCTCCGCATAAAAAGGTCTCTGGTTTGTAAACATCTCATACATTATTATCCCGAGCGCATAGATATCCGACCTGTTGTCAAGCTCTATTCCCGCTGCCTGTTCGGGCGACATATAGTTTATTTTGCCTTTCAAAAGCCCTTTTGTAGTCTCCTTGCTCTTTATATTGGCTTTGGCAATTCCGAAATCAGTTATTTTTACCTCTCCTATATCGCTGATGAGTATGTTCTGCGGGCTTACATCTCTGTGAATAATGTTGAGCGGCTTGCCTTCAGGGTCTCTTTTCCGGTGTGCGTAATCAAGACCCTTTGCTACCTCGCTCGCAATGAAAATGCTTACATCCAGCGGCAGATACTGCTTCTTCTGCTTGCACTTCTTCAGATACTTATGCAGGTCAATACCGTTGACATACTCCATTGCGATGAAGTAGTGTTCACCGATTCTTCCCAGATCGAATACCTGAACAATGTTCGAATGATTAAGGAAGACCGATATCTTTGCCTCGTCGATGAGCATTGTGATAAATTCCTGATTCTGGGCAAACTGCGGATGGATTCTCTTGATGGCCAGAATCTTTTCGAATCCCGATACACCTACAGTCTTTGCCTTGAAGATCTCTGCCATTCCTCCCGAGGCAATCTTGTCGAGCAGAATATATTTTCCAAAAGCACACGGAAACTTCATTAATAAACATAATAATATAATATTTTAATCTTGGCAACTTTTTAACCTGCATAGTGTTTAAAATCACAAGATTGATTCTGGCAGGAGCAAAAAGTTTATGTTGAATTGTTTTGTCAGATGCATTAAAATGTATAACATTAATAGGGAGGTGTAATATGTCTTCGAAAAAGGTCTTTTTGGTCTTGTTGCTTTTATTTACGGCTGGATTCTTTCACTATTGCGGGACTACTGCAGTGGAGAATCAGGAGACAAATGATACCTTAAGCGGCGATATTGAAATAAATAAGGATGCCGTAACGGATATATCAAAGGCAGATGGTATTACTGACATTCTTCCTTCAGATGATGCTCTGGGAGATGCAGTGCTCGCCGATAATTCGGAAGATATTGTGCTGGCAGATATTACTGAAGATATTGTATTGCCCGGCGATACGGAACTCTCTGATATTCTGCTGAAAGATGCCTACGAGGATATAATATCTGATACCGGAGAGGATATTGGCCCTGACGGGGGAGGAGACGGCGGAGGGAAGGATTCAGGTCTCTCTGATATTGAACTTACAGATACGTCGGGACAGACTTACAGTATAGCGGGCAGAGTGACAGTTAACGGAGGCAAACCTGAAAGCGGCAAGAACGTTTACGTAATGGTTTTTGATAAACTTCCCGGTGAGGGTGTTAATCCTATTGCGTATACTATGACAGACAGTAATAACGATTACTTTATAGACGGGCTTGCCCCCGGTAAGTACTATGTCTTTGCGGTTTATGATATCGATGGTAACGGTAAACCGAATCCGGGAGAGGGAGACCCTTATGGCTATTATCCGAATAATCCGGTAGAGATCAAGAATAGTTCATTAACAGGCATAAATATCGATATACGTACAATTCAGCTGATAGTATCCTCCCTGTATATGCAGAGACAGCAATCCAGAAACGCCTATCTTATGCTCCTTGCGGCAAAGGTATCGGACCCGAAGACAGGTGATGTACTGACGAATGCAACAGTAACTGCAATCGACCCTGTAAGTCCGCAGGTATATTCACTTACATATAATCCGCAGACAGAGCAGTATGAAAAGCAGTTCAATCCGTATGCGCAGAGTCCTGTACTGGCAAGAGAAGGTAATTACCAGTTTACAATTCAGCATCCGTCGTATGGTTCACAGCCCGTAAAACTTGAGATTACCCACAAACCACAAAATCAGCTCGTCACGATTATCAAACCTGCAAATAACTCCACAGTAAAGGTAGACGAGGACCTCGTTGTCGAGTGGAAAAATCCTTCGGAAACTGATACAAATATGATGATTCAACTGATGTACAGAAGCGGGAATCAGATGACAGAGGTTTACAGGGACGAGGATCAGCCGATTCCGAACCCCTACGTCATAGATGGCTCCGAAATAAGTGACGTGGGTATGTATTTGATTAATGTGGTCAGCGGAAGATTTGCTCTGGTTAAGAACGGACTGAGCATTGAAGCCACGAGCGGGACGGTCATAGTAAACGCCCAGTAAGGTTTTTATGAATGCAGGACAGATTCTTCTTTTTGTAGTTTCCTATTTACTCGGGTCTGTCCCCTTTGGCCTTCTTTTCTCAAAGATATTTTCGGGTGTAGATATCCGTAATTCAGGGTCCGGGAATATCGGAACTGCCAATGTAATAAGGAATGCCGGACTTTTTGCCGGGGTTCTGACCTTCTTATGTGACCTCTTAAAGGGTCTTGTGCCGGTTATAATTGCCTTGAAGTTTTTCGACCAGAGGACTGCTGCAATTGCCGGATTATTATCTGTAATCGGACATATATTCTCCCTGTTTCTAAGATTCAGAGGAGGAAAGGGTGTTGCTACGGCCTTTGGTGTAATGCTGGGGTTTAATTATATGACTGCGCTTGTGTCCTTTGTTGTTTTTCTCGTTGTGATAGTCTCGGTCAGAATATCATCCCTGTCATCTCTTGTTGCCACGGTATCGAATCTTCTTCTGAATCTCTTTTTTTCTTTCAGTAAAAACCTGCTTGTACTCAATATACTCCTTCTTATGCTGATTTTTTACAGACACAGGGAGAATATTTTGAGACTCTTAAGGGGGGAAGAACCCAGAATGTGGGAGAGGAAAAATTGATTATGAAATATATTTTACTGATGATTTTTATGTTCCTTTCGTTCTCTCTTACGGCTCAGGAGGGCAGCGGTGATGAGGATAACTCTTCTCTCTTTTATATGCTGAATCTCAATAACCGTTTTGAGATAAAGAGGAATTATCTTAACTCCGATAAACCCGAAAGTCTTACGTTTTCAGAGAACAGCACAGGTTATTATTTCTATGCCGGCGGAACTCTCATCTGGTTTATTAATGACAATACGGAATTCAATCTCTCCCTCAACTCAGGTATTATGAGAATCAGCGGGCTATATTATGAGAATGATAGCACCGATACTACAATTAACTATGAGTCTGCCCCGGATTATGCTCTGAAAAGCCTTTTTATTGATGAACTGTATTTTGAATATGACGGGGCATTGAGACTTTCACTTGGTAAGGCAAATCTCTCTGCATCGACAGATTTTGTCTTCAATGACTATGTCTTTTTTGTAAAAACTGATTTTTATCTTTATAAAAAACAGAAGAAGGAGCTGACTCTGGGACTCCAGTACAATACAATAGACGGATATTTCAATGCTGACTACAAAAGTTCTCCTATGATTACGGCAGATATAACTTATAAAAACGGCAAAGCCTTTGGTCTCTCATTCTTCTCGAGCTTCCTGTATGACAATGATAATGCATTCGGAAGGATTTATGAGCCTTTTGTGGAGGCTTTTCTGGTAAAGAAGATGTCCGAATCGGGGATTGACACAGCAACGGTATGCGGAGGTGAGTTGTCCGATTGTCTCAATGTGGATAGCAAGGGTTATCTTGTCTGGTTAGGGTTTGACCTGAACGGAAAATCGGGCGCATTTCATTACCGTCTGAGTCTTATCGGAAATTACGGGGATATGGAGGTTACACCTTATATATATGTCAACGGACAGACGAAAGATATTTATAACAAAAAGCAGAAGTCCGGAAAACTCACCCAGTACCTGAAATACGGTGACCCCGGGATGTCTCAGGATACGCAGGATTCGTCAGGTACCCAGAGCGGTATGCTCAACAAGACATTATCCGACAGAAAATTATTTGGTTATATGGCGTTTGCTGAAGTCGGGTATAAGTTTTTTAAACTTATCGATATTTCTCCGTATTTTCTCTATATGAGCGGTGAGAATGACTTCGAAAAGAGCGGTTATCTGAATTCCTTTGTATCGGTTAAGTCTTATATTACCCTGTCTAATATATTCTTCAATGGTGGTCTGAATGAGACTGCCTCATCCCGAAGTTTCTCGATGGCAGGTGTAAACGGTAAGGGAGTAATTAATCCCGGCTTGTGGATAAAAATCAGGAAGGAAGAACTGCCGCTGAAGCTGAATTTCGGAGTAATGAAATTCTATGCAAGTGCCAGTAATACGAATAATAAAATCGACTACGGAACAGAACTGGATTTCGTTGTGAGCTATTCACTGCTTAAATTTATGGATGTGAGTTTAGAGACTGATTATTTTATTGCCGGCGATTTCTTTAATTCAGAAAATCAGGCTACCGGGAATCCATTCAAGATTCTGTTTGGACTTAACCTCTTTTTGGATAATCTGGATTGACATACTTTTCTTTTTGCAATTGATTTCAAAAATTGATAGGATAAGAAATTGTTTAAGGAGGATTTTAATGAAGAGATTCATTCTGTTTTTTCTTCTGGGTATCTTTTTGACATCACCTGCATATGCGGAGTGGAAGCAGCTCTTTACTCAGATGGGCAACAAGAATGTCTGGGCAGGTGTCGAGGTCTTTGACGAGAATAATATCTCAATGCCCGGTGTTATGGACAATATGGGGAATTCACAGGCGGTTTTGGGATATTCGTCTGACGGCCAGAATGTTACAATGGGACAGGCGCCTGCTAATCCTGATGCGCAGATGAGTTTTTTCCTCTTTGTCTCGGGTGCCGGCACAAATGGTTTTATGGCAGGAATGTCTTTACTTAAGGGATTTCCTCCTCCTGTGATTATTGATGTTGCAAAGTCAACCAACAAGGGTAAGAATTATACCGTTCAGAAGAATGCGCTGCCGGGCTCAAAGAACTTCAGTGCAACGGCAATATACTTTTCTGACCCTATGACAGGCTGGATAGTCGGAGAGGGAGATAATGCTTATTATCTGGCTGCGACAAAGGACGGTGGAGCAACATGGACAGAGAGTACATCTTTCTATACCTTCAAGAGTGATGTATCCATAAATAATGTCTTTTTCATAAATGACAGAATAGGCTGGATCGTGGGCGGAGACAACGGTGAGAGAGACAAGGAGACAGGTGCATATACCAGAAACCCGTCTTCCGGATTTGTGGCAGTCTCAACTGACGGGGGTAAGAGCTTTAAGAACATTTACGAAAACAGCGGATTTACGATTAACGCAGTTCATTTTGTCGATTGTCAGACGGGAATTATAGCCGGTTATGACTCGGCCAAGGCGTATGTATTATATACGACAGACGGTGGCAAGACATTTTCTGCGGGTGGTGAACTGAAAATTTCACTCGGGAGTCAGACTGCCGATGCCACCTTTGTGGCCGCACTGCAATTACTGAACAGCAAAGACGGATTTCTGGCTGCAAATTATATATCGGACCCCAAGTCTGAATCCTGTGCACCGGGTGTATTCAGGACGTCGGATGGCGGTAAGAGCTGGGTTGCCGATGATACCTATGCCTCAGCCCTTACCGGTTTTACAAAATACGCCTGTCTTTACGGAATGAAATTCTATTCTGAGAAGGTCGGCTATCTGGTCGGTCAGCATATGCTTGTTGCGAAATATACAAATGATAGTGCTCCATCTGAAAACCGCAGATGCGTCGAGTGCATGCTCGGAAAATGCCATCAGCAGGAGATACCTGATGCAGGAGTTACAGATGGCGTTTCTCCCGATATAGTATATCCGGACGGGGAAGTGCCTGATACAACTGAGGATACAGGTCCGGTTATTACCTGTCCGTCAGATAAGATCCTGCCCATTATGGATTCGAAGGTCTGCATAAAAGACAGTACCGTGCCGTCGCTTTCATCATTTAAGGCAAATGTGGGTTTTGGGGAAATAATAAACGGGACATCTTTTGTGGTCTATATTGCAGGTGAGAAGGAAGAGATGACCCTCGGGCAGGCAAGGGATGCGGCAAACAACAAAACAGAGGATGTGGAATATATCAGACTTGCAATATCTCCTTCGATGAAGGTCTCCGAGCTGTATGGTTATGCCGGGATTAAATTTACCGGTTCAAACATATCAGCACAGATAGTATACGATGATTCGAATCAGCTTTTGAAGATTAAGGGACTTGAAGCAGATTTAAGCGGAGAAGACAATCAGAAGAAGGCCTCCGTTGCAATGGATATAGAGGTGCCGGTGCTGACTGCAAAACAGCTCAGCAATGCCTCTCAGAACCTTATAAATGAGATATGTAATCTCAACAGGCTTTTATGCGGGAATACATTTGAAGATACGGGTATTATTGTCGGTGATGACGGAGAGATCATCAATCCTTCGGATACTCATAGTGGTCTCGATGCCTCTTCCGGCTCGGATATCTCAAAAGATGGTTCGGCATCGGATGGCTGTAGCTGTACAACACTTTTCTGATGAGAGTCTCGGTAGCAATAGTAACTTTCAACAGTGCGGACGTAATCAGGGAGTGTCTGGATTCGCTTCTGAATCTGGATTTTGAGGATTATGAGATACTGGTCTATGATAATGCGTCCTGTGACGATACCTGTCTGATTATCGAAGGTTATCCTCAGGACAGGATAAGACTGGTGAAGGGAAACTATAACAAAGGATTTGGTTATGCCTTAAACCGCCTCTCTGAAATTTCGTCAGGAGAGATAATTGCATCTCTCAATCCGGATACAGTCGTTGACAGAAAATGGATAAAGAGTGCTGTTTTGCATTTTGAAAAGAGTGATGTAGGGATGGTTTCGTCGAGGATACATTTTAAGGATAACCCCGATATTATAGATTCCGCAGGTCATCTGATATATCCGGACGGCCTGAACAGGGGAAGGGGACATAATCAGAGGATGTCCGAGAACTTCTTAAAGATTACAGATGTTGCATTCCCGAGCGGCTCTGCCGGCTTTTACAGAAAGGAACTCTTTCTGAAACTCGGTGGCATAGACGAATCCCTCTTCTTATACGGAGATGATACGGATATAGGGATAAAGTTTCAGCTGGCAGGATACAGATGTGTTTATGAGCCGGATTCCGTTGTCTATCATATCTATTCGCATTCGGCGGGCAGGTATTCTGATATCAAGGCATATTTCGTAGAGAGAAACAGGCTCCAGATTCTATTAAAGTATTTTCCTGTGCGGCTCATCGGAAAGAGTCTGTTTTATACATTGAAAAGGGTATTCTTTCATAACCTGTCTGCGTTAACCGGCAGGGGAAGCACTGCCAATTATCTGAAGAATAGTTCGGCTCTGAATCTTTACAGACTTATGTTTATGGCTTATCTGGAATCTGCTGCCAATATCTCTTCGACTCTTGAAAAGAGAAGGGCATTGCCCCCGGATATTGACAGAGAAAGAATGGAAAAGCTTATTGACAGTTTCCCGATCTCCGCAAGGGAGATTGCAATGGTAGATTAGGGAAAGAGGTGTCTTTATGGTATTTACTCTTTTTACATTATTGCTTGCGCAGGTTCAGGATGTAAGATTCGATGACTACTTTACTAACGGGACTATGCGTGTTGATATGTATATTACCGGAAATTATCTCGAAGAGATAATAACACTCGATGAGGTGATTGCGGAGGGGGAGTGGGCCGGTTCAAAAAACAATCTTATCGATTATACCGGATACGGTTGTGAGCAGTTCAGAATCTATCACAGCAAGAGTTCGAGAATGATATACTCTCGCGGTTTCTGCACACTCTTCGGGGAATGGCAGACGACGGAGGAGGCAAAACTGATAAAGAAGACATTTCATAATACTGTAAGATTTCCTTATCCGAAGGATGAGGTGGAGGTTGTAATCGCAAACGGTCAGAAGAGACTCTTTTCATTCAGGATCGACCCTCTAAAACACAGGGTAAGAAACCAGAATCTTGGCAAATACGAATCGGTTAAACTGCATTACTCAGGTGAATGCAGCAAAAAACTCGATCTGGTTATCCTCCCCGAAGGTTATACGAAGAATGAAGAGAAAAAGATGATTGAGGATGCTATGAGGTATTCAAATATATTTCTTTCATCGGAGCCATATAAGAATCACAAGGACAAAATCAATATCTGGTTTGTGAAGATATTCAGCAATGAATCCGGGGTGAGCGAACCGAGAAAAGGATTTTACAAGGATACCGCATTGAATCTGACCTTCAATACATTCGATATCGAGAGGTATCTTACGGCTCCCGACAATAAAAAGGTAAGGGATGCCGCCTCTGCGGTCTGTTACGATACAGTGCTCATTATGGTGAATACAAACCGTTACGGCGGTGCAGGAATCTTCAATCAGTGGGCAATCTTTCCGTCGGACAACGAATATGACGAATATATTTTTCTGCACGAATTCGGTCACTCGTTTGCGGGGCTTGCCGATGAATATTATACTTCGAAGGTTGCATATTCTGATTTCTACCCCAAAGGGCTCGAACCATGGGAACCTAATATTACCGCATATCTGAAGAAGGGTGAGATAAAGTGGGGTAATTTCATAAAGAAAGGCATCCCGGTTCCTACTCCCGAAAAGGAGGAGTATAAAAGTGAAGTCGGTCTCTTTGAGGGTGCCGGTTATGCCGCAAAGGATTTATACAGACCGATGATGGATTGCAAGATGTTCTCCAAAGGCTCTGTACCTTTCTGCCCTGTCTGCAGAAATTCCATAGAAAAGATGATTCTGTTTTATTCTGAGTAATATCAGGCATCAGAACACACAAAGCGGCAGCATCTCCTTCCGTGTATGACAGGTGATCCAACTGGCAGTTTTGGTTTTTTAATGGACAAATCTTTCTCACAGTATTATATCTACGGATTGCGGTTTTATTATTTGTTTTCAGAGAGGTTATTATGGATATCAGAGGAACTACGGTTCTTTGCCTGAAAAAGGGAGATAAGGTCGTAATGACCGGAGATGGTCAGGTCTCTATGGGGCAGACCATTCTCAAGCATACTGCAAAGAAAGTGCGAAGGTTATACAACGATTCGGTTCTTGCGGGCTTTGCCGGTTCGACGGCCGATGCTATTACTCTATTCGATAAATTCGAAGCCAAACTCAAGGAGTATAAAGGGGATATTGTGAGAAGTGCAGTTGAGCTTGCCCGTGACTGGAGAACAGACAGAATTCTGAGGAGGCTCGAGGCTATGCTTCTCGTTGCAAACAGGGAGAAGATTCTTCTTATTTCCGGACTCGGCGATGTAATTGAGCCCGATTCACCGGTTATTGCCATAGGTTCGGGCGGACCTTATGCCTATGCGGCCGCAAGAGCCCTTATGGAGAACAGCAGTCTTGATGCAGAGGAGATTTCTGTAAAGGCAATGGATATTGCAGCAGATATCTGTGTATATACAAACAAAAACAGAGTTACGGAGGTATTGTAGTATGCCTGATATTGATACCGAACGTATATTCAGAATAATGAGTTTTACGCCGAGGGAGATTGTCTCGGAGCTCGACAAGTATATAATCGGACAGGAGGAGGCAAAGAAGGCTGTTGCTGTTGCTATCAGAAACAGGTGGAGAAGGCAGCAGGTCAATGAAGATATCCGTAATGAAATCTATCCGAAAAATATTATTATGATCGGTCCGACCGGAGTTGGGAAGACGGAGATCGCAAGAAGACTGGCGAAGATTGCTCAGGCCCCTTTTGTAAAGGTCGAAGCAAGCAAATTTACCGAGGTTGGTTATGTAGGCCGTGATGTGGATTCGATGGTAAGAGACCTTGTCGAGATAGCAGTCAAGGAGACCAAAGAGAGGGCGGTAGCCATCGAACGCGAAAAGGCGTACAGGCTTGCGGAGGATAAGATTCTGGAGGCCCTTTTTCCGGGCAATCACAGCATCAACGCCTCGATACCGTTCTCCGGTATTCCTACAGTGCCTCAGGATAGCAGGGCAGAGACTGAAAAGAACCGTGAACTCCTGAGAAAGGGAGAATTCGACGACCGTATCATCGAACTGGATGTGCAGGTGAGTGCACCGCCTCCTATACAGATGCTCGGAATGTCGAATATGGAAGATGTAATGATACAGATGCAGGATATGCTCTCGGGGATTATGCCCAAAAAAGGGAAGAAGCGTAAACTGAAAGTGAAGGAGGCACTGAAGATTCTTACGGATGAAGAGGCACAGAAGCTCGTCGATATGGAGAAGGTTACAAAGGAGGCTCTTTTCTGGGCAGAGCATATGGGAATTATCTTCATCGATGAGATCGACAAGATAGCGGGCAGGGAGAGCGGACACGGTCCGGATGTCTCCAGAGAGGGTGTGCAGCGCGACCTCCTCCCGATAGTCGAGGGTTCGACAGTCCTCACCAAGTACGGTACCGTGAAGACAGACCATATCCTTTTCATTGCTGCCGGTGCCTTCAATGTTGCAAAACCGTCCGACCTGATACCGGAGCTTCAGGGAAGATTCCCCATCAGGGTCGAACTCAATCCGCTGGGTAAGAACGAGTTCCTCCGCATCCTCAGGGAGCCAAAAAACTCACTTATCAGGCAGTACAAAGCGCTTCTCGAGGCCGAGGGAGTGCAACTCGAGTTTACTGATGATGCACTGGAGAGAATAAGCGACTTCGCATACGCCGTAAATCAGAAGAGCGAGGATATCGGCGCCAGACGGCTTTATACCGTTATGGAAAAACTCCTCGAGGACCTAAATTACAATGCCCCCGAGCTTCTGGATAAAAAGGTTGTTATCGACAGGACTTATGTTGACAATAAACTTGACAGATTTGCAAATTTAGAGGATTTATCAAAGTATATTTTATGAGGGTGGGTTTATGTCTTTTGTCATCGGAATAGATTTAGGTACTACAAATTCCTGTGTCGCTGTTTTCAAGGACGGACAACCGGTTGTTATCCCCAATAAGGGCGGGTATAAGACCACTCCTTCGGTCGTGGCGATTGCCGACAACGACAAAAGACTTGTGGGTCATACGGCCAAGAGACAGGCCGTTACGAATGCAGAGCATACGATTTATGCCGCAAAGAGGCTGATAGGCAGAAGGTTCGACTCGGATATCGTAAAGAAGATATCCAATGCAGTCCCTTATAAACTTGTCGAAGGTCCCAACGGGGATGTCAGGGTAGAACTGAGAGGGCGTGTCTATTCGATACCGGAGATTTCATCTATGATACTTCAGGAGATGAAACTGGTAGCAGAATCCTATCTCAACGAATCGGTATCGAAGGCGGTGATCACCGTTCCTGCGTATTTCAATGATGCCCAGAGGCAGGCCACCCGGGATGCCGGTACGATAGCTGGTCTGGAGGTTGAAGCTATTATCAACGAACCGACAGCCGCGGCACTGGCGTATGGTTACGGAAAGAATATAAACAGGAGAATCGCTGTATATGACATCGGGGGCGGAACTTTCGATATATCCATTGTGGATGTGGCCGGTGAGAATTTCAAGGTGGTATCAACTGCAGGAGATTCCTTTCTGGGCGGAGAGGACATCGACAACAGGATAATGGATTATTGCATAAGTACATTTATGCAGGAGAACGGAATCGACCTCAGACAGGATGCGGTCGCAATTCAGCGGCTCAAGGAGGCCTCCGAGAAGGCAAAATGTGACCTCTCTGTACTTACCAGTACCGAGATAAGTATTCCTTTCATTGCAACGGATTCAAAGAATAATCCTATACACCTGAAGGTAACTCTTACCAGAGATTTCCTCGAAGAGATAAGTAAAAGCATAATAGAAAAGACATTTGCTATATGTGATATGGCATTCAAGACCGGTAATATCGTCAAATCCACTATCAAGGATGTTCTGCTTGTAGGCGGCCAGAGCAGGATGCCTATGGTTGCCAGAATGGTAAAGGATTATTTCGGACTCGACCCTTCGAAGAGGATTCATCCGGATGAGGCGGTTGCTATCGGGGCGGCGATAAAAGGTCATATGCTTCAGAACACAAAGGGTCAGGCAAAACTCGTGGATGTTACCTCTCACTCTCTGGGTATTATGGTTGCCGGCGGATACTTTAATCCGCTCATTGAGAAGAATACGGCTGTTCCTGCCAAGAAGTCCAAGATTTTCACGACAGTCAAGGACAATCAGGAGCAGGTCAAGATAATAGTTCTGCAGGGTGAGAGCAAGAGGTGTGAGGAGAATGAACTTCTGGGAGAGTTTATCCTGAACGGTCTCAGGAAAGGCCCGCGTGGCTCTGTAGAGATAGAGGTTATGTTCGAGATCAATTCGGACGGTATAGTTCTGGTATCTGCAAAGGATGTAAAGACGGGGTTCAAACAGGAGATTATTGTTACTGCAACTTCCGGTCTGACCGATGAAGAGATTCAGAGAATGGCAGAGGAGAACCGCGATTATCTGCTGGAGTCGAAGACGGGTGAGGATTTCGAGAAACAACGTTATGAAGTAAAGAAGATGATTTCGGAAGTGGATACTATGCTCGAAAAACTGAAGACCACACTCAAAAAAGATGAATTTCTCGACGAACTTATTATAAAGATCGACAGGTCCAGAAATAATATCGAGAAGGCTGTAAGAGAGAAGAATCTCGCAGAACTTATGGAAGAGTCAGAGGTATTCAAGAGAATTTACAAGATGTGCAAGAGTCTTTTGGAAAAAGGGTAGTTTATGCCACACAGAATAGAGATATTTCTTAAAAAACCGGAAATGGATGTTTACGGGGAGAAGCTGAAAAAGAGGATTAGGAGGGATACCGGCATAGATACAGGGCGGATACTGACCTCTGATATCTATAACATAGGTCTCGAACTCGATACAGAAAAACTGAATTTCGTTGCCCGTGAGGTATTTCTCGACAAGGTTATCAACGATTACAGTATTGATAAGGTTGCCTTCGGTGAACCTGTCTTTTATCTTGAGGTCGGTCTTCTCCCGGGTGTGACCGATGACGTCGGCAGGACAGCGGAGGAATCGGTTGCCATTGCACTCGGTCTTGACGGCAGTGACAGATTCAAGGTCTTTTATTCAAGGGGATTTGCCTTTTATTCAGACAGGATTTCAAAAGAGCAGGTGGAGAGGATTGCCAGAGATATCCTCTCAAATGAACTTATACAGGGTTTCAGGGTTTTTTCTCGCGATGAACTCAGAAAGGCCGGAGGCAGGATTCCTCCGTGGTTCCCTCAGGTAAGACTCAGCAGAAGTCCCGAAGTGAAGAATTTCTCCCTCTCATCGATGAGCGATGAGGAGCTTCTCAATCTCTCAAGGGAGAGGACTCTTGTGCTGAATCTTATTGAGATGAAGACAATCAGGGACCATTTTAATGACCCGGAGGTGAGAAGAATACGAAGGGAGTCGGGGATATCCGAAGAGATTACAGATGTGGAGCTCGAATGTATTGCGCAGACATGGAGCGAACACTGCAAACACAAGATATTCAATGCACTGATAGAGTATAAAGATACCGAAACGGGAAAAACAGAGAAGATAGACAGCCTGTTCAGGTCCTTTATAAGAAAGACCACAGAAGAGGTAAGGGCCGAAAAGGGCGCAAAGGATATCTGTGTCTCTGTCTTTTCGGACAATGCCGGGGTAATCAGGTTCAATGAGAAATTCAATCTGGTCTTCAAAGTCGAGACACACAACTCCCCGTCGGCGCTCGACCCATACGGCGGGGCTCTCACAGGTATTGTCGGAGTCAACAGGGACCCTCTCGGAACGGGAAAGGGCTCAAAACTGATTTTCAATACTGATGTTTTCTGCTTTGCCTCTCCATTTTACAGCAAACCGCTTCCGCCGAGGATACTCCATCCCTTAAGGATACTTGAGGGTGTCCGCGAGGGTGTAGAGCACGGAGGCAACAAGAGCGGTATCCCCACCATAAACGGCTCGGTGGTCTTCGATGATTCCTATCTCGGAAAACCGCTCGTCTTCTGCGGGACGGCCGGTATTCTTCCGGTTCAGGTCTGCAAAGAGCCGGGTGAATCCAAGGAAATAAGGGAGAATGACCTCATTGTTATGGTGGGAGGCAGGATAGGTGCGGACGGAATTCACGGGGCGACCTTCAGTTCGGAGGAACTGCACAGCGGCTCTCCGTCTACGGCGGTTCAGATAGGGGACCCGATAACGCAGAAGAGGATGAGTGACTTCCTCCTTATGGCAAGAGACCTCTGTCTTTACAGGACACTCACGGATAACGGCGCGGGCGGTCTTTCGAGTTCTGTCGGTGAGCTCGCCGGTATATGCGGAGGAGCAGAGATAGACCTTGTAAAGGCACCGCTCAAGTACCACGGGCTGAACCCTTTCGAAATTCTGATATCCGAATCACAGGAGAGAATGACTGTAGTGGTTCCCCCTGATACGATTGATGAATTTCTGGGTCTTTCGAAAAAGTTCAATGTGGAGTCCACTGTGCTGGGCAGGTTTACAAAAAGCGGTTATTTCGACATAAGATATGACGGAAAAAGAGTGGGGTTTATCAATCTGGATTTTCTTCACAACGGCAACAGACAGATGCAGCTGAAGGCGGAATGGAAAACACAGAGCATCAGGTCGTGTTCGTTCGATAAACCTGCGAATCTTTCGGATATCCTGCACAGATTGCTCTCTTCTCTCAATATCTGCAGCAAACACTACTTCGTCAGGCAGTATGACCACGAGGTTCAGGGCGGTTCGGTCCTGAAGCCGCTCGTCGGTAAAGATAATAACGGTCCTTCCGATGCCGGTATCATCAGACCAGACCTTACTTCATTTGAAGGTGTTGTGGTGAGCCACGGCATTCTGCCCAGATATTCGAATCAGGATGCCTATGCTATGGCCGCCTGTGCAATAGACGAGGCCGTCAGAAATTATATTGCTGCGGGAGGAGACCCGGAGCATATGGCCGGTCTCGATAATTTCTGCTGGCCGGACCCTGTGGAATCACCAAAAAACCCCGACGGGAAATATAAGCTGGCTCAGCTTGTGAGGGCAAATAAGGCGGTCTATGATGTCTGCACATATTACGGAATTCCACTGATTTCCGGCAAGGATTCGATGAAGAACGATTATATATGGGAGCAGGTCAGGATTTCGGTCCTTCCGACGCTCTTGTTCTCGGTTATCGGAAAAATTGAGGACGTCAGGAATGCGGTCTCAATGGATTTCAAAAAGGCAGGTGACCTGATCTATATTGCCGGACTGACTGACCCGAGAATGGCCTATTCGGAATACTTTTATCTGATGGGTAAGGAATCCGAGACGGAGGTGCCCCGGCCCCACAAGGAGATTAACAGGGAGATATTTTACAGACTGCACAATCTGATGAAGATGAGACTTATAAGGTCCTGCCACGATGTAAGTGACGGGGGACTTGCTGTAGCCCTTGCAGAATCTGCCTTTGCCGGCGGATTCGGGGCCGAGACGGATATCGGTAAGGTCCCATTAACTTCCCCGATGAGGGAGGACTTTATACTCTTTTCGGAGACACCGGGGAGATTTATTCTGACTGTTGATGAAAAAGACAAAGAGCAGTTCGAGAGTCTGATGAAGGGAGTCCCTTTTGCGCTTCTTGGTAATGTCAGGGATTCTGCAAATCTTGTTGTAAAAAACGGAGACAGAGTTCTCTTCAGTGAAAGTATCGGCTCTCTTATGGAATCATTTTTGAAAACACTTGATTTTTGAGGACTTATGGAAAAGGTCAATGCAATAGTTGTATCAGGAAACGGTATCAATTGTGAAATGGAAATGGCACACGCCCTCAGGCTGGCAGGTGCAGACAGGGTCGATATAGTAAATATTTTTTCCCTGCTCGACGGCGATGTTGATGTACTCGACTATAATTTTATAAATTTTGCCGGAGGATTTCTGGACGGGGATAATCTTGGCTCGGCGAGGGCAGGGGCCGTCAGAATCAGATTCGCAAAAATCCGAAAGACAGAGGAGCGGCTTCTCGACAGAATCATAAGCTTTATTGACAGAGGGGGATTGATTTTGGGTGTCTGCAACGGTTTTCAGCTTCTGGTAAAACTCGGATTGCTGCCGGGCTTCGACAACAATTATACTGAGCAGAGGGTTACACTTACATTTAACAGTAGCGGACGTTTCGAGGACAGGTGGGTCACTCTCAGGGCAAATAAAAAATCTGATTGTGTCTTTACCAGAGGAATCGATACTATCTATCTTCCCGTAAGACACGGAGAAGGCAGATTCCTGACCGATAATGATGATACACTCAAAAGGCTCGAAAAGGATAACCAGATAGTCCTTCAGTACGTCAGGCAGAAGGGAGAGGAGTTTACTGCCGAATATCCCTATAATCCGAACGGTTCTGTACTGGGAATAGCCGGTATATGCAGTAAGGACGGGAGGATTTTCGGACTTATGCCTCATCCGGAGGCCTTTTTACACCGCACCAATCACCCGAGATGGTTCAGGGAAGAGCTGCCGGAAGAGGGTGACGGACTAAGGCTTTTCGTGAATGCTGTTACTTATCTGAAAAACCGGTAATATGTGGTTTGTATCCCTGATGTTTTGGGAGTTCTGAAGGTCTCTTCTTGCGGTTTTACTGAAGGTGATATTCGTTCACAAAAAGTATTTTGTTGCAATTTGTATTTTTACTTTGTAGAAAAACTGCCATTAACCCCTTAATGGCAAGGAAAGCATTATGTACTCAAAATTAGTAAAGGAATTCGAAGCCCGTTTCCATCAGAAACCTCAGTTTTTTGTTTCATCGTCCGGGAGAGTAAATCTTATAGGCGAACATATCGATTATCACGAGGGAGTTGTTTTGCCATGCGCAATATCCCTGAAAAATATCCTTGTGGGAGCCTCCTCGGGCAGTTATGAAGCGACCGGTTATAGTATCTCCTCCGGTAACGAATTCAGGGTAAATATAGACGGGTCCAATATCTACGAGAAGGGGTCGAGCGGTGCATATCTTTACGGTGTATGCCGTTCTGTAATCGATTCGGGTCATTTTATCAAGGGTATAAATTTTGTAATCGACGGTGATCTGCCTGTCGGTTCAGGGCTTTCCAGTTCGGCATCTTTCTGCTGCGGACTTATAGAGCTCATCTCTCAGGTTTACAGACTCAATCTCGAGAGAAGGGAAATCGCAAGGATTGCCCGAATGGCTGAGAATAACTATGCCGGAGTCCCCTGCGGGATTATGGACCAGATGGCCATTGTCTCTGGAAAGGAGAACAGGCTCGTAAGGATCGATTGCCGGGACCTGTCTGTGGATTATTGCAGTATGCCTTCGGGTATCTCTATAGTGGTGGTAAACACTATGATAAAAAGACAGCTTGCAAAATCTGAATACGAAAAGAGGCAGACAGAGTGCAGAGAACTCTTAAATGAGATAAAAAAGATTTTTCCTGAAGTCAGATCGCTCAGGGACGTAAATGAGGATATGCTCGGCAGAGTCAGGAAAAATGTCAGTGATGTTATCTTCAGACGCGGCAAATATGTGATTGAAGAGATTAAAAGGGTGGATATGGTCTTTGATATGATGAATTCCGAAAATCTTGGTGAGGTAGGAAGGCTCTTTTATGAGGGCCACAAAGGTCTCAGAGATGAATATGAGGTCTCCTGTGACGAACTGAATCTCATTGTCGATGAGGCATATAAATTCAGCGGGACTTTAGCGGCGAGGATGACAGGTGCGGGATTCGGCGGGTGTGCCGTTACCCTTATAAAAGATGGTTTTGAAAACGGGTTTTCGGCTTTTATAAGAGAGAAATACCGCTTAGCCTTCGGTAAGGAGTGCGAGGTGTATATCGCAGGCAAGCCTTCCGACGGACTCGTCTCGGTAAAATTGTAGAAGGTGTTTATATGCGCAGAGACTCCCATCTGATTGATATACTGAAAAACAAATCACTCGACGGTGTGATTAACAAATATGTCAATATGAATGATGAGAATGAGGCAGAGAGGTTTCTGAATTCTCTTTCGGGTATAAATCTGGACAATGTAAATCTGCTCAGGTATCTGCTCAAGAAAGGTAATTCTTCACCTGATTTGTCATCTCTCAGGCCTGTCCCTTTCAGTGCCGCCGCATCCTATGCAGACCTGAAAAATTATATAAGAACCGGCACGGATATTATCAAAAGCGGTAAAGTCGCTTTTCTGATATTCAGCGGTGGTGCGGCAACAAGGCTCAAGGAACAGTATCCCGAACTGAGGGAAATATGTCTGAAGAAATTCGGTATCGATACTGGAGATGATTCGGGGATACCGAAGGGACTTATTCCTGTCACACCGTCAGGTTATTTTACATTCATTCATCTCTTTGCAGAGCAGATACTGAGACTTCAGTATGAGTACAGGACAATAATCAATCTCATTGTAATGGTGAGCAGTCTTACCGAGCATTATATCAGGAGGTATTTCGAGGAGAATGACTACTTCGGACTTATGAGGAGGGCTGTCTTCTTCTTAAGACAGCAGGAGAACCCGAGACTTGACCCCGATGGTGATATGATCTTTGACGGAGAGAAGATAATAACAACCGGAGACGGACACGGGGGAGTGTACAGGGCACTCTTAGAGTCTCACCTCAGGGAAGAACTGATTATAAGGGGAGTCGAGGCGATAGTGATGTTTAATGTCGATAACCCGCTTGCCAGATTCTTCGACCCGGTAAGGATAGGGTATCATTTTTCATCTGTATCAGACTTTACTTCATCGGTAGTCGAAAAGACTGACCCGTCTGAGAAGATAGGTGTCGTATCTGAGGATACCTCGACATCATCATACAGGGTTATAGAATACAATCTCCTCACACCCCAGATGAGGAACGCAAGAAGCGAGAGAGGAGAACTTCTCTTCTCCTGCGGACACATAAATGTAAATATCGCAAGCCTCTCTGTTGCTGAGAAGAAGTTTTCCCCGATTGTGTACCGGGACAAGAAGATAAAGGTCAGAGGCAGGGAAATTCTAACAAGTTCGCTCGAGTGGCTCAATCAGGATATCGTTACGGTTCTTGAGAAAGGCCGTGTGGCACTCATAGGTCTTGAGAGGAGCGGATTCTTTCTGCCGACAAAGAATGTCAGAGGTACGGATTCGGTCGAGACAACGATTGAGGGGCTCAACAGATATTACAAAACGATTCTGGATGACAGCTGCAAATTTCACAGGGGCTCGGTGCTTGACCTCTCTCCCTCCTTTATCCTTGACGAGAGGGATAATCACAGACTGAGAAATCTTGTAATGGAGGAGGATTCGCTACTCTTCTTCAGGGGCTGCCTCGATGCAGACGGAGGATTTCTCCTGATAAACAGGGGACTTGTTCTTGAAAAAGGGGCTGTTCTCAGAATCATCTGCGAAAACCCCTTTGGTATTTTCGACTATGATTATATTTCGAATTCCGCAAAGCCCGATATAAAGAGTGCATCGAAGATACACATCAGCAAACCTCTCAGAATCAGGGCTGGTTCCAGAATATCCGTCCGAATCAGGAAGGGGGGTATACTCATTGTCAATTCGGGTGAACTGAGCGGTGAAATGAATCTGACGGTTGAATCTGACCAGAAGACCGAAATCTGAGCGGCCTATCTGTTGATATCAGTAGATAATTCTGAATCCCTTCCCGATACCACTGAATATCTTTTCGTCAAGTGCCTCGGTCCTGATACGTTTTCTGACGATATTATTGATGAAATTTTCCGATGCCAGAATCTCGTATGCCTTTGCGGTATCTTCGCCCAGCTTGCTTGCAAGGTTTACTTCATATCCGAATATGTCCGAATCACCGATTTTGAGAACGTCCCCGTATCCGAGTCCTATGCACAGGAGAACCTGTTCCTCGGCCGTTCTCCCCCTGTTGTATTTTCTGACCGTATTCTGCATACTTATCGCACACTCAAGGGCATTGTTCGGATTCTTGAATATTACAAGCATACTGTCGCCCTCGGTCTTTATCAGAATGCCGTTATGAGACTCGATGAGAGGAGTCAGTATTCTCTCGGATTCGTAAATCGTCTGCAGAAAATGTATTATACCGAATTTTGCCGTATTCCTTGAAAACCCGGAAAGGTCAGTAAACATTATTGCAAGTTTTTCACCGAACAGGTCCCATATCTGGGTGTCTATCTCCTTCTTCCCCTTATCGGTTGCAGATATCCTTCTTATAATCAGTTTTTCGAGTCTCTCTTCAGATGCACTCACAAATGCTGCTCTTTTGCAAAGCATGGTTTACTCCTTTCCTTTTCTTCTGGTCAGTCGATTTCGATATCTTCTATATTGAGTATAAGAGTCTGCTTGTCTGTCTGTATCTCTATAACGGACGGAAATTTTATATTTGTTGAGAATGCGTAATATTTTTTGGCCTCGATACTGACGTTTTTATCTTTCAGAAAGAGGGCAGAGGGCAGAAGACTCTCTTTCTCAATCAGATAGTAGCTGCCCGTTTCCTTTGATATGAACTGGTAATTGATAACGCCGCCCAGCCTTTTGTATTTTACCTCACTGCAGTCGGTAGCGATATTACAGATTCTGGTTTTCAGTCTTTCCGAAGAGACCGGAAGCGGTAAAATCAGGTCTTCGTTTTCGGCAAGCAGCGTCAGTGCCTTGATAAAATGCTTTCCGTCTGCTTTGATGTTCTGCGATACTGGTTTCTGGTCCTTAAATCTGAACTCCGAGACTGTATTGTCACAGGTGATTTTTATGTCCAGAAGTCTCTCATCCCTGTTTATAGAAAAATCGGCATCGCAGCTTAGTGATGTCTCTGAGTCCTTATATACCGCATTTGCCTCGAAACTGAACTTCTTTATGCTGAATCTGCTTCTTACAGATGCAGACTCCTTTATAATAAACCAGTGGGGCAGGATATAGGCTGACATGACAAAGACCGAAATCAGCAGAATAGTGATTTTTTCAGTTGTTTTCATTCAGAAACCTCTCTATTGCGGGTTTGATCTCCTTCTCGGATTTCATAGAAATTATCTCTTTCACAAGAGATGCTGCCTTTTGTATTTCGAGTCTTCTGATAAAGTTTTCGAAAAACGGTATGTTGGCGGGGGACATTGAGAGGCGTCTGTATCCGATTCCCAGAAGGACGGCAATGTTTTCCTCCTCCGCTGCCATCTCGCCGCAGACATATACCGGTTTTTGTGTTTTCTGAATTTTTTCGAAAATCAATGAGAGCACACGTATAATTGCAGGATTGAGGGATGAGGCCGAATCAAATAGTTCTATATTTCCTCTGTCAGCCGCCATTATAAACTGAACCAGGTCGTTTGTCCCGAGGCTCACAAAATCCACATATCCGGTAATATCTTCGAGGATAAATATCATAGACGGAATCTCGAGCATTATCCCTGTCTTGATATCCGGGTCGAATTTTTTATTCTCCTGTCTGAGTATCGTCTTTGCCTCGTTTATTATATTAAGTGTCTCTTCTATCTCTTCAATCCTCGACACCATTGGAATGAGGATTCTGACATTTCCTCTGTGTGATGCCCTTAAAATCGCCTTAATCTGGGTTAAAAACAGGTTTTTGTTTTTAAGGCAGAATCTTACGGCACGTAGCCCCAGAGCCGGATTCTCCTCCTTGTGGGGCGAAATAAATCCCGGGATTTTCTCTCCTCCTATATCCAGTGTCCTGATTGTCACTTCTCTCGGATAGAATCTGGAGGCAATTGCATCATATGACCTGAATTGTTCTTCTTCCGAAGGTGCCCTCGGTCTTTCAATGAAATAAAACTCTGTCCTCAGAAGGCCGATTCCGTCTGCACCCAGTGAAATGGCTGTATCGACCTCTTCAGGAAAGTCTATATTTGCATAGACAAATACCCGCTGATTATCTTTTGAGACGAATATGTGCTCTGACCCATCTGGTTTTCTTTCTGTAAATGAGCAGAAACTCACCTTCTTCTCGGAATATTCCTGAATCTGTCTTTGATTCGGATTGTGAATCAGAAATCCGTTTAGTCCGTCGATTATTACGTTGTCCATTGTGTTTACGATATTGGTTAGATTGGGAATTCCGGTTACTGCTGGAATATTGAGGGACCTTGCCACAATGGCTGTATGACTGTTTCGTCCTCCGTGTTCGGTTGCGATTCCGGTGACTTTCTGTTTGGAGTAATAATAGAGTTCTGCCGGCGTCATATCATTTGTTATCAGAATATGTTCTTCGTTTAGTAGTGAGATATCCCGTATCTTGCCGGACAGGACACGCAGCAGGAGAAATTCAATTGCCTTTATGTCCACACTCCTTGCATTGAGCAATGCCTTTTCCTTCGAGTGCAGAAGCTTGGAATATTTTTCGAAGGCCTTACTTACCGCCGCCTCACAGTTTACGAGGTCGGTGGATATTATGTGCTGGACATCCTCTGTAAATCTAAGGTCTGATAAAATCATCTTCTGGACATTCAGATGAGGACCGATCTTCTTGAGTTCTCTCTGGTTCATCTGGCTTATAAGGATGTCTGTCTGCTCGGTTATCAGTTTTATAGCAGATATGAATCTATCCTTCTCTGTCTGGATTTCGTCGGGTGATATTATCCTTCTTGAAACCTCTCTGGCAGAGTGTGATAGGACTACTGCCTTTCCTATGGCAATACCGGAAGAGATCTTTATCCCCCTGAGTGTCTTGCTGTATCCGCTCATTCAGGTTCACCGAATCTGTTTTCAATGAGTTGTTCTATTTCCTTTAATGCCTGTACAGCATCTTCTCCTTCGGCAACAAACTCTATTTCCGCCCCGAAAGGTGCAGAGAGCATAAGTATTCCCATTATGGATTTGCAGTTTGCGGTCTCTCTGTTGTACTGCATCTGGATATCCGAGCTGAATCTGTTTGCAACATTTACAAGAGCAGCAGCGGCTCTTGCATGAAGTCCCAGCTGGTTTTTCAGAGTCAGGATTTTACTCTGTCTTTTGCTATTACCGCCAGGTTTCGGAGAATCGTCGCCTTCTTTCATTTTATTCACTCCTTCGTAAGTTTATTGTTCTTTTTGCTGTATCGGGTTTTCGGCATAATAAATCTTCTTTCTGCCGTACTCCACGATGAATTTTGCAATGTCCGAAATGTTCTGTATCTCATTGCGGACTGTTGCAAGTTTGAGTATCATTGCCAGCGTAAAACCGGCAACCACCTCAACCTTCCTGTCGTTGAAAAATGTTATGGCAATATTAAACGGTGTTCCGCCGAAGATATCGGTGAGAATAAGGACACCATCTCCCTCATCCAGTTCTTCGACCAGCATCTTTATCTTTTCACGGTACGAATTTACGGATTCATTAGGACTCAGGTTTGCTGCCTTCATACGAGGTATCTCACCGTATATAAACTCTGCTGTCCTTACCATTTCCTCCCCGAGTCTGCCGTGTGATGCAATAAGAATTCCGACCATAGAATCTCCTTAACTCACCTGTTTATATCTCTGTGATATATGCTGACATCGAGTCTGTCGTCGCATTTCATCTTTTTCATAAGCTCTTCGGCCATTGCCACAGAACGGTGTTTGCCTCCCGTGCATCCGAGAGATATATTTATTGCTGACCTCTTTTCGTTTATGTAGAGAGGGAGCATTGTTTCAATGACCTCGAAGATCTTATTCAGAAGCGTAGTACTTGTAGTGTTGTTCATTACATATTTTCTGACACCTTCGTCAAGGCCGTTGAGATTCTTCAGCTCGGGGACGAAGTACGGATTCGGAAGAAATCTTACGTCGAAGACAAAGTCTGTCTGGAGGGGAATTCCGTATTTGAATCCGAAAGAGATTATGCTTACGGTAATCCTGTGGTCTGATGTTGTGCGGTTTATATAGTTTATTATTTCAGACCTCAGGGCGTGAACATTCATGTTTGAGGTATCGATGACTCTGGTGGCAATATCCCTTATACTTTTCAGGATGACCTTCTCCTCCCTGATTCCTTTGATTATGTCTGTTCTGGAAAGGGGATGGGCACGTCTTGTGTCCTGATACCGGTTGAGAATAACATTTTCTTCGCACTCCAGAAAGAGAACCTCGCTTCTGAATCCTTCCTTGGTCAGTGATTCCAGTGTGTCGGGGAAATTTTTTAGGAGAGAACCTTCACGGATATCAATTACAAATGCAATCTTTGTAAATTCGACACCGCCGAGGGAAATCATCTCGAGGAACTTGGGAATAAGGACGGTAGGGAAGTTGTCCATACAGAAGTATCCGTTGTCCTCAAGGGTCTTAAGTGCTGTTGATTTGCCGGAACCGGAAAGTCCCGAGACGAAAATCAGACTATCCAGATTCAATCCTTATTCTCCTTTATCCTTTCGATGTTTCCCATTCTGGTGATTATATCAATGATATTTTTCTGAAATGCCCTTGCTGAATGGAATCCCTTTACCTTAAGGAGCTGGTTTCTTGCAGCGACCTCGACTATGGTGGCGATATTCCTGTTGGTTCTGACCGGCAGGATAATGTGAGGTATACTTATGCCGAGTATGTTAACTGTCTTGTCGTCGATTCCGAGTCTGTCGTACTGTTTGTCGTTTTCCCAGTCGATCAGTTCAACGATGAGTTCGATCTTCTTGTTGTCTCTTATTGTCGAGATTCCGAAAAGGTCCTTGACGTTTATAATACCAAGTCCCCTTATTTCCATATGGTATTTTATCACATCCGAACCGTAGCCGATCAGTACATTGTCATTCCTGCGGGTTACAATAATCATATCATCACACACGAGCCGGTGACCGCGTGTAATGAGTTCGAGAGCACATTCACTCTTGCCTATGCCGCTCTTGCCCCTGATGATTACTCCCAGACCGTATATGTCCATAAGGACACCGTGCAGATTGATTCTGGGTCTTAGTAGGACCTCGATCGATTCAGTGAGTCTTTTGTAGAAGAGGGAGATATCAAGGGTTGTGAATATTACAGGGATATTACCGGCCCCTTCGAGACTTATACAGGTTGTCGGTTGGGGTTTCTCTATCTCCAGAACGATGGCCGCCGGCGGAGTGCCGGAGCATATCTTGCTGATAAAGGCCGGCAGGTCCTGATTAAGTAACCTGCCGGACGCCAGAACTATCGTATCTTCTCCCAGAACGATGTTATCATCTTTTTCCGGAAGGTTTTCGTAGATGATTATCTTAGGGTCAGAGAGTCTCCGGCTGATATCAAACCTGTAATCCGAAGGAAGGCTGATACCCAGGTATTCTCCCTTGAATGAGATTATGTCGGCGAGAGATATGTCATTTTGTTGTCTGTTCAATTGGTTGTCCCCTTTGCCGCAATATGTTCAAGAAGCAGTCTTTTCAGTTCCTCCGGATCATCTGTAGCCGAAATTCTGGCATAAAGTTCATCGTTCTTGATTATCTTTACTATGGCCGAGACGAGTCTCAGATATTCGGTCTTTTTTTCGAGCGGGCTCATAATGAAGAAGACGAGCGAGATATCAGTTCCGTCGGGTGATTTGTACTTCAGGGGTTTTTGAAGCCTTATAAGGAAAATGTAGTCATTATCTATCTCCTCAAGTCTTATATGAGGGAGCATAACCCCTTTTCCTATGGCTGTGGGACTCAGACTTTCCCTCTCCCGAAGGCTGTTGAGAATCCTATCCCTCCCGTATCCCGCAACTCCGGACGCAATATCTGATATCTTTTCTATCAGATCATCTGCTGACTGGGCAAAAATGTCTCTGTGACACTGGATCTGCATTAACGGTTCTGGTGTTTCTCCTTGTACTTTCTGATCTGTCTCTCGATTTTACTGTATGCCAGATCAAATGATGAATACATATCTTCGGATTTTTCGGATGCGTTGATTGTTACACCACCCGCATTGATCGCGAGGTCGGCGATGTGTGAATACTTTTCTACCGAAAAGGTAACCCTTGCATCTACCGGTGGTTTGAGAAGTTTCTTGAGCTTTGAAATTTTATCCTCTGCATACTGTTTGAGTGCATCGCTGTGTTCCATCTGTCTGAAAGTTACATTGACTTGCATAAAAGCCTCCTTATTTTGGCGGATTCTTTGTCTTTTTCCTTATATTGTAGGGCGGAATGCCCATTAAATCGCGGTATTTGGCTATTGTCCTTCTCTGGATACTGGTATTGCAGCTTCTCGCAATCCTTCTTGCGATTTCCTCGTCTTTCAGCGGATATTTGGGGTCTTCCTCATCAATCATCTTCTTAACCATACTTTTTATCACGTCATTGGTCATATCTTCGTTCTCATTAGATACAACAGCTCTCTTGATAAAATATTTCAACGGATAGACTCCGAAGGGGGTAAGCATATATTTGGAACTGAATATCCTGCTTATGGTAGAGGGATTGATGTTCAGTTCGGCAGCAATTTCCTTCTCCTGAAGCGGTTTCAGGTTACCCTCGCCCTTTTCGAAGAAATCTCTCTGCCTTTTGAGTATTACCTCGGCCACCTGTCTGAGGCGCAGGTCCCTCTCGTTGAGTGCATTTAGAAATATCTTGGCAAGCCTGTAGTTGTCTCTTATGAATTTGCTGTTTTTGTCTCTTCCCCTCCGGCGCATATAACTCAGATACTTCTGATTGATATCGACCCGCGGTATGTCTTCCTTGATAATTCTGATCTTGAATTCGCCGTCGGATTTGTAAATCTCAATATCCGGTCTGACATATTCAGCCTGTATCCCGCTTACCGAGGAGCCGGGTTTGGGATTGAAATTGCTGATTGTCTTTTCGAGGTCTCTTGCCATCTCTTCCGTTATATTGAGTGATTTTGTAATGACATAATAACGTTTTCTCTCGAAATCTGTCAGGTGATTTTCGATGGCCTTTATGAGGAGGTCGCTGTTGAGATTCAATTGCCTTGCCTGAATGATAAGGCACTCCTTCAGGTCTCTCGCAGCTATACCGGGCGGGTCGAAGCCCTGAACTATCTTGAGTACACGCTCTACGTCGTCATCGGAAGCCCTTGCCTTTATTGCAATCAGATTAACGAGATTTTCATCCTCGGATTCTCCCTTGAAGTAGCCGTTTTCATCCAGATTCATTATTATATGATATGCAATCTCCTTATCCTTCTCGCTCAGGTCGAGCATTACAAGCTGTTCGAGCAGATATTCTGACAGGCTCTTCTCTGTATTGAGTGTCGAAAACTTTCTGTCCCTGTCTTCCCTGATTTCTTCGGGTAAGCCCGCAAAAGAAGGTCCTTCCGTCCTTGCGTTGAGATAGTCTTCATACTCCTGTTCGCTTCTGATCTGTTTGATTGTATCCTCTTCGTACGGTGCGGCAGAGTAATCCTTACCGTAGTTTGAGAGAAAGGAGTCCTCTGAACCTGATTCTTCCTGCTCGAATGTTTTATCTGAATCTGTAACCTCCGATGATAGCATCTCCTTCTCTTCGAGAATCGGATTCTGTTCGAGTTCCTGATGAATCAGCTGAATCAGTTCCATCTTACTTGTCTGAAGAAGCTTTAAGGTCTGCTGCATCTGGAGCGTAAGTCTAAGCTCCATTGAGAGCTTTTGCGTCTGTTTAAGTTCTGGTCCCATAATCTAATTAAAATATAATATATTAAGGCAGTTTTTTCAAGGGCAAAAGAATCTGGCACAATAATTGATAGCGCATTGTGTCAAACAGGCAATCAGACGAATCTTTTTAACTCCGTTCCGTCGAACAGTACAACCTGATTTCTTCCGTGTTCCTTGGCAAAATACAATGCTTTATCGGCGTCCGATATAAGTTCGGCCCCGTTGCTGGATTTACTTACCGGCCAGGTCGAAATACCGCTGCTTATGGTTACTTTTATCTCCTTGTCCTGAAATTTTACAGAGGATTTTTCAATATTGATTCTTATTCTTTCAGCAATCTTGCCGGCATCCACAAGCCCGGCTCCGGGGGCAATAATAAGAAATTCCTCGCCGCCGTATCTGCATACTACATCGGATGCCCTGAGTCCCTTCTCGAGATTTTTTGCCACGAATCTCAGAATACTGTCCCCCGCATCGTGACCAAAGTTATCATTGATCTGCTTGAAGTGGTCGATATCAAGCATAATTACACTCAGGGGTATTCCGTGTCTGAGAGACCTTGAAAATTCTTCGTTCAGCCTTTTGATGCCGAACCTTCTGTTGAGGAGCTGGGTTAAGTCGTCAACCGCTGCCAGCATCTTTATTTTGTCGTGCAGAATCGCATTATTTATGTAAGCCGAAATGTTTAGTCTTAAGGCCTCCAGAATCTGGTTTGCTGTATCCGGAATCTGAACTTTTGGGCTCAGAAGTATAGCTATGGCAACTACGCGCGATTCTATGGAGAACGGAATAATTCTGATTCTTTCGGGTCTCAGGGTTCCGAAAGGTGTGGATAGATTCATCCATTCAAATCCACTCTCGGCTGTTGATATTTCGATAGTCTGGTTTTTATGAAGAGCCAGATTTACTATACCGTATGATTCATCGATCGTTAAAGGAACCTTCTCGGTTTCATCTATGCCCAAAACGGCGAGTCTTACGATTTTTTCATCTCTGAGTCCGTATAATGCCCCCACACTTGATTGTGTAAGGGACATTATGTCTTCGAGCAGAATCATCGACATTTCATTCAGTTCGATTGTTCTGGCAATCCGTGATGAAAGATTCTTTATATGAGTCTCTGTATGTATTCTGTTACAGACGGCAAGACTCATTTCGTTGAAGTAGGTGGCAAGTCTTCCGATGCTGTCGTTACTCTCCAGATTTATTGAAAATGTATTACACCCGGATACCGGGAGCGTTTGGTCTCTGCTCTTTTTGATAACCTCCTGCATACCATCGGCAAGTTTTTTCAGTTGTTTTGAGACGACGATACTAAAGAGCAGGTAATTAAATCCACCGACTATCAGACCTGCACAGATGCACATCAGGAAAAAAGCGGGTTGCACTGCCTTTTCGGTCCCAAGCATAATTTCGGAAAAAAACGGGAATATTATGCCGGTAACTGTCCCAAAGCCGATCATGCTAAAAAGAAGATTCCTATATATACTTTTTTTGAAAAAAGGTCCCATAAAACCCTCACCATCAGAGTTGTGTTACGATATTAAAATATTTTACAACATAGGTCAATTATTTTCGTGTAACTGCAACACCAGAAAGGTACATTTCTGCAAAATTAAAAAGTTACATTATACAGGCTTGGTTCCGGTGGTGCCAGGCATATCGGCTGATAACATATTGATATCATTGGATAATTTGCGAGAATTTTTTAGAAGGTGCCAGATGCATAGGCAAACTATATTATATTTTTTCCTTATTAAATTCTCTAAAATTCTCCCGGTGTCAGCTAAACCTGTTTAATGTGCCATACTTTACAATATGTGTATTGCTTCGGTTTATTTATTTTCGATAGAAAAACTTCGGCTATAATCTGCATACAGGATTTTTGGTACTAATGAAATTTTGGCAACTAATCTGCAGGAAGGGTAAAATCCCGTAAAATCAAATGGTTAGCGCACAAAAACGTCAAAAATACTAAGCTCTTTTAACTGGCACCGGAGAAGCTGAAAGACGGGTATGTGGCACCGCCATATGGAAAAATGTAGACTCTGGCATTTCTGGGGGCATATCTCCCTGCGGCCTTTATCATATCCTCAACTGAATTAAACTGTCTGAAAAGTCCTAGTCTTTTACCGGTATCCGGCGGCAGGTTTTCCGAATAAACGAATATCTGGTTTTTCCTTACGACCTGCATCGAAAAATGAGCCAGAAATCTCTCCTCTATTCCTGCCCCCTTTTTGACCCTGTCTATGAATCCCATAACCCTCTTACTGCCGATTAATCTGAGTATTTTTCTGAGCAGGTAGTTCGGAATCGACTTTTTTGGTACAGAAATGTCACCTATCCCGTTTCTGCACTCCAGAAATCCGATAATAAGACCGTTATCCTTTAATGCCTGTTCGCAGTTTCCTATACATTTCATACCCTGTCTCAGGTCGGCATTCATCGGAGCGGAAGAGACGATAATTACGTCAGCCTTCTCCCTGATCTGTTTACAACTGATTTTTTCTGCAAATTTAATTCCTTCCCTGTGTGCTTTGACCGGGTCACCACACATAAATCTGCAAATTTCAAGTTTTGAATTCATTATTGCATTGATAATAAAGAAATCCTTTTTACTCATCATTGCCCCTTCTTCGAGGTCCAGTCTCATCGGGCTTTCATATTCACCGATATAATTATATTTTTCCGCACTGACTCCCTGCATATGGTTCTGTGCGATCGTAAAATCGGCGGCCAGCCCGGGAATAATCATCTTCAGACCACCGCCGAAGCCGAGGAGCAGATGGGGTTCTATAGCGCCGACGCATATTATTAAGTCAGACTCCATAATGTGGCGGTTCAATGCTACTTCTGTCCCTCTTGATGTCTTTCCAAGAAATACAAGTTCGTCTTTTATGTGTGCCTTGTGGTTCAGTATTCTGATTCCGGCAGGATTATCTATGCCAAGTTTGTTTCTTATCTCGTCATCTCTCATCTCTCTGTGAATACCGAGGGCAAAGATGATGCTGATGTCGGATTTCTTGACACCGAGTCTGTACAGGTAGGAGAGTATTTCTGAAAAGTAGAGGTGTACCGGTGTAGGTCGTGATATGTCGTCGACGGCAATCAGAATCTTCTTGTTTTTGAGATATTCCGGTGTCAGAGGCTCCCGCCCGACTGGTGATTTCATTGCATTGAAAAGCTCTTCCCGCAGATTTTCAAGCCCTCGGGCTTCTTCCGGTTTCAGTACGCCCAGAAGCTCCCAGCTTTCGGGCAATTCGAGTGTAATATCCTTCTGGTTATGAAATATGACTGGATTCATCTCTGCTCCTTTGCAGAACAGGTACTTTATTATGTAACACTTTGCAGGCTACCATATATTACCGGATTTGGTAAGAAATAATTTCGGGATTCTTCAGTCTGCTGATTTTTGGCTGTGATAACCATAGCTTTTATTGACATAGTCTTAAATGCCGTATATTCTTTGATGGCCTGTTTATAAAAGGAGGTTCTGATGTTTCTTTTCAAAGGAAAGAATGTGCTCGTAACCGGTGGCTCAAGGGGTATCGGGAAGGAAATCTGTAAGCATTTTGCAAAATACGGGGCAAAAGTGATTGTATCGAGCCGTAAACTTGATGCCTGTGAGAAGGTTGTGGAAGAGATTAAAAATGATGGCGGAGATGCTATTGCAATTGCCGCTAATATGGGGAAGATGGAAGATGTTAATATGCTTGCCGAAAAGTCTTTCGGGGAGTGCGGATATATAGATGTTCTGGTAAATAATGCCGCCACAAATCCGATTTTCGGCCCGCTTCTGAATACCGAAGAGAAGGCGTGGGATAAGATTATGGATGTAAACCTGAAAGGTCCGTTCTTTCTGGCACTCAGGATTGCCCGGAAGATGATTGAGGGCAGAGGAGGTTCGGTCATCAATATTGCTTCGACGGCAGGGCTCAGGTCATGGCCCGGACTTGGTGTCTATGGTATCTCCAAGGGCGCAATTGTTCAGATGACGAGACAGATGGCGCGCGAATGGGCCGGCGGGAATGTAAGAGTCAACTGCATCGCCCCGGGACTGATCGACACAGACTTCTCGAGGGTCCTGATTGATAATCAGGCTCTGCGGGAAGAGGCACTCAAGACGGTCTCTATGAACAGACACGGAGTAGTTTCGGAGATAGCAGGTCTTACACTCTTTCTGGCATCTGATGCGGCGTCGTATATTACAGGTCAGATTATTGTCGCTGACGGAGGGGGTATGTGCTGAGTGCTCAGCCTTTGACAGAGCCCGCTGTAAGTCCCGAGACGAGATTCTTCTGTAAAAAGTAGAACAATATTACAACCGGCAATGCCACTATTATTGCACCGGCAGCAAAGTGGCCCCACTCCGTATTGTGTGCACCCACGAAGTGCTGGAGCATAACCGGGAGTGTATAACTCGTCTCCTTGTTCATAAATGTTGCAGCAAGGATAAACTCGTTCCACGCCGTCATAAACGAGAAGAGTGCTGTGACCGCTATTGCGGGTCGTGCAAGCGGAAGGATTATCTTTACGAATATCTTCAGCCTTCCGGCCCCGTCTATCATTGCGGATTCTTCGAGTTCCTTCGGTATCGTATCGAAGTAACCCTTAAGTGTCCAGACGCAAAATGGTATGGAAGTGGTTGAATATACGAGTGCGAGTCCCATCAGATGATTTAAGAGTCCCAGTTTGTCCATTATGATATAGAGCGGAATCATCATCATTGTGCCGGGGAACATCTGGGTTACAAGAAATGCCATAAGACCTGCTCTTCTGAGCGGGAATTTGAATCTTGAGAAGGCATAGGCCGCGGTCGTTGCAAGAAGTACCCCTAAAAGTGTGGTAATAAAACTTACGGCGACCGAATTGAAGAGCTGATAGAAGAAGATATACTGACCCGCCATATTCTTTGCAAATATGACTTCCGAAAAGTTCGTAAAGGAGATACTCTCGGGAACCGGATTGAGTGAAACCCTGAAGTTCTGACTATCTGATAAGGCCATCTTGAAGACCCATAGTACCGGATAGATAGTTACTATCGAAAAGAGTATAAGGAAAATATGTGTAATAATCTGGGCGAGGAATAATTTTGTCTTCCTGATAATTTTCATCAGTATATATTCTCCGTTGCTTTCGAGTATTTATTTGTCACCAGTGAATATGCAAGCAGAATTAAAAATATTATTGTTGAATATGCCGCAGCATAGCCGTATCTCTCACCTCTCTCGAATGCCCATCTGTATGCCTCGACGATCAGGATATCGGTTGCCCCGGAAGGTTCGCCGCCGGAGACGAGGTAGATGATGTTAAACATATTGAATGTCCAGATTGAGCCCAGAATTATTGCAGGGAAGAGGGCGGGTTTTAAAAGCGGAAGTGTAATCTTTCTGAATTTCTGCCACTTTGATGCACCCTCGATATCCGCCGCCTCGTATATATCCTGCGGAATACTCTGAAGAGCACCGAGGGATATAACCATCATAAACGGGAAACCGAGCCACGAATTGGTAATCAGGTTTGCTGTAAAGGCAGTCGAAAAGGAACTGAACCATGAAATCTCCTCTATACCGAAGTACCCGATTAGTTCGTTTATAACGCCGAACTGCTTGTGGAACATACCCTTCCAGATAAGGGCCGTAATATAATTGGGGATTGCCCACGGCAGAATCAGGATAACCCTGTAGACCTCCTTGAGTTTCAGCAGCGGATTTTTCAGGATAAGTGCAAGGAAGAGACCGACCGAGACGTGTATTGCAAGATTGGTCGCCGTCCAGAGAATGGTTACAAGGAATGTATAGTAGAAAGAGAGCGGTTCAAGGAGTCTTCTCCCCTCGGATGTAATGATTTTAATGTAGTTGTCCAGACCTACAAATGTATACTCGCCGTGATTGTGTTCGAAAAAGCTCAGACCGATTCCTGCAATAAAGGGTATAAATATGAGAACAATGGTACTGATTACTGCAGGTGAGATATAGCGGTAGGCGTAGGAGTATGTAATGAGGTTATTTACAAAGATTTCCACATACCCGATTGCATAGAGAATATAGATCAGAAGACCGATGATGGCACTGAACAGGAGTGTCAGGTAATATCGCCCGATTCCCTCCTCGACAATCTTTTTAATCGGGATATCCATCCGTATGGCCTCATACGGGGTTTTGCTGACGGGGAGGAAGAACGAGTATTTTGCATCGTGGTCTCTGTATGTCTTTAGAATCTGGTTGGCAAGCGACCTGTCGTCCCGTGGCGAGATTTCCGAGGGAGCGGTCTTACTGATGACTTTTACCGGGGCTGTTTTGTAAATTTCTTCCTGACTGATGTTTAGTTTTTTATTTTTGGTAAAGTCCGTAATAAGGGATAGTTCAACGATGTCATCCTTGATCAGGGCGGCATTCCACCTCTTTATGAGTTCTTTGCCGGATAGTGAATAGAGGACGAAGGCAACAATTGCAATCAGCCCGAATGCGTGTCTGAAATTGTGGAAGAATAAAAGTCCTATGGCGAATATGAAGACCGATATCAGTGCCGCAATGAGTCCGTTCAGGACAGGGACGGGCAGTTCATTCGGGGAGAAGAGCCTCTCCGAAAGATATATATACATAGTCTGACCGCCCTTATCTACCCTGCGGACGTAATATATCATTGACTCATCTTTCGCCTTTGCGGACATATTTCTTGAATCTGTTCTGGAGATCAGGTCGAATATTCTCTTGTCATTTTTATCGTCGGAGACGAGGACCTTCCCTTCCTTCTCGCTCCCGGGATATACGAAGTATCTTCTCTTCTTAAGAAATGCGAGGTCACCCTGTGTCTCTTCGGCGATTATGGCGATTGTATTAAGGCCTACCGAATTTTTATAATCCCTGACCAGATTTGAGAGCTCTTTCGGTTGTTCAACTGTTGATACGAGCAGGGCGGCGTATCTGCCGAAGACCTCGGTGCGGTTTTCGATTGACTGCTCGTTGTTTTTCTCACCCGAATCCCTTATGACAAAAAGGGTAGAAATCATTATTATCCCGAGCGGGAGTATTATGGCGATAAGAGATGCGATCAGTTCATCTCTTGACGGGATTCTAATCAGTGACTTCATAAAATCCTCTGACCCATTCCTCCGAATCCATGGTTCTGAGAAGATTCATATACGGTCGGCACGGGAGTGTGTAATCCAGATTCCTGCAGAACAGAACCGGTTCAATCAGATTCTCATCAGGGAGTGATGCGACTAGTATGCGGGTTCTGAATGAATTGTCACTTATCATCCTGTCCGACCCGATGATATGCTCATAGACTTTCTTGTTCTTTTTGAGCATTCTGTTTAGATAGACTGCGCAGTATTCGATTCCGAGCGTACCCGCAACGGCAATCTGTCTTATGTTTGATACCGCAGTCAGACAGACTCTGATACCTTTTTCCGTAAGCCTTGCGGCAGTATTTGTCATTTCATTTGTTACCGGAATCTTGATGATTACCCGCTCCCTCGAAAGATTCGAGAGAGATACAGCCTCCTTATATGCCTCTTCTGCCGCTTTTGAAAATACCTGAACGAATAATTCCTTCTTCGGTATCACAGAGAGCACATGTCTGTAAAACTGCAATCTGTCTTTAATGCCTGCACGGGATATGAGAATCGGGTTTGTGGTAACGCCGGCAAAAAAAGACAGGTCTTTAGCCTTTTGTATCTCATCAAGATTTGCAGAATCCAAATAAAACTTCATACCTTTTTTACTCTACTTGCGCTCTATATAATTCGTAATTTCCTTGTTTGCTGTCTCCAGAATCCCCTTGAAATCGCTCTCGCCTCTTACGAACTTCGATAGTGCCATCTGTACGGGTGTCCAGACCATACGCATCTCGGGGGAATTCTCCATCGGCACGGAATACTTCTGCTGCTCAAAGAAGGCCATAATCACAGGATCCGATTTTATCTCCTCTTTTTCGTAGAGTTTTGTGTTGGAGACAGTCTGATTCCCCTCCTTCAGTCTTATCTCCGCCTGCGGGTCCGATGTAATATATTTCATAAGTCTGAATGCCTCTTTCTTGTGATTGGACTTTGCAGACATAATGATGGCCTCTACAGTAAGAAACGGAGTCAGTCTCTTCTCTTCCTTAATTGAGGGAGCACTCTTCTTGTCGAGAATCGGCAGAAGTGCTACACCGAACTCCACTCCCTTGTCAATCTCGCCTAAAAACCACGGACCATTGATTACGAATGCTGCCTTGTTCTGATTGAAGAGCGAAGTAACGAGAGTACTCGTAATCTCCTCGGGCATAATCTTCTGTTTGACCAGCTTGCTCAGAAACCTGAACGACTCGACTGACTCATTGCTGACAAAGGCCGGCTTGTAGCTTTCATCAAATACAGATGCCCCGAATGCGTGATAGATTGCAGAATGGAAGTAGAAGTTCCCTGCCTCATAGACGAGCCCGTACGTCTCTGTCTTGGGGTCGGTTATCTTCTTTGAGAGGGAGATGAGTTCGTCCATTGTCTCGGGCGGTTTGTTTACGAGTTTTTTGTTGTAGAAGAGGGCAGTGCTCTTGAATGCCATCGGAAGCCCGTAGAGTGAGCCTTTATACGAGAGTGATTTTATGTGAGCGCCTGAGAAACTCTCTGCGACCGACGGGTCTTCCTGAACGAAGAGGTCGAGCGGCTCGACTACCTTTGAGATTGCCCAGTCACCGAGCCTGTCGTGTGCAAAGATAAATACATCAGGTCCGTGTCCTCTTGGGATTGCCGCTGTAATCTTGTCTGCAAATGCGTCATACGGGATGGGCAGCGATTCAACCATTATTTCGCCCTGTGATTCATTGAAGCTTCTGATAATTTTGTCGAGTGCCTCCTTCTCCTTACCCCTGTATGAATGCCAAAGGACGAGTTTCGTCTTCTCTTTTATCTCCTGTTTCTTGGGTTCCGGGGCTTTCTCTTCCCCGCCCTTCTTGCATCCTGCAAAAGAGAGAATAATAAAAAACACAAGTACCGAAATAACTGTCTTCTTCATTTCTTCTCCTCTTCTTTCTTATTTACCCTGAGACCGCTACCCTTGTTAAAGAGCCTTATCGTCTCGGGCTTGAAGTTCAGATATATTGTCTCCCCTGTCTCGAACCTGTGTGAGGCCTCCTGTCTGAGACAGATCGTAAATGTCCCGCAGTTGACATACAGATAGAGTTCGGAGCCCAGAACCTCCCTTATCTCCAGAGTCCCCCTGAATATGGCACTCGACGGGTCAACCGGGAAGAGATTTTCAGGTCTGATTCCCAGTATTACATCGGAATTTTCGGGCTCATATACGGAAGGGAGTTCGAAAGACCAGTTCTCTCCCTTGAGAAATGTTCTTTCGCCCTCTTTTTTGAATTTACAGTCTATAAAGTTCATAGTGGGACTTCCGATAAAGCCTGCCACAAATATATTCTTCGGCCTGTTGTAAATCTCAAGCGGAGGACCGATCTGCTGGACGAAGCCGTTGTTCATAATGACAATCTTATCTGCAAGCGTCATTGCCTCGACCTGATCGTGGGTAACATATATGGTAGTTGCACCTATCCTTTTGTGAAGTCTTGCGAGTTCGGATCTCATCTGGGTTCTGAGTTTGGCGTCCAGATTCGAGAGCGGCTCGTCAAAGAGAAATACAGCCGGATTTCTTACAATCGCCCTGCCCATTGCGACACGTTGTCTCTGACCGCCCGAGAGCTGTTTGGGGAATCTGTAAAGCAACTGGTCTATTTCCAGAAGTTTTGCGGCCTCGCTGACCCGCTTCTTTATCTCCTCCTCACTGAACTTTCTGATTCTGAGCCCGAAGGCCATATTCTCGAAGACGTTCATATGAGGATATAAGGCGTAGTTCTGAAAGACCATCGCAATATCCCTGTCCTTAGGCGGCACATCATTTACGAGTTTGCCGTTGATGTATAGTTCGCCTTCGCTTATCTCCTCAAGGCCTGCAATCATTCTCAGGGTAGTAGTCTTACCGCAGCCGGACGGACCGACAATGACAACGAACTCATTACCCTTGATCTCCAGATTGACCTTGTTTACCACAATCTTATTGTTGTCATAAATCTTCGAGATATCCTTTAGGATTACTTCTGCCATAACAAGCACTTTTCCTGAAAAATTTAATTAATTATACTGGCTATACACCAGAACACAGCAATTTATTATGATTAAAAATTGACTAAGTCAACTGATTTGAGGCAGCTTAAATATTCACAAAGACCTCCGGCAGAACAGGAAATATTTCCAAAAGGTTTGAAATAAAGAAAAGGTAAAATTTACGGATATAATGGGGTTGTGTTCGGTAAAACCGGCACGGAATATGATATGCCGGTAATAATAACCTTTTTAAGGAGGTTTTTATGAACATTATGGCAATTATCAAGGTAGTAAAGGTTGTGATGATGGTCGGGAGCGTTGTGATGGGAGTAAAGGAGATCAGTGACATTATCAAGAACAAGAAGGTTTAGAGAAAGGAGGGTATTATTATGGTAAAGATTGATGTAATGAAGGTCAACGGGACGATTTTTAAGGATGTAAAGAAGAAGGGAGGTGATTAATATGGCAAAGAAGAAGGATATAGATATTCCTGAGATACTGGATAAGACGGGAGATGCGATGAAGGTACTGGCGAAGATACTGAAGCCGTTCTTTTAATAATTGAATAATTCGGATTAATGAATCTTGGAAATGAAATTTTGTATTGGCAGGGATGATGAGTGAGAGAAGAACAAAAGTGGAACGAGGTTTGATATGTTATTGGTTATGAATTTTATAAAGAAAGGAGGTGAGTGATATGGCAAAAAAGAAGGGCTTTAATTGGTTTGATTTTGCAGTTGATATCGTTATTGCGGCTGGTCCTGTTGTGTTGAAGCATCTGAGTAAGAAGTAGTATGTTTGTATTTACGGACACCTGCGGGTCCAAACTTTAATGGTTCCTGAGCGCAGGATCAGGAACAAAAGGAGGGAAAAAAATGAATTTGAAAACAGTTTTATTGGTGATTCAGGCAGGGTTGATGGTGTGGAAGGTTTTGAAACCTAAAAATTAAGAAAGGAGGTGAGTGATATGGCAGTTATTATGACGATTTTGGGAATTATTAGTGGTATAATTCAGGTGATTAATGGTGTAATTGAGTTGATGGCGTGGGTATAATTTTGAACAGGAGGTAAGATATGTCTGATAAGAAAGTATTGGAGGGAGAGTTGCTGGTACCAAATAAGATTGTAAAGACAGGAGGTAAAGCACTTTCGAGATTAACTCTGGTTGTGGATATAATTGAGACAGTAAAAAGTTTACTTGAGACCTATAGCAGAGAGAAAGAAGAGACAAAAAGGTTCTGCCATCAGCTGAATTCCCAGCTCAGCCTTGCAAGGGAGGAGACGAGAAGGTTCGAGATAGAATTTGAAAAGGAGGTAAAGAGGCTGAGGCTAAAAGAAAAGGAGTTAGAGCTTATAGATAGACAGCTCAGATTGGCATGGGAGAATCTGGAACAACTTGGGAGGATGATAATGTCAAACGAAGTTAATGAGATTGATAAGAAGGAACTGATAGCCTTTTACAGAGACAATATGAACCTTATCTGTAACATTCTTATAAAACTTGGAGGTGAGAAATGAATCCGATTGTTGCAGGGTCGGGTATTTACCTGCTCGAAAAGATTTTTGAATGGATTTTGGAGGAGGCTGAGAAGAGAGAGAGGAGGAATAAATTATTTAGACATTGCATAAGGATGCTAAAGGAAGAGAATAAGAGGCTTCTGATGAAGAGGGAGATTATAGAGAAGAATATATCTTTATTTAGTGAAAAAAAGAGGATTCTTAAATCAAACAGAGAAAGGCTCGAGAGGGTTGGAAACAATCTGGCTGAGGCAGATGAAAACAGAGAAAACGCTATGGTAGTTATCAGGAATGACCTGAGCAGAGGTGAAGAGGGTATAGAGAAAAGGATAGAGAAGTATAAAAGTGCGCTCAAAAAGATTGATAAGCAGATTGAAAAGATTGAATTAAATATATTGATAATAAGGTACGCTCTCAAAAGATAAGATTAGATTTTTTGAATAAATCAGAATTTTTCCAGTCTTTTCTTAAATAAGATTTACAAATTTTGGTGTATTTTGTATAGGACTACTACTTGACCAAATTTTCAGAGGGAAAAATATAGGCAGACAATTAAAAGGCAATATACTGTCGTTTTTATCATTATTCTGTCTGTCGTCTGTCGCTTCGATGCACTCTATTACCCAGCGATCTTGGTATTAAAAGGACATTGAGTAGGCTAAAGCCGTACCGAAATGTCCGACTTAGGTGGTGGCTTTGGTATACTTTGCTATAAAGTTTAAATTGGATGCTTCGAAATCCGTTGGCTTCGATACGCTTCGCTACTCAGCCAACTTATTAGCACTATCGCCTTCAGCCTTCAGCACTAAAAACTGTGGTCTGTGGACCCGTAGTCCAATCTTCTTCCGGGAATGAGACGAATATGATTTGCTTCGCAAAAGTTTTTCAATACAAATTAAATTTTTCTTTTTTGAATAAGAGATAGGAAAAAGATTTTCAGTAATTAAAC
>Ga0067045_1002861_pt1 | contig 42924 bp, 29 predicted proteins | sample TerdegcTABiofilm_FD_59184 | JGI IMG/M metagenome (GOLD analysis project Ga0067045, IMG submission 59184) | Combined Assembly of (Gp0054472, Gp0054536) Wastewater bioreactor microbial communities from Singapore -Terephthalate degrading... | reverse complement strand
CCCCGCCACACGCCGCAGCAGGGCCTCGTATCGGCGGGCCTCGGCGGCGGGGTCCTCCTCGCCACGGATGCGATGCACCTGGTCGGGCGGGATGGGAACGCGCGACAGGAGCGCGGCATTCGCGGCCCCAAAGTTGCTGTCCGGATGATCCGGCGGCACGCACCGCTCATCGCTCCAGAACAGGTGCGTGCGCTCCCACGGCATGCCCGAACCCGAAGCCAGCCGCGCATAGGCTGCCAGCGGCGACCGTCCCCCCGACAGCGCCAGGAGAAACCGCCCGCGACGGCTCACCGCGCCCTGGGCCGCACGGACAATCATCGCGGCCACGCACTCGCCCACATCCTGGGCCGTGGGCGCGACAACCAGCCTAGGACTCATCACCGCCACCCGCGCAATGGGTCATCCACGCCCGGCCGTCGACAGCCAGCAAGCGCGAAGCCCCCTCCGGCCCCCACGACCCGGCCGCGTAGCCCTCAAGCGGCGCCCCGCCCTGCTCCCAGCCCTGCACGATGGGGTCAATCCACGCCCATGCGCGGTCTATCTCGTCGCAGTGGGCGAACAGCGAGGGATCGCCCTGAATCGCGTCCAGCAGGAGACGCTCGTAGGCGTCGGCCAACCGACCCGGGCCGAATTCGCGCGCGTAATGGAACTCCATGTTCACCGAGCGCGTGGCCATCCCGAACCCGGGCGACTTGATCTCAAACACCAGGTGCACGCCCTCATCAGGCTGCAGGCAGAAGGCCAGCCGATTGGCAGGCACCGATTCCCCCTCCCCCTGCCGAAACACCAGGTGAGGGGCGCGCTTGAATTGCAGGATAATCTCGGTGGTCTTCGTCTTCAGGCGCTTGCCCGAACGGAGATAGAAAGGCACGCCCTCCCAGCGCCAGTTGTCCACATGGGCCTTGACCGCCCCAAAGGTTGCGGTCTGGGAGTCGGGGGCCACGCCCTCCTCGGCGCGGTATCCCTCGTACTGGCCCCGCACGGTGAAAGCGCCAACCTGTTGGGACAGGATGGGGCGCAGCGTCTCCAGCACCTTGACCTTCTCCTGGCGGAACATCTTGGCATCAAACGACGCTGGCGGCTCCATCGCGATGAGGGTCAACAGTTGGAGAAGATGATTCTGGAACATATCCCGCAGGACGCCGGCGCTGTCGTAGTAGCCTCCTCGGTGCGCCACCCCTGCCGACTCGGCCACCGTAATCTGGACGTGATCCACGAAGTTGCGATTCCACAGCGGCTCAAAGATGGCGTTGGCGAAGCGGAAGACCAGCAGATTCTGCACCGTCTCCTTGCCGAGATAGTGGTCAATGCGGTAGATTTCTTCTTCGGGGAAGGCCGAATGGAGCGCAACGTTCAAGTCGTGGGCGCTTCGGGCGTCTCGGCCAAAGGGCTTCTCTATGACAATCCGCGCCCAGCCGCGCTCGGACCGCGACAGGCCCGAATCGCGCAATTGTTGCACAATGGGAACGTACAGGTCGGGCGGCGTGGCCAGGTGAAACAGATAGCACCCGTGCCCGACGCCCACGCCCCGTTGCGCGTCCAGCGCGGCCAGGAAGGAGCGCAACGCCGCGTAGGATTCCCCCGACCCGTAGTCCAGTTGGAAGTAGCGCAGATGGGCCGCCAGGCGCTCCCACGATTCGCACCGCACGGGCGTGAGCCGAGCGTAGGCGGCGACGCCGTCCCACAGCCGCGCGCGGAACTCGGCGTCGCTCATCGGCGTGCGGGCGACACCCACCACGGCGATCTCCTCGCCAGGCATCAGGAAGCCCGCGCAGCAAAGGCTATGCAACGCGGGCACCAGTTTGCGCCGCGTCAGGTCGCCCGATGCGCCGAAGATGACCACGGTAAAGGGCGGCAGGGGCCGCCTGGTTTCGCCCGCCTTCGGTTCCATCGCCATTGTCGCCCTCCGACCCAACGTGTGTGGCCTATTATACCCCGCGCGGCGGCAGTTGTGAAGCCGCGGTTGCGTCTGGGCGGAGCCTGCGCCACCACAACTCGGCTCCAAAGTCGGTTGGTCGTGCCATGGGCGTAGATGCGACGCACTTTCGGAAACGCCTCGCGCCTTGGCCGCCAACACAAGTCGGAGCCGAATCGCCACCCCGCCGCCGTTGACGCGCCCACCCCCGCGTGCTACAATACCCCCGATTCCCGCAACCTGCGACAACGGCATAACCCAGAAGGGAGGGGTTGCCATGGATATTCCCAACCTGCGATGGTGGGGGTGGGGTACGCTGGACCAGACCTACTCCCTGGATCATCGCCCCCGACTCTGGCCCACTCTGCGCCAATGGCTCGCCTTGCCCGATGACATCACCCACACCCCGCCTGTGCTCCTGGACGACATGGACCTGCGCCCCCCGCGCCTCAGCGACGCGGACATCGGCGCGCTGCGCGGAATCGTTGGCGACGAGGCGGTGCTCGCGGACCGCCGGGCGCGCGTGGAGCACGCCTTCGGCAAGTCGTACCGCGACCTGATCCGCGTGCGCGCGGGCATCGTTCCCAACCCCCCGGACGCGGTCGTCTATCCCGCGCACGAGGACCAGATTGCCGCGCTCCTGGCATGGGCCGCCGGCCGCGACATTGCCGTCGTGCCCTTCGGCGGCGGCAGCAGCGTGCTGGGCGGCGTGGAGCCGGAACCCGGCCCGCGCCCCGCCATCTCGCTGGACATGGCGCGCATGGATCGCCTGCTGACGCTGGACCGCGTCTCCCGCACCGCCCGAATTCAGGCCGGCGCCACCGGCCCGGAGGTGGAAGCCCAACTCAACGCGCAAGGCTTCACCCTGGGCCACTTCCCGCAATCCTTTGAGTTCTCCACGTTGGGCGGCTGGGTTGCCACCCGCGCCGCGGGCCAGGCCTCCACGGGATACGGCAAGATTGAAGACATGACGCAGGCCGTGCGAATGGTCAGCCCGGCGGGCGTCCTGGACACCCGCGACGCGCCAGCCACCGCCACCGGCCCCAGCCTCCTGCACCTGCTCATCGGCTCCGAGGGCGTGTTCGGCGTCATCACCGAAGTCACGGTGCGGATTCACCCCCGGCCCCAGGTGCAGGACTACCGCGGGTTCCTGTTCCGCTCGCTGGAGGATGGCCTCGCGACCCTGCGCGACCTGCTCCAGGGCGGGCCCAAGCCCACCGTCGCGCGCCTTTCGGACGCCAGCGAGACGGCGGGGTTCGCCATGCTGGCGCACGCGCACAGCGGGCTGAAGGCCCTGGGCGACGCGGCAGCCGAAGCCTACCTGCGGATGAAGGGGCACAGCCTCACCGGCGGGTCTTGCGTCCTCATCCTCGGCTACGACGGCGACGTGAAGGCCACGCAGCAGGCGTGGAAACGGGCCGCGCCGGTGTGCAAGGCCCACGGCGGGCTTGCCGTCGGCCGCTCCGTCGGCGAATCGTGGAAACGCGAACGCTTCGCCCAACCCTACCTGCGCGACATCCTCCTGGGCGCCGGAATCTTCGTGGATACCCTGGAGACCGCCACCTCCTGGGCCAACCTGCTGCGGCTGTACGAAGCCATGACCCAGGCCCTGCGCGCCGCCATCCGCGACGCCGACGGCGGCCCCGGCTACGTGATGACGCACGTCTCGCATGTGTACGAGTGGGGCGCGTCGCTGTACACCACGTTCCTGGGCAGGCAATCGCCGGGCCAGGAGGAGCAACAGTGGTGGGCCATCAAGCGGGCCACCACCGAGGCCATCCTGGGCGCGGGCGGCACGCTGAGCCATCATCACGGCATTGGCCGCGACCATGCCTCGTGGTTCCAGCGCGAAGTGGGGCCTCTCGGTGTGGAGGCGTTCCGCGCCGTCAAGCGCACCCTGGACCCGGCAGGCATCCTGAATCCGGGCATCCTGTTCGTGGACGGGAGGTAGCCCATGTCCGACCTGTCGTTTTCCCTGACTTGCCCGCGCCCCTTCTCGGCCGCGACCCGCCGCGAGAACCTGGACGCCCTGGCATCGGACACGTTTGACATCCTGGTCATCGGCGGGGGCATCACAGGTGTGGCCGTGGCCCGCGACGCGGCCCTCCGCGGATACCGCACGGCCCTGGTGGAAAAGCGCGATTTCGGCTTCGGCACCAGCAGCCGCTCATCGCGCATGATCCACGGCGGGCTTCGCTATCTGGAGAACTACGAGTTCGGGCTGGTGCTGGAATGCTGCAACGAGCGACGCCGCCTGCGCAAGATCGCGCCCAGGCTGGTCAGGCCGCTCCCCTTCCTGTATCCCGTGTACAGCGACCAGAAGACCGGCCCGATAAAATTGCGCCTGGGCCTCACCCTCTACGACGCGCTGGGGCTGTTCCAGAACGTTCAGCGCCACCGCTGGCTGGATGCCGAGGAAGCCCGCGCCCGCGAGCCGCTGCTGGCCAGGCCGGGGCTTCTGGGCGCGGCGCGGTTCTACGACGCCCGCACCGACGACGCCCGCCTGACGATGCTCATCGCCAAGGCCGCCCATGCCGAGGGCGCGGTCGTCGCCAACTACGCCGAAGTCGTCGCGCTGCGCCTGGCCGGCGGCAAGGTGCAGGGCGCGTGGGTGCGCGACCGCATCACGGGTCGCGACATGGAAGTCCGCGCCCGCGTCGTCGTCAACGCCACGGGCGTCTGGGTGGACTCCATCCGCCAGCAGGATCCGAACTACAAGGGCATCACCATACGCCCGACGAAGGGCATCCACCTGGTCTTCTGGCGCGAGCGCCTGTCCAGCCACCATGCCATCGCCTTTGACTCGCCCCGCGACGGCCGCCACGCCTTTCTCATCCCCTGGGGCCAACACACCATCGCCGGCACCACCGACACCGACTACACGGGCGACCTGGACGCCCCCGCCGCGACCCGCGAGGATGTGGCCTATCTGCTGGAGGCCCTGGCGCACAACTTCCCCAGCGCGCGGGTAAGCGAAGCCGACATCGTGAGCACCTTCGCCGGCCTTCGCCCCCTCATCTACGCCGAGGGCGGCACCTACACCCTGTCGCGCGAGCACCAAATCTACCGCAGCCCGTCGGGCCTCATCACCGTCGCCGGCGGCAAACTCACCACCCACCGCCTCATGGCCGAGCAGATCGTGGACATGGCGGCGAGGGTGCTGGCGCAGGAGCACGGCATTCAGGCGACGCGCCCCTGCGCCACCCGCAAGCCCCTGCCGGGATCCGAGATTGTGGGCAACGCCGCGGCCTGGATGGGCGACACCGACGCGCACGCCCATCTCGTGGACACTTACGGCGCCGACGCGGCCTGGATCGCCGCCTATGTGGAGGAAAACCCCGCGCTCGGCGAGCGCATCGTGCCGGAACTGCCCTACCTGATGGCCGAGCCGTTGTACGCCGTGCAGCACGAGATGGCCATGAGCCTGTGCGACGTGCTCATCCGCCGCACCCACGTTATCTACGAGACGCCGGGCGGCGGCCTCAACCGAGCCAGGGCCGTGGCCGAACTGCTGGCGCCGCGCCTGGGCTGGGCGGCGGTGGATGTGGAGCGGGAACTGAGCGAATACGAGCGGCAGGTCGCGCTGACGCAGGCGTGGCGATAGCGCCCCCACGCCTCTAGCGGGGCGGCTCCTCGGCGACCAGGCGTCGGTAAAGATCTATCGTCTCCGGCATCGGGGGCGCGTCCAATTCGTTGCGAAGCGTGCTCTCGCACTGCTCAAACGTGCGGATGACCATGGCGCGGTTGCCCTGGGCGCCGTAGCATCGCATCAGCACGCGATACGCCTCCTCCCAGCAGTTATCCACAGCCAGCGCGCGCTGGCACCAGGACACCGCCTCGTCGCAGTCGCCCGCGTCGGCCAGGAGCCCGGCCAGGCGGGCGGCCCCCCGCACAAAAGCCTGCCGCAGGCGATCCCGCTCCCGCAGCGTCCACTCCTCGTACAGGAAGTCGCTGAGATAGTCCCCTCGGTACAGGCTCAACCCTTCCCGCAGGAGGCGAATCGCTCTGCGCGGTTCGGGTTCCTGTTCGGCGCGGGCCAGGCACTGCTCAAACTCGTCCACGTCGGCGAGCACAGCGGCGGCCGGGTTGAGTCCGTAGGCCGATTCCTTGCGCAGCACGAAGAACCCCGCCGAGCGCGCCGGGCGCTGCGGTTCCAGGGCGCGGTTCAGCGCGTTCAGCGCAACCTTGAAGCCGACCTCGGCGGACGACGGGTCGGAACGCGGCCACAGGTATTCCAGGATTTGGTCGCGCTGCAGGAACTCGCCCCGATGGGCCAGCAGGAGCGCGAACAGTTGCCGCGCCTTCTCTCGCTGCCACTCGCGCGGCGCGATCTCCTCCTGCGCCCGCCAGATGCGCAGCGGCCCCAGCATCCTGACCGTGAGCGAATAGCCCGGGTGCGACTCAAACTCGGCCACGCCCAGGCCCTCCAGAAGCCGCGACACATAGGCCGGGTGAATGCGTCGCCGTCGCGCCTCCATCAGCAGAGGAATACACCCCTGCGCGTCGGCAGGCCCCAGAAAACTGGGCCGCGTGAGCAGATACGCGCAGTCGTTTTCCTGCACCAGGCGCAGGAGCGCGTCGGTGTGGAGGGCGAACGCCGCAGGGTCGCCGCTCCGGAGATAGGCCAGGCTCAACCACAGGCGGCAGGCGGTCCGCGCAAAGGCGTCGGAGCATCGGAGAAACGCCGTTTCGGCCCGCGCGAGTTCGTCTATGCCCTCCTGGACCCGGCCCGCGTGGACGTACACCGACCCTAGCGTCAGCCGCACCAGCGCCGCAATCCACTCGTCGCCGGCGGCCAGGGCGATGTCTATCCCTTCCCGCGCGCACGATTCCGCCTGCCCCACGTCGCCGAAGAACCCGTAGAGCCGCGTCAGGCCCCACAGCGGCTCCACGGTCGCGCGGGAGACCTGCAACGACTTGGCCAGGGCGATGGCCTTCCGGTAGCACGCTTCGGCCTCGTCCGGGCGCGGCTTGCCGATTTGCAGCGCATGCCCGAGCCGCATGTACCCCACGGCCTCCACGAACGGCGAACGCAACGCGCGGCCTACCTCAATGCCATCCTCGGCGCAGCGCAGCGTGGCTTCCGGCTCCCCACGAAAGGCGTAGATGAGCGAGAGCAGGAGCAACGTCTCGCGGTGGGCGCGGGCCGGACGATTGGGCGGCAGCGCCCGCTCCTCGGCGGCGCGCTCCTCCAGCAGGGCCTGCGCCTGGGCGATGCGCCCCGTGCGCAGGAGGACGCGCACATCCAAATCGGCGGCGCTGGGGCCGTCCGACGCCAGGAGTTCGCGCGCCTGCTGTCGCAGCGCCTTGGCTTCGTCCAGCCGCCCCAGGTTCGTGCGGTTCTCCGCCAGCGCCTCCAGCAGGGCCGCGCGTTCGCGCCGATCCTTCTCGTCGGTCAGGCGAAGCGCCTCTTCCAGAAGGGCCTCGGCGCGGAGCGGGCGCACCGTGTCCAGGTACACCGCCCCCTGCGCCCGCAGCGCGCGGCTCAAACCCGCGTTGTCGCCTGTGGCGCGGAAGCGGGCTTCGGCGCGGCTGTACCACTCCAGGGCCTCCTCAAATCGGCTGCCCAGGCGGTAGGTATCCCCAAGCCACACCATCAGCAGAGGCGCGTCTTCCAGCACGGCGTAGGGCAGCGCGGATATCCAGTTCCGCAGCGTGTCCAATCGGCCCGTGCGAATCATCCCTTCGGCGAGCGTGGCAATCTGTTCGGCTGCCTCCACGAAATCGTTGGCGGCCAGATAGTGGACCACCGCTTCTTCGGTCGCGCCCTTCTCCATGTAGAACCGCGCCGCCTGCCGATGCAGGGCGCTCCTGGACAGGCCATGCCCCGCGAGTTGCTCCTGCAAGAAATCCTGAAACAGGTGCTGGTAGCGGTACTCGTGGGGGCCTGTCTGATACACGAACAGCCCGTCGTCGCACAGACCGCGCAGGATCGTCTCCGAGCCGCTCCACCCCAGCATCGCGTCGCATCCTTCGGGTGTCAGCGAGCGGAGAACGCTGGTTACCAGCAAGAAGTGCTGGCGTTCGGGAGACGCGCGGTGGAGGACCTCCTTGCCGAGGTAGTCAAAGAGCGGGTCCAACGCTTCGGGCAAAGCCGCCCACACCTCCCCCAGCGAACTCACCGACCCCGACTCCAGGGCCTTCCAGATCATCTGGAGGGCGATCACCCAGCCCTCGGTCTCGCGCGCCAGGCGCTCCACGTCGGCAGGGGCCAGTTGCACCCTGTACTGCGTTCGGAAGAGGGCGTCTATCTCTTCCACCGTGAAGGCCAGGTCTTCTGCGCCGACCTCCAGCAGGTGGCCCTTGACTTTCCATCGGTTCAGGGGCAGCAGGGCGGGACGTTGGCGCGCGCTGAGGATCAGGTGGACGTTGGGGGGCAGGTAGTCGGCCAGGCGGGTAACGATGTACGCGATGTCGGGCGTATCGCCGACCAGGTGGAAGTCGTCAATCACCAGGGCGCTCTCGGTGTGCAGGTCGTCGGCAATCTCGTTGATGAGCATGTCGGTGGCCCGCCGCCACGAGGCTGGCCCCCCCGCAGGGCCTTGCCGCAGGAACGCCAAGGTGCTGTCGGCGGCTTCGGGGAGTTGCAGGCGCAGGGCCGACACGACGTGCAGGAGAAACACGACGGGGTCGGCGTCGGTCTCCGCCGCGCTGTACCAGAACAGAGGCACCTTGCCGCCCGCCAGCGCCTGGGCCAGCGCCGTGGACTTGCCGTAGCCCGTGGCCGCCTGCACCAGCGTAACCCGATGCTGCAGGCACCGCAGGATGCGCTCCGACAGGCGCGGCCTGTACAGGTTCGGCTGCAAGGGCTTGGGAGGAATCAGTTTCGTCTGCAGGATGAGCGTATCCGCCAACATGCCGTTATTATAATCCCTGCTGTCGCAGGCGCAAGGCCCACTTGCGCGGGGCGACGCCCTTTGCCGTCCGCCGCCCCCTGTGCTACACTTGGAGCGATTCCCGAGGGTTCACCCCCGGACAAGACTCGTCGCAGCCTGGGAGGTGGCTATGAGAGATCACACGAAACTGCTGGCGGAACTTTCGGAGGAGTACCGGCGGCATTCGCCGAAGTCGGCGGCGCTCCACGAGCGGGCCAAAGCCTGCATCGTGGACGGCATGAGCCACGCGCGCCGTTCGGTAACGCCCTTCCCGCCCCGCCCCGTCCGAGCCAAGGGCGCCTGGGTAGAGGATGAGGACGGCCATCGGATTCTGGACTTCTGGCAGGGGCACTACGCCAACATCCTGGGCCACAATGCCGACGTCATCGTATCGGCAGTGGCCCGCGCGCTGGAAGACGGCCAGGGCCTCCAGACCGGATTTGAAGACCGCGCCCACGTGGAAGCCGCCGAGATTCTGTGTCGGCAGACGGGCGCCGAGCGCGTCCGATTCACCACCAGCGGCGCGCTAGCCACCATGTACAGCATCCTTCTGGCCCGCGCCTACACGGGCCGCGACCTGGTGCTGAAGGTGGGCGGGGGCTGGCACGGCGCCCAGCCCTGGGGCCTCAAGGGCGTGAGTTTCCGCGACGCCACCCGCTTCGCCCACATGGAAACGGAGGGCTTCCCCGGCATCATTGACGAGAGCACCCTCGTCTCCCGCTTCAACGACCCTCAGCACCTCCGAGACGTGTTCGCTCGGTACGGCGACCGCATCGCCTGCTTCATCGTGGAGCCGTTCATCGGAGCGGGCGGGTTCATCCCCGCGACGCCGGAGTACCTGCGCGAGGCGCGCGCCCTCACCGAGCGTTATGGCAGCGTCCTCATCTTTGACGAAGTCATCGCGGGGTTCCGCTTCCGCGCCGGCGACCTGGGCGCGCTGTACGGCGTGCGGCCAGACCTGGCGGCCTTCGGCAAGATCGTCGGCGGGGGGATGCCCGTGGCGGCGGTGGCCGGGCGCGCCGACATCCTGGCCCTGGCCGGCTCCGGCGGCGGCAACCGCGTGCGTTTCACCGGCGGCACGTACTCGGCGCATCCGGCCTCCATGATCGCGGCCAAAACCGTCATGGAGCACCTGGTGGCCAACGAGGCGACAATCTACCCGCGCCTGGCCGAACTCGGGGCGAAGACGCGCCAAATCATGGAGGCGGCATTCGCCGAAGAGGGGATTCTGGCCCGCTGCACCGGCGACCCGCGCGGCGCCTTCGCGGGCAGTTCCCTCGCCATGCTCCACTTCCCCCACGACGATGCGGTGGAATTCAACAGCCCCGAGGACGTGTACGACCCGAGCAAGTGCGACGTGGTGCTGCGCGACCGTGTGCTCCAGACCGCCCTGCTGCTGGAGGATGTCCACGTCGTGCACGGACTGGGCGCCCTGAGCACGGCCCACACCGAGGCCGACCTGGAGTTCCTGCGCGAGGCCTGCCGCCGCGTGGCCCGGCGCATCAAGCCGCACCTGTAGCGGCCAGACGGGCACAGGGGACGGGCGCGCGTCTCCCCATCGCTGCTCGCCATGGCGACGGGCGAAGCCCTGGAGCAATCCCGCCCAAGACGTTTGGGGGCTGTTCCGCATTCGCGCGGATTCGGCCATTCGCGGCTACAACCCTCGCGCAGGGTTTTTGCCAAATCGGGCCTTCTGTGCTAGACTTGTTGCGATGCCCCCGTAGCTCAGGTGGATAGAGCACCGGCCTCCGGAGCCGGGTGCGAGCGTTCGAGTCGCTCCGGGGGTACCTGCCAGACGTAGAAGAGCACAGAGTTGCGGCGTGCCGACTCTGTGCTCGTTTTATTATGCGGACAGCGCGAGCCGCAAGTGAATCCAAATGGCCCCGCCGCCTACCGCTTCCAGGGCGGCGTCTCGGGCAGCAGCGCCTCAAACTCCCGAATCAGCGCGGCCTCGTAGTCGCCGGCGAATTCGCCGCGCAGGAATCGTGGGAAGCCCTCCTTGTAGAACCGCTCCCACGACTCATCCTCGCGCCCCGGGTTGATGGGGAAGAACAGGGCGTTGTTGGCGCGGGCAGCCTTCAAGTCCCCCGGCGCGTCGCCGATCATCAGCACGCGCCCGTCGCGATACTTGCCGCCCGACGCATACCGCAGGTGGTCGGCCTTCGTGCCCATCTCCTGCCCTGCGATGGCCCGCACGTAGCCGTCTATCCCATGCTCCTGCCACTCGCGCACCAGCGCCTCGGTCGGCGTCTGCGACACGACGACCATGTCCGCGTGCTGCGCCATCATCTCCAGGCTCTCGCGCACGTAGGGGAAGGGCGGCACGCCGAAGACGATCTCCTCAATCGTGCGGTTCACCGCCTCGCTCCATTCCAGCGCCTGGATCAACTCGGGGTCGTGGGTCTCGGCCACCAACTCCTTGAGCGAATCGTTGCTCAGGGGGCGCCCCGACGCGATGAACTTGCGAATCTGCGGCGCTTCGGGGATGACAGCGTGGCGTCGCTGCACCTCGGGCCTCTCGCGCAGCAGGTCAAACACCATGACGAGCGCCGGCCAGCGGTTGATGCCCCGCCACTTGGAGTACAGGTTCACGAACTCTGCCGCCTCCCGCGCGTACTTGGACACCGGTTGCAGCCGCCAGTAGCGGATGATGTTGGGGATAAAGCACTCCTTGTGCTTGATCTCCATCGTGTCAAACACGCAGCCATCGGAGTCTATCCCGACGAAGAACTCGCGGGCGGGCTTCAGTTCCACAAGGGGTCTTGCGGCCTCGGGTACGGTTGCCATGACTTCGCCTCCGACAGTGAGATTCGTGAGTGTTACACGCCGCTGCACGCCGCGAATCCGCCGTCCACGGGGATGACCGCGCCGTGGACGAAACGGGCCGCCGGCGACACCAGCCACAGGACCGCGCCGATGAGGTCAAACTCCGGGTCGCCCAGGCACCCCATGGGCGTGTGCGCCAGAATCGTCTTGCCGCGCTCGGTCCACTGCCCCGTCTGCTCGTCCACCAGCAGGTAGCGGTTCTGATTGGTAAGGAAAAAGCCGGGGGCCAGCGCGTTGACGCGGATTTGGGTGCAGTAGTTCTGCGACATGTGAGTCGCCAGCCACTGGGTGAAGTTGACCACGGCCGCCTTCGCCGCCGAATACGCCACCACGTTCGTGAGCGGACGGATCGCCGCCATGGACGCCACGTTCAGGATCACGCCCGACTCCTGGCGGGCCATCTGCCGGCCGATGACCTGGCACGGAATGACCGTGCCCATGAGGTTCAGGTCAAACACCCAGCGGAAGGCGGCTTCGGGCAGGTCAAAAAACGACAGGTCCTTGGACGTAGTGGCCTCCCGCTTGTTGCCGCCGGCGCCGTTGATGAGGATGTCCACGCGCCCGAACCGCGCCAGTGTCGCCTCCAGCGCCTGCTCCACGCTCCCGCGGTCCAGCACGTCCACCTTCACGGCGATGGCCTGGGCCCCCAGCGCGGCGCACCGCTGCGCCACCGCCTTCGCCGCCTCCTCGGCCACGTCCGCGATCACCAGATTGGCCCCGGCCTTGGCCAGCGCCTGGGCCACGCTGCTGAACAGCACGCCCCCGGCCCCTGTGATGAAAGCCGTCTTCCCCTGGAGACCGAACAAAGAAACGAGATATTCCGTGTCCATAGGCTCCTCCTCTCGCTGCCAGAATCACCGAGATATGCGATCCGCAGCGATTGTTGCACACGTTCTCATTTCTGTCAAATGGCGGGCTGCCGTTGAAATCCCAGCGGAGAGTTTGCGGGGCGCCCTATCCTACCACCAGCACCGCCGCCCCTTGCACCTGCCGGGCCTTCAGGCGCTGCAGTGCGCGGTTGGCGTCGCCCAGGGGATACGTCTCCACCTCGGTACGCACGGGCACCTGCGCGGCGACCTCCAGAAGCCCCAGGGCGTCCTCGCGCGTGCTGTTGGCCACGCTCCGCACCGTGCGCTCGTGGTACAGCAGGTCGTAGGGCATCTGCGGGATGTCGCTCATGGTGATGCCGGCCAGCGCCAACGTCCCGCCCTTTTCCAGCGCCGCCAACGCCTGCGGCACCAGCGCGCCCGCCGGCGCGAAGATGATGCTCGCATGCATTCGCGCCCCGGCGTCGTCCTCGGCCCCGCCCGCCCACACCGCGCCCAATTCCCGCGCCAGCGCCCGATGGCCCGCGCCGCGCGTGAAGACGTACACCCGGCACCCCCAATGGCGCGCGATCTGCAGCACGATGTGCGCCGACGCGCCGAACCCGTACAGGCCCAGGTTCTGCCCGGGCTGCACGCCGCTCAGCCGAAGCGCGCGGTAGCCGATGATGCCCGCGCACAAGAGCGGGGCGGCCTCCACGTCCGAGAACCCTTCGGGCAGGCGGTACACGAAACGCGCGTCGGCCACGGCGTACTCGGCGTACCCGCCGTCGCGGTGCAGGCCGGTGAACTGCGCGCGCTCGCACAGGTTTTCGCGCCCGCTGCGGCAGAACGCGCACACGCCGCACGCCCAGCCCAACCACCCCACGCCGACCCGCCGGCCCAATTCCAGGTGACCCACGCCGTCGCCCACCTCGTCCACCACGCCCACGATCTGGTGGCCGGGGATGAGGGGCAACCTGGGCAGGCGCAACTCGCCCTCCACCGTGTGCAAGTCCGTGTGGCACACGCCGCACGCCCGAACCCGAATGCGCACCTCGCCGGAGCCGGGGCGCGGATCGGGCAGTTCCACCGCCTCCAGCGGGGCGGTCTCCACGGGGCCCGTATGTCGCAACAGCATGGCTCTCATAGCCCACCTACCTCAGAAATCCCACAGCCATCTCTTCGTCGCTGTCCATGACGACCTCAAGCCGCCTGCCGCCTGTCAGCGCGGGGATGTCCAGCACCCGCACCACATCGCCCCAGCGGGCGTCTTCGGGCAGCAAGTCCGCCAGCGAATTCGCGCTGCCCTCAAAGAACTCCGTCTTGAACAGCGCGCCGGGGGCGTCGGGGAAGATTGCCAGCGGGTATATCTGCGCCTCCACCAGGTCCTGGAAGAAGTGCGTGCCGTAGGAGACCTCCGGCGTCGCGTCCGTGCCCGAAATCCCGAGTTCTACCAGCATCCGCGCATTGTAGATGTCGGCGTAGGAGACTTTCACGCCCAAATCCATGCTGGAACTGCCCCACCGCCCGGGGCCGATGAGGATGAACCGCTCGCCCGCCAGTTTCTGGTTGAGCCGCCCCACCACCCGCGCCACCTCGGCCTTTTGCGACGACGAGGGCAGCGCCGCATACGCATCGGGGCGGATGTAGATGACGTATCGGATGTCGGCTACCCTGCCGTGGGGCACCAGGCGCCGGGAGATGAACAGCGCGCGCTCTTCGGGGATGTCCGGCACCTGCACGCCTTCAGCCTCGGCCATGCTGGCTTGCGGGCGGCACTGCAGCAGGCGGATGTGGGCGCGGGGCTTCGCGCCGTCCGACGCCAGGTCCAGCGTGAACTCCATGTCCACCGGACGGCCGTATCGCCGCTCCAGCAGCGCCAGGAAGTCGCGCATGTCGGCGGCGAAGTTCGTCTCCGTCAGCAGGCGGTCAAAGGTGAACACCATTCGCACTTTGGTGTCGCGCTCAAAGGGCCGCATGGGCGAGAAGTAGTCGCCATAGTCCCACGAGACGAGGTAGGGCAGCGGCGGGTAGTCCTCGTCCACCACATCCTCTATCGGCAGCGAGCGAAACTCGTTGCCCTCCATGTCCAGCACGTCTATGAAGTGCTGGGAATACCGGCGGATGTCCTCGGTGGTCGTCTCGGGGCGCAACTTGGGATGGCTCAAGGCCACCATGCGCGGGTAGTCGTTGGGGACCCGGTCCACGGCGCGCGTCCCTAGCCCGCAGACCATGCGCACCAGTCCGTCCTCCCGGCGGATGCGCGGGTTCCACCGGAACGGGTTGCGGCTGAAGGCGACGCCCGCCGCCATCGGGAAGAACCAGCGGCCATAGCGCTGGCCCTGCACCTTCTGGATGAGGATCGCCATGCGCTCGTCGTAGTCCAACAGCCCCATCTTCTTGCGATACAGCAGCGCCGCGGGGTTCACCACGCTGGCGTAGATGCGCGCGATGGCGTCGCAGAGCGCCGAGAGGTTCTCGTCCAGCGTGCCCTGATTCGGGCAGAAATGGCTCTCGTACTTGCCCGCGAAGGACGTGCCGAAACTGTCCTCCAGCAGGCTGGAGGACCGCACGATGATCGGGACCGGCCCGATGTCCTCCAGCAGGTCGCGCAGCGCTCGGGTAATCTCCGGCGGGAATCGTCCCTGGCGGTACACGTCGTAGATGCGCGGATACGCCGCCTCAATCTCGGCCTGCGGCAGGTACTTCTGATTGATATACTCCAACAGGTGATTGTAGGCGTGGAAGTCGTAATAGACATCCGAGCCCACATAGTACGAATCGGGGATGCTCACCAGCGGGCGCAGCCGCCGGGCCACCTCGGAGTCGTCGGTCTGGAGAATCTTCCAGGCCAGGAGCATGCCGGCGGCCTTGCCCCCGATCTTGCCGCGACCGATGCGGCGCTGGCGAATCTCCTTCAGGTCGCGGATGGTGAAAACTCCCCGCGCCACGCCGAGGAACTGCAGGTGATCGCTGATCATGGCCTTGAGCAGGACGACGATGATCTCCTGCAGGTGGTGTTGGATGCGCGCTCGCCGCTCCGGCGGCAGCGCCTCGTACTCCTCCCCTTTGGCGAACAGGATGTCCCACGGCGCCAGTTCGGGGTTGAAGGTCAGAATGTCGTCATCCGCCAGGCGTTGAGGCCCCAGAATCTCGCTCACGATGCGGCGGAACAGGTCATGGGGCAGGTTGTAGGCGAAGTAGAAGTCGGTGAGCGTGTCGCGAATCTGGCGCAGCCGCTCGTTCCACATCTCGGCGGTCTCCTGCACCAGCGGATCCGAAAGCCCCTCGCGCTGCTGCGACAGGATCGCCTTCTCGCGAACTTCCGCCTCAAACCGCTCCTGCGTGATGACGCCGCGCGAGAACAGTTCCTGGCGCATGCGCTCGCGGATTCGCGACGCCAGGATGGGGTACTGGCTGATCTCCAGATACAGTTGCAGCACCTTGGGCATGAACCGCCCGTTCTCGTCCATTGTCGCCTCGCGCTAGAACAACTCAACCCGTCCGTGCCGCCCGCGCGCCCCGTCGTGGCGCGGTCGCCCTGAACCTATTGTAACACAAAATCCCGCCGATTGACGAAATGCGACGACGGGGATGGCCAGCATAGGGCGTAGGGCAGGTTTCCATACCTGTCCGGCGGCTATGGAAGGCCGCCTGTCAGGATTTCGGGGTGGGCGAATCGGCCTCGCGGCGCGCAGGCGCGGCGTCCGATGCGCTTCCCACGCCGCCCAGCGCGTACAGGAGCGCCAGCAACCCCCAAAGCAGGATGCTGCCTTTCGTGCCCCACACAGCCACGTCCAGCAGCCCCTGGGCCAGCAGGGCCGCCAGGCTCGCGACGGCCCCGGCCGTCAGGGGCCACAGGTCGTCGCCGGCCGCCCGCAGCCGGCGCAGGGCCACAACGCCGCGCCATGCCGCCGTGGCGATCACCGCCACAAGCGCCGCAAGCCCCGGCAGTCCCAAATCCAGGGCCGCCTGAAGGTAAAGGCTATGCGCTCCCGGCTGGTTGAACGCCGCGTACCCGTACAGGTCGCGCAGGGCCACGTTGAACCCGCCCATGCCCACGCCAGTCAGCGGGAAGTCGCCGATGAGCATCGCGGCGTAATGCCATATCCGCAAACGGAACGCGAAGGTGGATGTGTCCAGAATGTCCGACTCCATCGGCTGCTGCCAGGCCCCGCCCGCCAGCGCCCAGTAGCCGACGCCCACGGCCAGCGCCACCGCAAGGAACAATGCCGCCGCCAGCGCCGCGCGTCGGCGCATCATGAGCACTGCCAGGATCGCGCCCCCCGCCAGAAACGCCGCGTAGGCCCCGCGGGATTTCGTGAGGAACAGCACCACGAGCATCAGCAGGTAGGCCACGGCCCAGACGCCGCGCGCCCCCCACAGCCCGCGGGCCAGGGTTCGCCTCGCCGACACCGTCGGGGGCATGAGCGCCCAGGCCAGCGGGATGAAGATCACGCACAGCAGCGCCCCCGCCATGATATTGGGGTGCACCGTGTCGCTGACCAGGCGCGGGAACAGGGCATACACAGACGGCGGGAAGAACGTCTTGCGCGCGGTGAACCAGTTCACCACGAAGGGCGACGCCAGCGCCAGCGCCACCCCCGCGCCCGCAAGCCCCGCCCCAACGGCGGCCACGCGCTCGCGCGTCCGCGCCCACGTCGCAAGCGCCCAGAACATTCCCAGCCCGGCCCACAACTGCCAGACTCGCGGCCATGTGGCGTCGGGCGTCTGCGTGATGCCCGCCGACACCAGCGACATGGCGGCGAGCACCCCCACCGCGCCCCACGCAGGCGGACGCCGCAGCCCACGCCCCACGCCCATCAGGGCCAGCCCCGCTGCCACGCTCAGGCACGCCGCCCAGCCGAATGCGGGCGCAACCGCCGCGGCCCCCGCAGCCGCCACGGTCAACGCCGCGCCCGCCGTCTCTGCCCAACTACGCTGCGCCGCCTTCATCTGGCCCTCGCCCGCCGCTCATCTCCTGCCGCAGCCGCTGCTTGACCACCCGCCACAGAAACAGCGGGTTGCCGATGACATAGCGCCGCCACAGGCGTCGCGGCTCAATGATCAGCCGCCCCAGCCACTCCAGCCCGTGGTCGTTCATCCACTTGGGCGAGCGGCGCAACTCGCCCGACACGTAGTCAAACAGCGCGCCGCATGTGAATGCCACGTTCACATCCAGCCGCTCCCAGTTCTCGGCCAGCCACCGCTCCTGCAGGGGCATCCCGAAACCCACAAACAGGATGTGGGGCCGGGCCGCGTTGATCTGCTGGATGACGGCCTCGTTCTCGGCGCTGCCGGGCGTCTTGTCAAAATAGCCGTGGTGCGTGCCCGCGATGCGCAGGTTCGGGAAGCGCTCGCGAAGGCGCGCGGCGGCCTTGTCGGCCACGCCAGGGCGCGAGCCCAGCAGGAAGAAGGAAAACCCCTCCCTCGCCGCCATGTCGGCCAAATCCCATATCCAATCGGCGAACACGATGCGGCGCGGCGTCCGGTGGCCCAACAGCCGCGCGCCCCACCGAAGCCCCTCGCCCTCCAATCGCACGATGTCAGCCCGATTGAGGAAATCTCGGAACCACGGCTTCTCGTAGGCCAGGTTGAACGAGAAGACGTTGCCCGACGCCACAAGGATTTTGCGCCCAGAACGCACGGATTCGGCCACCGTGCGGATGAGGCCATCCCAGTCCAGCAACGTCAGTTTGGCACCAATGAGGTTGATGGAGTGCCACGACTCGTTCATTTCCCCATCTCCTGCCCAGAGGGCGAAATGCCCGCCGCGGAGGCGGTATCCTTCACCTTCGCAGCGAGGATCAGCCCCCACAGAGTCCACAGCGCCATGGTGAGCGTCTGATCCCACCACCAGGCATCGGCCAGTTCGCGGATGTTGAACCCCAGCATCGCGATGGCCACCGCGACCCAGAACCCGCGCGCCCCTTGCGACGCGCCGCTCCGTTTCAACCCTCGGAGAATCTCGCGCCAGATGGACACCCACAGCCCGATGTACAGCACAAGCCCCACCGCGCCGTGCCGGAATCCCATGGCCAGGATGCTGCTGTGGCTCCCCGCCGAGAACGACGAGCGGATGCCCGGAATCCGCGCCTGCACGCCCCAGCCGGCGATGGGATGTTCAGGCAGAAGGCGAAACGTCTCCAGGTAAACCAGCGTCCGCACCGAGATGCTGCCGGGCCGCCACTCCACGGCCACGGCCCGCCACAGGTCGTCCAGCCCCCCGAATCCGATGACGACGCCCAGGATCGCCAGGACGACCAGGGTCGCCGCGCCTGCGTACAAAACCGTCCTTGCCCGCCTGTTGAGCGAGCGCGAGGCGTACACGCCAAACGCCGCCAGCCCCACGCCGAACGCCAGGTACGCCACGCGCGACTCCGTCCCGGCCAGGCACACGAGCAGCCCCGCCAGCGCCAGTCCCAGCGCGATCCGTGCGCGCCCCTTCGCCTCGGTCATCTGCCACGCCATGAACGGTATGAGGAGCAGGCTGACGAGACTCAAATAGGTTGGCGCAAGCGTTAGGCTGACGAGCCGCCCGGTAAACAGTGCGGTCCCCTCCGTAGAAACCACGGCGAGCCGCCGAATCGCAATAGACCGGAAGAATGTAGAAGACTCCACCAGGTTAGCGGGCAGGAGCCTGCCCACCGCAGAAAGCGTCTCGCCGCGCCACAGCCCCAGCGCGTAGATCAGCCCTCCTATAGCCACAAACACCGCCAGCCACTTCAAGCCCCGCGCCGCCTGGTTCCATTCCCTTGCCGTGCGAATGGCATTCACGAAGAGGAACAGCATCATCACCTGCGACCAGGCCGCGGCGGTCTCCTTCACGAAGATGTCGGCGTATTCCCGATCCACCCACAGCGCCGGCACCAGCCACCACGCCGCCAGCAACCCCGCCCACACCACGGGCGCGCTCACGGTGAACCGACCGCGCGCCTGCCACAGGTACCGCGCCGTCTCCCACGTCAGGAACAAGGGCGGCAGGATTTGCTCCAGGCCCAGAATCCACCACAGCGGCCACAACGCCAGGAACAGCATGAGGTCAAACGAGAACGGCGTGGAGACAAACGGCACAGGCCACGGGCGACCCTCGCCGGCTCCTGCATCCCCCTTCGCCAGTCCACGGAGCCTAATGGGCATTCTCGCCACCCCTCCCCTCAAGCACGGCCTGATACAGCGCGCGATACTCCTCCACCACGCGCTCCACCGCATACCGCCGCGCCGCCTCAAAGCACGCGGGCACCATCCGCCGCGCAAGGGCCGGTTCGCCTGCGATGCGCACGATCACCTCGGCCAGCGCGCGGGCATCCCCAGGCGGCACTAGCCACCCCGTCTCGCCTGGCGCCACGAGTTCCGGAAGCCCGCCCGACGCCGCCGCGATCACCGGCTTGCCGAAGGCATAGGCTTCCACCACCACATTCCCGAATACCTCGGGGTACACCGAGGGGACCACCATCGCATCGCATTCGGCGAGCAGGCGCGCCTTCGCCTCGCCGAACACCGCGCCGTGGAAGGCTATCCGCGGGTGGCCGTCGTAGCGCCGGCGCAGCGCATCCTCCAGCGTGCCCCACCCGGCCACATCCAGCCGCAGGTTCGGGCAGCGGTCCGCGCACGCCGCGACCGCTTCGCACAGCAGGTCCACACCCTTCGCCTTCTCCAGTCGCCCCAGGTACAGCAACCGCACCTCCGGGCCATCCGACACACGCGACGCGCCACGCACGCGCTCCAGAGCCTCCAGCGTCAGCCCATGCGAGTTGGGGATCACCCGCGAGGTGGCGCGAGGGAAGAATCCTCGTCGCAGGTGCGCATCCAGCGTGTAGCGGCTGGGAGCCACCGCCGCCGCCACTGCCCGCGACAACCTCGCCCGCAGCGACGAGTACGGGCGCATGAACCAGACCCCCCTCTCGGCCCACGCGCCAACGCGGCCGTCCAGCGTCCCCAGGGGGCTGAACAACTCGTAGTCGCGGCACGTATGGACGATGGGGATGCCCTCGGCGCGCGCCGCCGCCCACACCGATGGCGACAGGCCGCGCAGTTTGTTGACATGCACGATGTCGGGCCGCTCCCGACGCAGGATGCCGCGCACAACCCGATAGGCGTGGGGATTCCACACGTCCAGCAGTTGCCACGGGACGCGCTTCCACATGGGCTGCTCGTCCTTATCGCCCACCCAGTACAGGTTCCAGGGCAGGAACGAATAGACGGTTACATCCCCCTCTCGCTCCACGCGCAGGCGTCGCTCGCGCGCCGTTGTAATCACCACCACGGCGTCGCCCCTGTCCGCAAGCCCCTGTGCCAGCATCCGAGCCGAGCGCACGGCCCCGCCCCCGGCCTGCGGGTCATAGATGTACGAGACAATCGCCACCTTCATCTAGCGAACCCCCCGGAGCGCCCCGACGACCTTGCGCACCTCGCGCAGCCCCACCGCGTAGGCCGTCGCCACCAGGAACACCCCGCAGCCCAACGTGCCGCCCGCGAGCAGTGCGATATTGAGCACGCGACCGCCCAGGGCCGCGCGAACCAGCGCCTGCAAAGCCACCGCCCCCAGCCACGCGCTTGCCGCCACCAGCGCCAGCCGCCACGCGCCGCGCCGGTCCACAATCTGCACGCGGGCGGGGCGCAGCATCGCAAAGTACAGCCAGGTGAACGAAACCGCGCTGGCCAGCGCCGTCGCCAACCCCAGCGCGCGCAGGCCCAGGCCCGCCCAAATGAGCGCTGCCTCGCACGCCAGAAGCGTGGCCGACGACAGCACAGCCGACATGAACAGCACCCGCAAGCGCCTGGCCGCATAGGCCAGCCCGCTGGGGATGCGCGTCGCCGCCTCGCCCAGCACGGCCGGCGCGAACGTCTGCAGCGCCAGGGCCAGCGTCTGTACATCGCCCGCCCCGAACTGCCCGCGCCCGAAGATCACCGCCGTCAGCGGCACCGGCAGCGCCAGCATGATCACCGCCACCGGTATCGCCACCAACATCACCTGCCGGAACTCGGAGCGGACGTCGGTCCTGATCTGCCCTGCGCTGCGGCGGATGGTCGTGATGAGGAAGCCGCGGAACACGAACCGCTCCAGCGTGTTGATAATCCGCCGGGCGTAGTTGGCGGCGGTGATGCTGCCCGGCGGCAGGAGCGACGCCAGCATCTGCTCGCCCAGCGTGGCCGCCACGTTGACGCCCTGGCCCGCCAGCGGCACGCCCACCATGGCGAGCATCGCCCGCAGCCGCGCCGATGCGGGCCAGGCGGGGACGCACCGCACCTTCAGCACGGCGGGCATCAGGGCCAGGCCCAGCGCCGCCTCCAGCGCCGCGCCCAGGGCCAGCCCCCAGGCCGACAGCGCGAGCCGATTCCCAGGCGGCGACGCCAGCACGACGACGATGGACAGCACCGCGCCCGCAACCCGCGCGACCGTGGGCAACCACACGACCCCCTCCTGGTAGTAGATGGCGCGGAAAGTCTCGGCCAGCGCCAGAAACGCCAACAGCCACGCCAGGATGGCCGCCAGCGGCACGGCCGCCAGGCGCGTCTCGGCCGAAGCGCCGGGGATGGTAACAGGCAACCACCAGGCGCTGGTGAGCGACAGGATCAGCGAGATCGGCACCGCCAGCGCCGCGATGACGGTCATGGCCTCGCGGTAGGCCGTGCGGCGGTCCGCCTCGCCCGCAAACAGCCCCATGAACGAATTGGTCAGGCTTTGGAACATCCCGCGGCCCACCTTCTGCGGCAGCGCGTAGGCGGCGTACAGCGCGTCGGATTGCGCGCCTAAACCGAAGGCTGCCGCGATGACCACGTCCAGCAGAAAACTGACCACGGCCTCGGTGCCGAACAGCAAGTTCAACACCGCCGAGCGGCCAAGAAACGAGAGGGAACCGCCTTCTTCCACATGCGAGGGGTCAGCCATTATGTCAACCTATACGGCAAGTTGTCATGGTTTGCGGGCCAGGCGTTCCAGGCCGCGGCGCGCCGCGTCGTCGTCGGGATCCAGTTCCAGCACCTTGCGGAACATGGCCTCGGCGTCCGCCAGCCGCCCCGTGTCCTCGTAGAGAGACGCCAGCCCCCTGTACGCCCACTTCATGTCGGGATCCACGGCGATGGCCTGTAGGAACAGTTGCTCGGCGCGGGCCACATCGCCCTGCTTCCAGACCAATTCGCCCAACCGAACGTAGCCCCAGTAGTAGTCGGGCGCGTGGGCCACAAGCCACTCGTAGTCCGCGAGGGCGTCGTCGGGCCGGCTCAACTTCCGCAGCGCATTGGCGTGGCCCAGGTACGCCTGCCGCTCCATCCACGCCTCCGGGAACGAGGCCACGGCCAGGGCCTGCTCGTACAAGCCCAGCGCCGCCTGCCAGTCCTCGGCGGCCTCGTACAGCCCAGCCTTGCGCACGTAAGCCTCGCCCGCCTCGGGCGCTGTGGCGATGGCCCGGTCGTACCAATCCATGGCGCGCGCCGTGTCGCCATCCTTCTGCGCCTGCCGCCCGCTGCGGGTGAAATCGGCCCCGGGGATGCCGCCAAGACGCCATTCGGCGCCTGCCTCCTGGCGCGCGCCCCGCTGCCAGAGCACGAACCCGCGCCCGCGGTGGGCCGCCGCGTTCCTTGCGTCCAGCGCCAGCGCCGTGGTCAGGAGCGCGTCGGCGCGGGCCAGATCGCCGTCGGACACAGCGCCCTGTGCCCGGTGGGCATGGCGATACAGGGCCAGCATGGCCGCATTGCTGTAGCCCCGACTCAGCGCCGGCCGCGCCACCGCCATCGCCGCGATGACGCCCGCCAGCGCCAGGATTCCCAAGAGTGCGCGTCTGCCTATGCGCATGAGAGACATCCGCCTGCACACCGTATCCCAGAGGTCGTACGTCTCCAGGGGTAACCGAATCCAGCGTTGCGCGGCGCATTATATCACACCGCAACCGGCGCGGCAACCGCAACCGCGACGCGCTTCAGAGTGCAGATGTTTGTCTTCCCGCACAGCCACCCTTTTCTCCGCCGCGCGCGGGAGAAGGGGCCAGGGGGACGAGGGGGTAGGCGTAGGTGCGACGCACTTTCGGAAGTGCGTAGCGCCTTGGTCGCCAACACAAGACGGAACCGAGTCCCCGCGCCTGGCAGGCACTCGCGCCGCACGCAAAAGAAAAGGCGGGGCTGCTCATAGCCCCGCCTTTTCCCTCAACCCTTGCGCCTGCTATTTGGTTTTGACGGAAATCTTCCTGGGTTTGGCCGCCTCGGCCTTCGGAATGCGCAACGTGAGCACGCCGTTCTCAAACGTGGCCTCGGCTTTCGCGGCGTCCACCGGCACGTTCAGCGTCAGCGAACGCTGGAGCGTGCCGTAGAATCGCTCGCGGATCGCGTAGTCGCGACCCTCGTCCGACGGCGCCGGCACCTCGGCGCGGATGGTGAGGGTCTCGCCGTCCAGCGAGATGTCCACGCTGTCGCGGTTGACGCCAGGGAGCGCCGCTTCCACGTACACCGCATCCTCGGTGCTATAGGCATCCACGGGAAGCCGATACACACGGTCGCCCGCGAACTCCGCCGAAGGCCGCACGAAACTCTGCTCAAACAACCGATCCATCGCATCGCGAAGGGTTACGAAATCCCGGAACGGTTCCCAGATAGAAACCTGCTGCGCCATACGCTGCCTCCTTGATGAGCGTTCTTGAACCAACAAGCATCCATGATTCCCGAGCGGGGCCTGGCCCGCAACGGGGCCGGGCCGCCGCTCTTGCCAACCCCTACTTGGCCTTGATGGTGATCTGCTTCGGCTTCGCCTCTTCCACCTTCGGCAGTCTGAGGGTCAGCACGCCGTCCTCAAAGGTCGCCTCGGCCTTGTCGGCCTGCACGTCCACCGGCAGGGTAACCGACCGCTGGAACGCCCCGTACCGGCGCTCGCGATAATGATAGTCGCCTTTCTTGCCTTCGCTCTCTTCCTTGACCTCGCCCTTGATCGTCAGCATGTTGCCGGTAACGGTGATGTCCAGGTCCTTGGCCTTGACGCCGGGGACGGAAGCCTTGACCACCACGTCGTTGTCGGTCTCGTACATGTCAATGGCCAAGGTGCTCACGCCCTCGGCGCGGAAAAGCGGCCCGAACGGACGGACGAAACTCTCCTCAAACAGCCGATCCATCGCCTCGCGCAGGCTCACCATCTCACGGAACGGATCCCAACGAACCAGATCTGCCATAGTCTCACCTCCCTTTGCCCAGAAGTGATTCTACACCTGCTATATAACCGCCTTGCATAAGATGACGATAAAACGAGAATTAGAGAAAGATAAGAGTTTCCGCGACCGCTACATGGAAAGGCGGCGCAGTTCCTCAAACAGGCGGCGCTGCTCGGCCGTCAGGCGCGTCGGCAACTGCACCTCCACCTTGGCCAGCAGGTCGCCCCGCTCGTCTGGCTTGCGCAGCAGCGGCATCCCCTTGCCGCGCAGGCGGAACACGCGCCCGTTCTGCGTGGCCGGCGGGACCTTCAGGAGCACGTCGCCTTCTAGCGTGGGCACGCGCACCTCGCCGCCCAAGACCGCGGTGTACAGATCCACCGGCACGGTGGTGTACAGGTCGTCGCCCTTGCGCTCAAAGCGCGGGTGGGGCAGCACCTTGACGCGCAGGTAGATGTCGCCCGCGGGGCCTCCGGCCACCCCAGGCGCGCCCTTGCCCGCGATCCGCACGCGGGTGCCCGTGTCGGCGCCCCTCGGAATCTTCACGTCCAGGCGCTCGCCATCGCGCTGGAGCGTGCGGGTCGTCCCGTGGAAGGCTTCCTCCAACGTGATCTCCACGTCCTGCTCGTAGTCCTGGCCGCGCTGCGGGCGCGTGCGGAAGCCGAACCCCTCCGTCCGCGTCCGTCCGGTGCCCATCCCGCCGAAAATCTGGCTGAAGAAATCGGAGAACGGGCTGGAATCGCCGAACAGGTCGCGCAGGTCGTCGGCGGTGGCGTACCGCACATTAGGCCCCTGGGCTCCGGTGCCCCACGTGGTCCACCGGCTCCAGTCAAAATCGCCCGGCTGGCCGCCAGCCTGCTGCCATCGCACCCAGTCGGCCCCCAGTTGGTCGTACTTCTTGCGCTTCTCCGGGTCCGACAGCACCTCGTAGGCCTCGTTGATCTCCTTGAAACGCGCTTCGGCCTGCGGGTTGTTCGGGTTCATGTCCGGGTGATACTGGCGCGCCAGTTTCCGGAACGCCTGCTTGATCTCTTTTTCGGTGGCGTTCTTGCTTACGCCGAGTATCTTGTAGTAATCCTTGTATTCCATAGCCCTCTAGCCGAGATGATGGTATCGGGGACGCGCGAACGGCCCGCTAGACCGCCACGATGACCTTGGCGGGGCGTAGCAGGCGGTCGTTGAGCCTGTAGCCCACCTCGCTCACGGCCACCACCGTCTGCGGGTCCACGCCGTAGGCGGCGCTGGGCACTGTGCCCACCGCCTCGTGCCAGGCGGGGTCAAACGGCTTCCCCGTGGGGTCCAGCGGCTCCACGCCCTGCTGCCGCAGCCACTGCATCAGCACATCGCGGGTGAGCGCCACGCCCTGGCGCAGGCCGTCCCGCGCGTCGGAATGGGCCAGGGCGCGCTCCAGGTTGTCGGCCACAGGCAGCACGCCCCGCAGCATCCGCTCACGATCCGAAGCGATTTGCTCCTGGGCCAGGCGCTGCTGGCGCTTGCGGAAGTTCTCCATCTCGGCCTGCAAGCGCAACGCCAGGTCGCGCCAGTCCACCTCTTCCTGCGCGGGAGCGGGCCGCTCGGGGGCGGGCTTGGGCTCCTCGGCCGCAGGCGTGGGTTCGGGCTGGGCCGCTCGCCGATCCTCGTCCTCGGGTTCTGGTACTCTCACCGGTATCTGCACGGTCTCTCTCCTGTGCGTATTCGCGCACACGGCAAAGGCGCGGGGAGCAGGGAGCCTCGTGCGACGATGCCCCTTGCCACGCCGGCCTTTGCCGTGAGTATCGGTCGCGCGCTATGGGTTAGGCCTCGCGGAACTCGCCGTCCACGACGTCTTCACCGCCAGGGCCGCCCGTGGCTCCGCCCGATGGGCCGCCCGTCGGGCCGCCGCCAGGCTGCTGCCCCGCGTACATCTGCTGCCCGAGCGCGTAACTCGCCTGCAGCAACTGCTCGGTCAACTGGCGGATGCGAGCCGTGTCCTCGGTCTTCAAGGCGTTCTTCAGGTCGCCGATGAGACCCTCTATCCTGCCACGGTCGGCGGCGGGAACCCTGTCGCCCAACTCGCGCAGGGCCTTCTCGGTCTGGTAGATGGCGGCGTCGGCATTGTTGCGCGCCTCCACCAGTTCCTTGCGACGGCGGTCTTCGGCCTCGTGGCGCTTGGCCTCTTGCACCATCCGCTCCACGTCTTCCTTGCTCAGGTTCGTGCTGGCGGTGATGGTGATCTTCTGCTGCTTGCCGGTGGCCTTGTCCTGCGCCGACACGTTGAGAATCCCGTTGGCGTCAATGTCAAAGGTAACCTCAATCTGCGGGATGCCGCGCGGCGCTGGCGGGATGCCCTCCAGGTTGAACTTGCCCAGGCTCATGTTGTCAGCAGCCATGGGCCGCTCGCCCTGCAGCACGTGAATCGTTACCGCCGTTTGCCCGTCCTCGGCGGTGGTGAAAATCTGGCTCTTCTTGACCGGAATCGTCGTGTTGCGCTCAATGATGGGCGTCATCACACCGCCCAGGGTCTCCACGCCCAGGGTCAACGGCGTAACGTCCAGCAGCAGGACATCGCGCACTTCGCCGGCCAGGACGCCCGCCTGGATGGCCGCGCCCACCGCCACGACCTCGTCGGGGTTGACGCCCTTGTGCGGCTCCTTGCCGCCGGTCAGTTTGCGCACCAGGTCCTGGATCATGGGCATGCGGGTCGCGCCGCCCACCAGCACCACCTCGTCAATGTCCGAGATGGACATTTTGGCGTCGCGCAACGCCTGCTCAAACGGCCCGCGGCAACGCTGCACCAGGTCCTCGGTCAGTTGCTCCAACTTGGCCCGCGTCAGTTTCATCTGCAGGTGCTTCGGGCCGCTGGCGTCCGCGGTGATGAACGGCAGGTTGATCTCCGTCTCCATCATCGTGGACAGTTCAATCTTCGCCTTCTCGGCGGCTTCCTTCAGGCGCTGCAGAGCCTGGCGGTCGGTGCGCAGGTCAATGCCCTGATCCTTCTTGAACTCCGTGGCGATGTAATCCACGATGCGCTGATCCCAGTCATCGCCGCCCAGGAAGGTATCGCCATTGGTGGCCTTGACCTCAATCACGCCGTCGCCCACCTCCAGGATGGACACGTCAAACGTGCCGCCGCCCAGGTCAAAGACCAGGATCGTCTCGGCCTTCTTCTTGTCCAGCCCGTAGGCCAGCGAAGAAGCCGTCGGCTCGTTGATGATGCGCAGCACCTCAAGGCCGGCGATCTTGCCCGCGTCCTTGGTCGCCTGGCGCTGGGCATCGTTGAAGTAGGCCGGCACGGTGATCACGGCCTGGGTAACCGGCTCGCCCAGGTAGGCCTCGGCGTCCTCTTTCAGTTTGCGCAGGATCATCGCCGAGATTTCCTGGGGTGTGTATTCCTTGCCCGTGATGGGGATGAACACCCGCGCGTCGTCGCTGGAGCCCCGCACGATCTTGTACGGCAGCACGCGTCGGGCTTTCTCCACCTCGGGGTCATCGTAGCGCCGCCCCATCAGCCGCTTGACCGAGAAGATGGTGTTCTCGGGGTTGACGACGGCCTGGCGCCGCGCCGTTTGCCCCACAAGGCGCTCGCCCGACTTCGTGAAGGCCACGACCGACGGCGTGAGGTTCCCGCCCTCGCGGCTCGGTATCACCACCGGCTCGCCGCCTTCCATCACGGCCACTACAGAGTTTGTCGTTCCCAAATCAATGCCAACAATCTTTCCCATAATCTAACCTCCACGTTTCCTACTATGGTCTAGCCCGTGAACAGGCGCGGGTTGACCTGTTTCCGCCCCAGTATACGAACCACGCGTGAGAATTGCATAAGAGCATGGTAAACGTTCTATAAGAGTCGCCGCGCCGCCGAGGGACGCGACGGCCCCAGGCGGCGTATCGTTTCCAGCGGGGAGTCGGCCCGAAGGGTGGCCTGCTTGGCCCATTCTACATTGGCGTCCATTCGCGCCCATTCGCGGTTTCACCCGCGAGGGGCGCAGACCCCAAGGGTCTCGGAGACCCTTGGGGTCTATTGCATTCGCGTGCATTCGCGGTTCCACCCGCCCCTCCATTCGCGCGGATTCGCGTCCATTCGCGGTTCCATCCACCCCTCCGTTCGCGTCCATTCGCGCCCATTCGCGGTTTCACCCGCGAGGGGCGCAGACCCCAAGGGTCTCGGAGACCCTTGGGGTCTATTGCATTCGCGTGCATTCGCGGTTCCACCCGCCTCTCCATTCGCGGTTACAAACCCACGGCATGCCTTCGCCCCGCCCGCGAGCGCACAGAACCGAATCGCCCACCTTGCCGATTGGCAGCGAACGCGGTGCCCATGCTATAATAAGCGTATGCAAAAGCAACTGCCGTTTGAACCGAATAGCCCGAAACGCGACAGCCCGATCGTCCCGCTGGAAAGCGCCGACGCCCTGCGCGAGCGCCAGATTCTCCAGCGCGAGTATCTGCTGCACATCTCGCGCGAGATCACCGCCGCGCTGGACCTGCCCACCCTCCTGCAGCGCGTACTGCGCTACGCGGTGGAAATCCTGGCCGGGCAGGCGGGGATCATCGTCCTGCGTCGCGCCGACGGGACGTTTTTCGTCCACACGAGCGTGGGCCTCCCCGCCGAAGCCACGGCGGCGCTCGGCCCCTTCCTGGAGCGCCTCCCCCAGACCGTGGAGCAGGGCGCGGCCACGAACTGGCAATTCACCGACGTGCGCGAACCCCTGGCCGGCGTAAGCCAGGCCACGGGCATGGTCCTGTCGCACGCGGTGGGGCTGCCGCTCCTCCTGGGCGACAACTTCCTGGGCATGGTCTTCGTGTTCCGCACGACGGGCGCGGCCCTGTTCTCCAACATAGACAAAGTCCTCCTGCAGGCGTTCGCCGACCAGGCAGCCATCGCCATTGACAACGCCCGCCTGTACAGCCAGATGACGTCGCGCGCCAATGCCCTGTCCAAACTCTACCAGGCCGGGCTTGCCCTAGCCGAGCAGAGCACAGACCTGGACGCCACCCTGCGCCAGGTGGTGCGCCTCGCCAAAGACGCGGTGGAAGCGGATGGCGCGGCCATTCTCATGCGCGAAAACGGCCGCTTCACCGTCTCCGTCGCCGAGGGCGTCCTGGACAACGACGACATCCGCAGGAAATTGGCCGACCCCAGCCTGACCGAACCGCTGTCGCAATGCGAACCGTGGGTCATCAAGGACATCGCCGAGGAGCCCGCCCTGGCCCCGCTGGCCGCCCACGACATCAAGACGGGCGTGTGCGTGCCCATCGCCGTAGGCGACGAGCATTCCGGCTCCATGCTGGTCGTTACCAGGAACAAGTACGCCTTCCATTCGCAGGACATCGCGCTGCTCAACGCATTCGCCAACCAGTCGGCGCTGGCCATTCGCAACGCGCGGCTCTACCACGATCTGTCGGTGCAACACAAGCGCCTGTCGGCCATCCTGGCCAACAGCGCCGACGGCATCCTCATCCTGGACGCCGCCCAGCGCGTGCAGGACTTCAACCAGGCCATCGCTCGCATGACGGGGTGGGACGTGCAAGCGGCCGCGGGACAGCCCGGCAGCGCCATCGTGCGGCTCACAAGCCCGCAGGGGGCGCCGGTGCCCCTGCCCCAACCCGAAGGCCCGCACACCACCGCGGAAGGATACCTGACGCGTCGGGATGGCGAGCGCGGCCCCTACGTGAGCATCTCGCTCAGCCCGCTGCGCGACGCCCAAGGGCAGGCCATCGGCGCCGTCATGAACGTCCACGACCTCAGCGCCTTCCGCGAGGCCGAGGAACTCAAGTCCACCTTCCTGTCCGTCATTTCGCACGAACTCAAGACGCCGGTCGCCCTCATCAAGGGCTTCGCCGAGACGCTATCGCGCGAGGACGCGACGCCCGACGCCCAGACCGTGCGCGAGTTCGGGCACATCATCGCCGACGAGAGCGACCGCCTCACCCGCCTGATAGACAACCTGCTGACGGCGGCGCGCGTGGAAGCCGGCGGCATTGCCCTGTCGCCCGTGCCCGAAGTCCCGCTGGACAAACTGGCGGAGCAGGCCGCGGCCGCTTTCCGCGAGCAGACCGACCGCCACCAGATTGACGTGGAGTTCCCGCCGGACTTCCCCCTCATCACCGCCGACCCGCATTGGCTGCGCCAGGTGCTGGACAACCTGCTGTCCAATGCCATCAAGTATTCGCCCAACGGCGGGCGCATCGTCATCAAGGGCTGGTACGATGAGGCCAACGTCCATGTATCGGTGTCCGACGAGGGGCTGGGCCTGAGCCAGGAGGAACAGCAGCGCATCTTCACGCGCTTCTACCGCGCCCCCGACAAGAAACGCATCAGCAAGGGCGCGGGCCTGGGCCTCTACCTGTGCAAGGCCGTCGTGGAAGCCCACGGTGGACAGATCAGCGTGCGCAGCGAGGAGGGCAAGGGCACCACCTTCGCCTTCACCCTCCCCAGGCAATCCCGACCGTTGACGCAGGAGACCGCCCATGAGTAACCCTTTCGCCGGCAGACTCATCCTCGTCGTGGACGACGAAAGCCGCATGGTGCGCTTCATCCAGACGAACCTGGAGATGGACGGCTTTCGCGTCATCAGCGCATCCAACGGGCTGGACGCGCTGGAGAAGGTGCGCACCGAATTGCCCGACCTGGTCATCCTGGACGTGATGATGCCCGAGATGGACGGGTTTGAGACGCTGGAGATGATCCGCGAGCACAGCGATGTGCCGGTGATCATGCTGACCGTCAAGAGCGAGGACAGCGACAAACATCAGGCGTTCACGGCGGGCGCCGACGATTACCTGACGAAACCCTTCAGTCCCCGCGAACTCACCGACCGCGTCAAGGCCGTGCTGCGTCGCGCGGGTGGGCTGTCGGCCTCCAGGGAAGCGCCCATCGTGGTGGACGACCGCCTCCAGATTGACTTTGCGCGGCGGGAAGTTATCGTAGAGGGCAAGCGAATCAAACTCCGCCCCACCGAGATGCGGCTGCTGTATCACCTGGTGGAGAATGCGGGCTGGATCGTGCCCAACGAGACGCTCCTGCAGAAGGTGTGGGGGCCCGAGTACGTGGACGACGTGCAACTTCTGCGCATCTACATCGCGTACCTGCGGCAGAAGATAGAGAAGGATTCCTCCAACCCGCAGTACATCCTCACGGAGCGGGGCTACGGGTATCGGTTTGTGAAGTTTGGGGAGAAGTAAACGGTGCCACGTCATGGTTCCCACTCGGACCTAACTCGCTATGTAAAATGTAACGCACAAAGCGCTTGGATACGGAGGTCTGTGAAATGAGGATTTCTGGCAAGCCACCGATCCCACGCATAGAGTCGTTGTCCGTTAAGAACTACCGCGCATTGCGAGACCTTGAACTGAAACAGATTGCCCCTCTGACAGTCTTCCTGGGGCCTAACGGCAGCGGCAAGTCCACCATCTTTGATGTGTTCGCCTTCCTCTCCGAATGTTTCACTGTAGGTCTGCGCAAAGCCTGGGACAAGAGGGGGCGGTTCAAAGAACTTCGCACGCGTGGTTGCGAGGGGCCGATTGAGTTTGAACTGAAGTACCGCGAAGAACCGGGCACGCCGGTTATCACATACCACCTGGCGATAGATGAAGGCGCACGCGGGCCTTTTGTGGCCGCCGAGTGGCTACAGTGGCGACGGAAAGAACGGGGAAGACCCTTTCGCTTCCTGGATTTTAGAGAAGGGGCCGGTCGTGTCGTCAGTGGTGAAGTGCCCGATGAGCAAGACCAGAGACTTGAGGAACAACTGGACTCCCCAGAAATGCTAGCCGTTAGTACGCTCGGCCAGTTTGCAAAGCACCCGCGCGTGAGCGCGCTGCGCCGTTTTATCACTGGCTGGTACCTTTCGTATCTTACCGCGGACAACATACGAGGCACTCCTGAAGCCGGCCCCCAAGAAAGGTTATCCGCCTTCGGAGACAACCTACCCAACGTCATCCAATTCCTCAAAGAACAGCATCCGGAACGCCTTTCAGAAATCATTAAAACGCTAACGCGCCGCGTACCCCGATTAGAAAAGGTAGATGCAGAACTGTTAGCGGACGGGCGGTTGCTCCTACAGATCAAAGACGCGCCCTTCGAACGGCCGATCCTATCCAAGTTTGCCTCAGATGGGACGCTGAAAATGTTGGCCTACCTAACCGTGTTGTACGACCCTGAACCGCCTCAACTCATTGGCATTGAGGAGCCTGAAAACCATCTCCACCCGCGGCTGCTGCCCGAGCTGGCAGAAGAATGCCGCAATGCGTCTGCGCGCACGCAGTTGATGGTAACAACGCACTCTCCGCACTTTGTGAATGGCCTGCGCCCAAACGAACTGTGGGTTCTATACCGCGACGAACAGGGATATGCCCAGGCCCGCCGCGCAGCAGATATGCAAGGCATCAAAGAATTCGTAGAGAACGGAGCGCTCCTGGGTGACCTGTGGATGGAAGGGTACTTTGAGGTAGGCGACCCGCTTACTGCGGCGGGCGGCCCAAAGCCACCGGCTCGTTGACTCAGCGGGAGTGCTGCCCTATGCACGTAGAGTTTCTCGTTGAAGAATCTTCGGCTGAGGTTGCTCTGCGGTACCTCGTTCCGCAGATACTGGGAAATGCTGCTACCTACGATATTCACCCCTATCAAGGCAAACAGGACTTATTACGCAAGTTACCGGCCCGGTTGAGCGCGTACAAGAAGTGGATGCCTGACGACTGGTACATCGTTGTTCTGGTGGACGCCGACGATGAAGATTGCCGGGAACTCAAAGCACGGCTAGAGGCTGCCGCGCGACAGGCAGGTTTCGCTACCAAATCTGCTCCGGCCAATGATGGGAAGTTCAGGATTCTGAACCGCGTGGCTATGAAAGAACTTGAGGCCTGGTTCTTTGGGGACGTTGAAGCCATTCGCGCTGCATACCCGCGCGTTCCTCGAACCCTGGCAAAGCGCACTCGCTATCGCAACCCTGACAGCATCCAGGGCGGCACCTGGGAAGCCTTGGAGCGAGAACTGCAGCGAGCTGGCTACCACCGCGGCGGTCTGGACAAGATTGCCGCTGCCCGCAGTATATCTGCACATATGCGTCCGGAACGTAACAAGTCCAGGAGTTTTCGAGTATTCTGCGACGGTCTTCGCGCCATGGTAGGCGGATAGGCTTTCAGAAGGAGCCCCCCAGCGCCGCCGCCACCGCACGCACCACATCCCCAACCCGAAACGGCCGCACCAGCGTCCGGAAGGCGATGCGGCGCGCATCCGCGTAGCGCTCGCCCCCGTAGGCGCTCATCAGGACGACCAGCCGGCGGCCGTCCAGCGCCAGGGCCACGCGTAGCGCCTGCTCCGGCGACAGGCCCGCCTCGTGCCCCAGGTCCAGCACGATGACGCGGGCCTCCACCTCGCCCGTAAGCAGGCCCCGCAGCGCCTCGCTCGCCGTGGGCCACGCGCAAACGCGCAGGCCCCGCTCCTCCAGTTCCGCCACGATCAGGGAGCGGGGCCTCATGTCGTCCATCACAATCGCCACGTCGTACACGCCGCACCTGTCATCTTCTCGGTGCGCCGGGCGGCTGCCGGCGACGCCCGCGGTCGCATCAGATCGCCTCGGGCACAACCTCGGACTCGGCCTCTGGCTCGGCCTCCGGCTGCTCCTTTGGCGGGCGCAGAGCCGCCTTCAGCAGTTCATCCACCCGCTCCACCAGAACGAACTCCATCTCCTTGCGGACGTCCTCCGGAATGTCGTCCAGGTCGGCCTCGTTGCGCTTGGGCAGGATGACCACCTTCAGCCCGGCGCGGTGGGCCGCCAGCACCTTCTGCTTCACGCCGCCGATGGGCAACACCTGCCCGCGCAGCGTGATCTCGCCCGTCATGCCCACGTCGGCGCGCACCGGCCGATTGGTGAGCAGGCTCGTGATGGCCGTGATCATCGCCACGCCAGCGCTCGGCCCATCCTTCGGCACCGCTCCGGCCGGCACGTGGATATGCAGGTTGCTCTTCTCAAACAGCGACGAGTCAATCCCCAGTTCGTGGGCCTTCGCCTGCACGTAACTATAGGCGATCTGCGCCGACTCCTTCATCACGTCGCCCAACTGGCCGGTCAGGGTCAGGCCGCCTTTGCCGGGCATCTTCGTAGCCTCAATGAACAGCACATCGCCGCCTACAGGCGTCCACGCCAGGCCCGTCGCCACGCCGGGGATTTCGGTGCGCTCGGCCGCATCCGAGAAGTACTTGGGCTTGCCCAGGTACTCGCGCACGCGCTCCGGCGTAATCTCAATCCCGTCGGTGATCTTGCCGCCGGCCACTTCCACCGCGACCTTGCGGCACACGCTGCCGATCTCGCGCTCCAGGTTGCGCACGCCGGCCTCCCGCGTGTAGTCGCGGATGATGGTCTTGATGGCCTCCTCGGTGAACCGCACTTCGCCCTCGCGCAGGCCGTTCACCTTCTGCTGGCGCGGGATCAGGAACTGCTCGGCAATGCGCACCTTCTCGTACTCGGTGTAGCCGTCCAGCCGGATGATCTCCATGCGGTCGCGCAGCGGCTCCGGAATCGGATCCAGCAGGTTGGCCGTTGTGATGAAGATGACATCGCTCAGGTCAAAATCCACGTCCAGGTAATGGTCGCGGAACGCATGGTTCTGCTGCGGATCCAGCACCTCCAGCAGCGCGCTGGACGGGTCGCCCCGCCAGTCCATGCCGATCTTGTCCACCTCGTCCAGCATGAAGACCGGGTTGCGCGTGCCGGCGCGCTTGATGGCCTGGATGATGCGGCCCGGCATAGCGCCGATGTAGGTGCGCCGGTGCCCGCGAATCTCGGCCTCGTCGCGCATCCCGCCCAGGCTCATGCGGGTGAACTGCCGCCCCAGCGCGCGGGCGATGGACCGGCCCAGGCTCGTCTTGCCGACGCCCGGCGGCCCCACGAAGCACAGGATAGCGCCCATCGCCTCCGACGCGTCGCCCTTCTCGGCCTCGTCGGGGACAACCCCGCGCTCGGCCACGAGTTTGCGCACCGCCAGGTACTCCAGAATGCGATCCTTGACCTCCTGCAAGTCGTAGTGGTCCTCGTCCAGCACGCGGCGCGCGTTCTCTATGTCCAGGTTGTCCTCGCTCAACTTGGACCAGGGCAGTTCCACCAGCCAGTCCAGGTACGTCTTGATGACCGAGTATTCCGCAGCCTGAGGCGGCATCTTCTCCAGGCGCTTGAGTTCGCGCATGGCCTCTTTGTACGCCTCTTCGGGCAGGCCCGCCGCCTCTATCTTCTTGCGGTACTCCTCGGCCTCGGCCACCGCCTCGTCGGTCTCGCCCAATTCGCGGCGGATGGCCTCCAGTTGCTGGCGCAGGAAGTACTCGCGCTGCTGCTTGGTCATCTCCTCCTGCGCGTCCTCGGTGATCTTCTGGCCCAGCGACAGCAGTTCCCGCTCGCGCGTGAGATGCGAGATGAGCCGCCGCATCTTGTCGTTCAGGCGATCCAGTTCCAACAACTGCTGCATGTCCTTCATGTCCATGCGCGTGTTGGCCGCGATCATGTAGGTCAGATGGCGCGGGTTCTCCAGTTGCTCCAGGAACAGCGCCACTTCCTTGGGCAGGTTGGGCATCAGGTTGATGACCTCCCGCGCCACCTGCAACAGCGTGCGGCGCAGCGCCTCGGTCTCCACCGATTCGGGCTCCACGATGTCCGGCGCCACCGACACCCGCGCCTTCAGGTACGGGCTGGTCGCCGTCCACACGTCAATCTTGATGCGCTCAAGGCCCTGGACGATGACCTGCAGGTCGCCGTCGTCGCCGCGGATGACCCGATGGATGTACGCCACCGTGCCGACCTCGTAAATCTGGCCCGGCAGCGGCTCCTCTATCTCCGGCTCCTTCATCGCCATAAGGCCGATGAGGTGGTTGCCCGCCAGCGCGTCCTCTACAAGCCGCACCGACCGCGGGATCCCCACCGCCAGCGGGATCATCGCAAACGGAAGCGCCACCGTATTCCGCAGCGGCAGAATCGGCAGTTCCTCCGGTATCTTCGCCAACAGGCCCTGAGCCTGATCCTCCAAACCCTTCAGCGTTGCCAACATATCCCTCTCCTTTGCTTACACTTGCTCCCTAACTTCGCTTGCCTCAGGGGCCACAACCGTGAACACGAGTTCGCCCCCATCGGCATCCACCACCACGTGATCCCCGTCGCGCACCTCGCCCAGGAGCATCTTGGTGGCCAGCGGATCCTGGATTCGCCGCTGCAACACCCGCTTCAGCGGGCGAGCGCCGTACACCGGATCGTATCCCTCTTCCATAATCCGCTCTTTGGCCGAATCTGTCAACTCCAGGGTGATCTTGCGCCCGCTCAACAGACGGCGCAGGTTGCGCAACTGAATCTCAATGATCTGCTTCATGTGCTCGCGGGTCAGCGCATGGAAAATCACGATTTCGTCCACGCGGTTCAGGAACTCGGGCCGGAAGTGCGCGTTCATGGCCTCCATGACCTTGCGCCGCATGGCCTGCTCGTCGCCGACCAGGTCGCGAATGTACTGGCTCCCGATGTTGCTGGTCATGATGATGACGGTGTTCTTGAAGTCCACGGTGCGCCCGTGCCCATCCGTCAGCCGCCCATCATCCAGCATCTGCAACAGGACGTTGAAGACCTCCGGGTGCGCCTTCTCAATCTCGTCAAACAGGACGACGCTATAGGGACGGCGGCGCACCGCTTCGGTCAACTGGCCGCCCTCCTCGTACCCCACGTACCCAGGCGGAGCGCCGATGAGGCGGGCGACCGTGTGCCGCTCCTGGTACTCGCTCATGTCAATGCGCACCATGTTGCGCTCGTCGTCAAACAGGAATTCGGCCAGCGCGCGGGCCAGTTCGGTCTTGCCCACGCCCGTCGGCCCCAGGAAGATGAACGATCCGATGGGGCGATTCGGGTCTTGCAGGCCGGCGCGCGCCCGCCGCACCGCAGCCGACACGACGCGAATGGCCTCGTCCTGGCCCACCACCCGCTCGTGCAGCCGCTCCTCCATGTGGATCAACTTCTCCACCTCGCCTTCCAGCAACTTGGTTACCGGTATGCCGGTCCACTGGCTCACGACCCGCGCCACATCCTCGGCGTCCACCTCCTCCTTGAGCAACGCGCCGCCAACCTGCAACTCGCGCAGGCGAGCCTCGGCCTCGGCCAGTTGTCGGTTGAGTTCGTTGAGTCGGCCGTAGCGGAGTTCCGCCGCCTTCTGCAAGTCGTAGTTGCGCTCGGCCTGCTCAATCTCCACCTGCACCTTGTCTATCTCGCTCTTGATCTGGCGGACGCGGGATATGGCCTCTTTCTCGGCGTTCCAGCGCACGGTCAACTGCGCGCTCTTCTCGCGCAGGTCGGCCAGTTCCTTCTCCAGGGCCTCCAGGCGCTCGCGGCTGGCCGCATCCTTCTCCTTCTTCAGCGCCTCGCGCTCAATTTCCAGTTGCATGATGGCGCGGTCTATGGCGTCAATCTCCTGCGGCTTGGAGTCAATCTCGGTGCGCAGGCGGCTGGCCGCCTCGTCTATCAGGTCAATGGCCTTGTCGGGCAGGTAGCGGTCCGAGATGTAGCGATGCGACAAAGTCGCCGCCGCGATCACGGCGCTGTCGGTGATGCGCACGCCGTGATGCACCTCATAGCGCGCCTTCAGGCCGCGAAGGATGGAGATGGTCTCCTCCACGCTCGGCTCGTCCACGAAGACGGGCTGGAATCGGCGCTCCAATGCCGCGTCCTTCTCAATGTGCTTGCGGTACTCGTCCAGCGTCGTCGCGCCGATGGCGTGCAGTTCGCCGCGGGCCAGCATGGGCTTCAGCATGTTGCTGGCGTCCATGGCGCCCTCGGCAGCGCCCGCCCCCACCAGCGTGTGCATCTCGTCAATGAACAGGATGATCTGCCCTTCCGCGGCCTGAATCTCTTTGAGCACGGCCTTGAGCCGCTCCTCAAACTCGCCGCGATATTTCGTCCCCGCGACCAACGCGCCCAAATCCAGCGCAATGACGCGCTTGTCCTTGAGCGTGGCCGGCACGTCGCCGCGCACAATGCGCTGCGCCAGGCCCTCCACGATGGCGGTCTTGCCGACGCCCGGCTCGCCGATGAGCACGGGGTTGTTCTTGGTGCGTCGGCTGAGAATCTGGATCACGCGGCGAATCTCCTCGTCGCGGCCGATGACGGGATCCAACTTGCCCTTGCGGGCCTCGTCCGTCAGGTCGCGGCCGTACTTCGCCAGCGCCTCATACTGCGCTTCCGGGTTGGGGCTGGTAACGCGCTGGGAGCCGCGAATGCCCGCCAGCGCCTGCATGATGGCCCCGTAGTCCACGCCGTGCCGCGCCAGCAGGTCGCGGATAGGCCCGGCCTGCGGTTGGGCCATGGCCATCAGCAAATGCTCGGTGGACGTGTACTCGTCGCGCATGTTCTCGGCGATCTTCTCGGCCTCCTCAAGGATGCCGGCCAGGGCCCGCGACATGCCCACCTGCGTCGCGCCGCCGTAGGCCCGGGGCTTGCGGGCCAATTCCTGCTCCACGCTCTGCATCAGCAGCGCGCGATCCACCCCGATTTTGTCCAGCACAGACGGAACCACGCCGCCCTCCTGCTCCACCAGGGCTTTGAGCAGGTGTTCGGCGTCTATCTGTGGATGATTGTATTCTTGCGCCAGGTTCTGGGCTTCCAGAACGGCCTCTTGCGCCTTCTGCGTAAAGCGATCAAACCGCATACTTCTCCCTCCATGAGTTCGGTATGAATCCAGGCAGGCGCATACGCTTGCATGCGCCTCTGCTGGTAATATACGCACCAAACGTAAGAAAAGGGTTAGAGCAGTGTATGCGTAGGGTAAGAGACGCGCGGCCGTGGTTTTCGCGCCTTTCGCGCCCTTTCGCGCCCTTCGCGATCCGAACGCCCTCACCCTAGCCCTCTCCCGCGGCGGGAGAGGGAACAGACGCGCTCCCGCCCGACGCTGAAGCATCGGGCTGAAGGGGCAAAGCCCTGCGGGCTACCCACAGCCCCGCAGGGACTTCGCACCCCCAGCGCGGGGGTTCAGCCCCGCGCGGGCGCAGGTTCGCCCGACGCCGAAGCATCGGGCTGAAGGGGCAAAGCCCTGCGGGCTACCCACAGCCCCGAAGGGGCTTCGTTCGTTCAGCGCGGGGGTTCAGCCCCGCGCGGGCGCAGGTTCGCCCGACGCCGAAGCATCGGGCTGAAGGGGCAAAGCCCTGCGGGCTACCCACAGCCCCCGAAGGGGCTTCGTTCGTTCAGCGCGGGGGTTCAGCCCCGCGTGGGCGCAGGTTCGCCCGACGCTGAAGCATCGGGCTGAAGGGGCAAAGCCCTGCGGGCTACCCACAGCCCCGAAGGGGCTTCGTTCGTTCAGCGCGGGGGTTCAGCCCCGCGTGGGCGCAGGTTCGCCCGACGCTGAAGCATCGGGCTGAAAGGGCAAAGCCCTGCGGGCTACCCACAGCCCCGAAGGGGCTTCGTTCGTTCAGCGCGGGGGTTCAGCCCCGCGTGGGCGCAGGTTCGCCCGACGCCGAAGCATCGGGCTGAAGGGGCAAAGCCCTGCGGGCTACCCACAGCCCCCGAAGGGGGCTTGGTTCCGTCAGCGCGGGGGTTCAGCCCCGCGCGGCGATGCGCGCATGCAGCCGCGGTTTTCGTGCCTTTCGCGCCCTTTCGTGTCCTTCGCGATCCAAACGCCCCCAGCGCGGGGGTTCAGCCCCGCGTGGGCGCAGGTTCGCCCGACGCTGAAGCATCGGGCTGAAGGGGCAAAGCCCTGCGGGCTACCCACAGCCCCGCAGGGACTTCGCACCCCCAGCGCGGGGGTTCAGCCCCGCGCGGCGATGCGCGCATGCAGCCGCGGTTTTCGTGCCTTTCGCGCCGTTTCGTGTCCTTCGCGATCCGAACGCCCCAGCGCGGGGGTTCAACCCCGCGTGGGCAGACATCCCCGCAGCCGCGGTTTTCGCGCCTTTCGCGCCCTTTCGCGCCCTTCGCGATCCGAACGCCCCAGCGCGAGGGTTCAGCCCCGCGCGGCGATGCGCGCATGCAGCCGCGGTTTTCGTGCCTTTCGCGCCGTTTCGTGTCCTTCGCGATCCGAACGCCCCAGCGCGGGGGTTCAGCCCCGCGCGGATGTCCACCCGCGCCCATTTGACATCTCCCGCAATGCCGCATATAATTAGATTATCTAACAATGAGAAAGGTGAACAAAATGACGCCCTCGCCCGAAGAGTGCGCCCGCGAAGTGCTGGATGTCGTCCCCCTCGTCATGCGCGCCATCCGCGCTGAGATGCGCAGCCATCGCACGCCTGACCTGTCGGTGCCCCAGTTCCGCGCGCTCTTGTTCCTTAGGCGCACGCCCGGCGCGTCCCTGTCGCAGGTGGCCGACCACCTGGGGCTGACCCCGCCGTCGGCCTCCAAACTGGTGGACGGCCTCGTCGCGCGGGGGTTGCTGGCCCGTCAGGACAGCCAGGCCGACCGTCGGCGCGTCGTGCTCACGGTTACCGCGGCGGGCGAGGCCATCCTGGACTCGGCGCTGGAAAGCACGCAGGCCCGCCTGGCCGAGACGCTGGCGCGGCTGGACGGCGACAGCCGGGCCGCCGTGGTATCCGCGATGCGGGCGTTGCGCACCCTGTTTCGGGCCGGCGAGCGCTGATCGGAGGCGACCCCATGGCAATCATTGAGACCCAATCGTTGACCCGCCGGTTCGGCACGCTCACCGCCGTGGACGCGCTGAACCTGTCCATTGAGCCAGGCGAGATGTTCGGCCTGCTGGGGCCTAACGGCGCGGGCAAAACCACCACCATCAAGATGCTCACAACCCTGCTGCTCCCCACATCGGGCCGGGCGCGCGTGGCCGGCTACGACATCATCCGCCAGCCCGCCGACGTCCGCCGCGCCATCGGCTATGTCCCCCAGATGGTCTCCGCCGATGGCACCCTGACCGGCTACGAGAACCTGCTCATCTTCGCCAGGCTGTACGACATCCCCCGCGCCGAGCAGAAGAAACGGGTGCGCGCCGCCCTGGACTTCGTCGGCCTTGGCGACAGCGCCGACAAACTGGTGCGCGCCTACTCCGGCGGCATGATCCGCCGACTGGAAATCGCCCAGTCGCTCCTGCACCACCCCAAGGTGCTGTTCCTGGACGAGCCGACGGTGGGCCTGGACCCGAATGCCCGTCGCGCCATTTGGGGCCACCTGGAGGAACTGCGCCGCGAATTCGGCACCACGATCCTACTCACCACGCACCTGATGGAGGAAGCGGACCGTCTCTGCGACCGTGTGGCCATCATGCACCTGGGCCGCGTCGTCGCCATCGGTACGCCCGCCGAACTCAAGGCCTCCATCGGCGGCAACGGCGCTACCCTGGACGATGTCTTCGTGCACTACACCGGCAACACCCTGGATTCGGGAGGAACCTACCGTGAGACTATCCGAGAGAGGCGCACTGCGCGCCGGCTTGGCTGATCAGGTTCAGGGCCATCGCAACCCGCTGGCCGCCCTGGGCCGATTCGTGTACAAGGTACTGGTCATCGCCGAACTGGACGCCCGCAAACTCCGCCACGACCCGACGGAGTTGTTCATGCGCGCGGTCCAGCCCACCCTCTGGCTCCTTGTGTTCGGCCAGGTCTTCACGCGCGTGCGCGCCATCCCCACGGGCGACATCCGCTACCTGGACTTCATGGCGCCGGGCATCCTGGCCCAGAGCGTGCTGTTCATCTCCATCTTCTACGGCATTTCGGTCATCTGGGAGCGTGATTTGGGCATCCTGCACAAGTTCCTGGTCAGCCCCACGCCGCGCACGGCGCTGGTGCTGGGCAAGGCTCTGTCGGCAGGCGTGCGCGGGCTGGTGCAGGGCCTGTTCATCTACCTGCTGGCGCTCATCCTGGGCGTCCGCGTCAACTGGCACCCGCTGGCGCTGGCGGGCGTGCTCCTGACGGTGATGCTGGGCGCGGCCATCTTCTCCACCTTCTCGCTCATCATCGCCTGCCTGGTGAAGACCCGCGAGCGGTTCATGGGCATCGGCCAGGTGCTGACCATGCCTCTGTTCTTTGCCAGCAACGCCATCTACCCCATCGCCATCATGCCCGGCTGGCTTCAGGTCATCTCCCGCGTCAACCCCCTGTCGTACCAGGTGGACGCCCTCCGGGCGCTGATGCTGGCGGGGGGTGTCAGCGGGTTCGGCCTGGGCATGGACTTTCTGGTGCTGTTCGCGGTGGTGGCGGCGCTGGTGGGAATCGGCGCGCGCCTGTACCCGACGATTGTTACGTGAGCCGTTGGCCGTTGGCCTTCGGTAGGGGCAACGCACGCGTTGGGTAGGGGCCACGCGTGCGTTGCCCCTACACGCGAACCCGCGCCCACGTGGATGAACCCCCGCGCTGAACGAGCGAAGCCCCCTTCGGGGCTGGGGGTAGCCCGCAGGGCTTCGCCCTTTCAGCCCGGCGCTTCAGCGTCGGGCCGGCGGGG
>Ga0067045_1028107_pt1 | contig 42947 bp, 37 predicted proteins | sample TerdegcTABiofilm_FD_59184 | JGI IMG/M metagenome (GOLD analysis project Ga0067045, IMG submission 59184) | Combined Assembly of (Gp0054472, Gp0054536) Wastewater bioreactor microbial communities from Singapore -Terephthalate degrading... | reverse complement strand
CCCTCTTTGTCGCTCCTGTGAGGATAACTCCAGTCGGGCTACGCCCTCCTTCCGTTATCCTCACATCTCTACAAATTGAGTGTGTCCACTCCCTATGGGGTTCAGTATAAGACCCTTTTCATTGTTATCTATCACAAATTGTTATCCAATTACCTTAACAAACACAGAAGGAGGAGTTGACGCCTTTATTCTATCCGAGAGTCCTTTGTATGGCTTTCGCAATATTACTCTCAACCCTTACGCTGACCTATACGGATGATTTAGCTTCAGATATGTTGTCTACGTCCCTTTCGAGGTTACTCGCCCGGGCATAATTCGAATCTATCACCAGTTGACCGGAGTTGACCTCCGGGTGGATGCAACGGGAGGTCTTTTCAACTATATTCTCGCGGACTTCCAGGTTTTTCTAAAAAGGAATCGGCGGAGGTTATGGATCTCCTCGGAAAGGAATCGAAACCGAAATGGTATCACGGGACCCGCAAACTCCTAGACAAAGGAGAACCGCTGGTGCTCGACGTGGATGACAAAGACCTTCTCACCACCAAAGGAAGGTACGTTGTTATTCTTCGTAATCCCTCACCGGGGGAATACCATGGGAATATTCTGATTTCCTACCTCGGAGACGCATGGGAGGTAGACCCGGATCTGGAGGCCGCGTACGAGAGAAAGCCCGATCTGGCTGTGGAAAAGACCGAAGTCGACCTCGATAACCGCGTAATCATGCCCATCGCTAACCTTGGGCCAGGATGGTTACACAAAGCGCGCTACAACCGTTAGGAAGAAGGGGCCATTCGCTTCGAGATAGAGGTAGATGGGAAAAAAGCGGTCTCTGTTCCTATTTTCGAGGTGAACCCGAAGTTTTCCCTTGTCCTTTAGGAGCAACCTGTGACCTATCGCACCGATATTCGTCTTACGGGCTCCGCCAGGGTCTCTGCGATGATAGACTCAGATGACGTAGTTGCCGAGCTTGACGAACGGAACAATAGGAAACGTGAGAGCCTTACTCCGAAACAGCCTTCAACCCCAAAGGCCGAACCCGGGCAACGGGTTAAGCGTGACTGAATCAGCTTAACTTGAACAGGTTCTCTTCCAGGAACTTCCACGTAGCCAGGTAGTCCTCCCCACCGAAGAGTTTCTGGAATCCTTTCGCATCCAGTTCGTCCAGCAGTTTCCACAGTTTCTGGGTGATCCGGTTGTTTGCTTCGAAGGTTCCCTTTATATCCCATCGTGTGGGGCTCGTGTCAGAAGTGAAGAAGTCCTTGTACCCGTATCTTTTGAGGTAGTAGAGGAACTCTGCGTAGGAGAGAAAATGCTTCGTACCGCAGAAGTAGTCCCAGTCCCACTTGGCGTCGTTATCGTTGATATGGATGTAGTAAGGGTATCCGCTTTCAGCCACCAGGGCTACCTCTTCCGCAGGAGTGAAGCCCCCGTAGGTTGAGTGGCCGAAATCGATTGTAACACCCATCTCCTTTACCCCGATGTCCTTGATCAACAGGAGGGCCTTGGCTGCCGAATCCACATAGCAGGTTCCCCGCGTCTCGCTCGGCTTGTACTCGATGAAGAGGGGAATGTTCCTCTTATACCCGCCTGCTTCCCCAAAGGTCTCGATCAAACGCTTCCAGGCCTGTGCGTAGTCGCTCTGGAATGCAAACTCGTACCCGTCCCCCAGAGGACAGCAGGTGACCTTATTTGCCCCCACTTTTTCGGCGAAATCCTTCGCCTCCTTCATGAACCGTACCGCTTTGTCCCGAATCTTTTTGTCAGGCGAAGTAATCCCTCCATTCCGGAACTCCGGTTCCGCTTTGATGTTTACATTTATAGCCGCGAACTCTACTCCATACTTCTTGGCCAGTGCCAGGGTCTTTTCCGGCGATTCCACCTCGTACGGATACACCACTTCCACTCCCGTTGCTCCTTCGATTTCCTTCAACATCCGGAACTTTTCTTCCAGGGATTTGGGTTCGTTGTACTCGTGGAACCGGTCCTTCGTTTTTCCAAGGAAGGACGTAATGATCGCGAGTTTCACCATATTTGGTCTCCTTCTAATTAGTTTTCTTCAGCGGAAGCCCTGCCATTTGTTCCTCCGCAAAGCTTGCCACTATCGTTTGGAGGAAGCGAAGCCCCCTCCCGTATTCCTCTGCGACTTGTTCGGCTTTACATACGATTTCTAGGTCTAACGAACCCCTGTATCCCGCACGGAGAAGATTTCGCAAAAGATCTTCCCAGGGCACCCCTCCTTTCCCCGGAGTCAGTGCCAGGTTCTCCGTTCCCCAATTGTCTTTCAAGTGAGTTCCATAAATGAAACAGGTGCCATCCAGAATCAATCGGGCGGGCACTAGGGGTAAGATTTCCTTACTACTGAAGGCATGACCGGTATCGAAGTTATAGCCAAGCGTGGTACTTCTCAACGCAGAGCGGAGCTTCAAGAATCCTTCGATACCTCCCAATAAGGAATAGGGAACGATTTCTAAAGCCATGCGAAACCCTGCCGCTTCCACGATTTCTAATTGGAACGCGATCTTTTCCACCACCCTCTGGTACATGTCTTCATACGCGTTCTTATCCCATATGGATCCAGAGGGGACCTGAAAAGCAGGGATCGGAACAGTGATTACCTTACATTCCGGAAAATTTCCCAGGATATCCACTACCCGCCTCATTTCCTCGATTCCGAAGGGCGAACGGAGACTATCCAAAGACTCGAATCCGTGAAGCAGGAAATGACCGACAAATTGGGTGGAAATAAGGCCTTCTCCTCGGGCAACTGATGATAGTTTCGGCCCCTTTGCTTCCCATTCTTCTAGCCGTTCAGAATGGTAGATCTCCAATTGAAAGCCGTCAAATCCAAGGGCACGTAAGTCCGGAAGAGCCTGGACAATCTGCTCTACCGTGAAATCCGTGGTAAATAGAGAAAAGAAATAAGCGGGAGATACCCCGAAGGGAATCCCGCGCGATCTTCGTTTTGACTCTCTCTGTTGCGCCATCAACCGCACCTTTCTTGCCATTCTACAAATCAGAAGGTGTTAATACCTTCGCGTTCCTTTGCATTTTTAAGACTCTTTATCACTTACCAGGAGCCAGAAAATACTGTATACAATATCATAAACACAATATATTAATTTGTCAAAGGCTTTTTCTTAAAGGCCATCTGAAAGGGCAAACAAGTCGTGCAAGAAACGTGCCCGAACAGCGTTAATAATGAGTCGCTCGACTTTTGCGGAAACAACCATGGACAACATAACCTTAATAAGAGTATATTGTACACAATATATTTTTAGCGTTTAACCCGCAGAAGGAGGTACGGATGTTGCAACCTGAAACCGGGATAACCCCAAGGAAGAAAACTCCATTGCATAGGAAAGTAATCGTTGCCGTCGCGCCAGTTGCCCACGTGGATCACCCTGTTCCTAAAGGTACCCGGAATCCTTTGACTCCGGAAGAAATCGCTCAGGATGTCATAGACTGCTGGAAAGCAGGCGCCTCGATGGTGCATCTTCATGTACGGGATCGAACGGGAAAACAGGTCTCCGATCTAACTATCTTTTCCAAAACCCTCGACCTCATTCGAAAGGAATCAGATATTCTCATCCAGGGATCAACGGGCGGCGTATCTTCCCTTTCCCTAGAGGAACGGTGCGTGTCCGTGGATGAGCCTCGCACGCAGCTCGCCTCCTTAAACATGGGTTCCACCAATTTAGGAGAAGGGGTTTATATTAATACTTTACCCGACATCCGGTTCTGGGCCCGAAAAATGAATGAAAAACAGGTAGTTCCTGAGCTCGAGATTTTCAGTCTGGGGATGATCGAAAGTGTGTCAAAATTAAAGCAAGAAGGCGTTTTGTTCGAGCCATTGAACTTCAATCTTTGTCTCGGGTTCGAAGGCGCGTTACCCGCCCGACCGATTCATTTGTTTCATTTTATCAACTCTCTGCCTAATGGTTCACACTGGAGTCTGATCCATGAAGGAATGAAAGACATGTCCCTTCTTCTCACGGCCGTAACGTTAGGCGCCTCTGGCATTCGGGTGGGATTCGAGGATGGATGCTTTATCACTCCCAGTAAACCTGCCAAGCGCAATGTGGAGTTGGTGGAGCATCTCGTTATGCTACTTCGAGGAATCGGATATGAGCCGGCTACCGTACAGGAGGCAAAGGAATTACTAGGGGTATTGAAGAACTCTTAGCGCTTCGAAGCCTATAGAGGTCGATCACTCTCCATAATTCAAACCGCAATGTTTTTTGTATACAATATCTATTGACGAACTATTCGACTTACCCCTATACTCGTGGAATGTACAAAGTAGAATTCGAGGATCTGGGCACCAAAGTCTACAAGACATTGAAAAACATGATCATCAGCGGCGAGCTGAAACCCGGCGAAAAGCTTATCCAGGAAGACCTGGCAGAGCGACTCGGTGTTTCCCGCACTCCCCTTCTTTCGGCCTTCGCCAAACTAGCGCAGGAAAACCTGGTAGAAACGATTTCCCGGCGTGGAGCCTACGTAAAACGGTTTACTGAACAAGAACTAGTGGATATCTACGACATCCGCATTCAGCTGGAACCTCTGGGAGCAGAACGAGCCGCTACCTACATCGAACCCGAAGAAATTACCCAACTGGAACAACTGTTGCGTGAGTATGACTTGGCAACTCAAGCAAAAGACATGCACAGTCTCAAACAGATCGATTACCAGTTTCATATGTCCATCATGCGAATCAGTCGAAATCGCCTCTTGTATGACATGTTGAGCACCTTCAATGTCATCATTATTAGCAATATCAAAGGTCTCCTGAAACCACCCGAGAAAAGCGATAGCGAACATCATCAATTACTGGAGGTATTGAAATCCAAGAATCCTGCAGAAGCGCGTAGGATCATGTACGAACACATCAGTGATTCCCGCTCCAACCTGCTGAAGCACATCATACCCTTCGACTCCGAATAAGGAATAGGAAAATGTCCAAGATTGAAAACAAGATCCTGACAGACTTGGTATACGAGAAACTCAAAGTTATGATCGACGATGGCGTTCTCACCCCGGGTCAAAAAATCAATAAACTGGAGCTATCCAAGATGCTGGGGGTCAGTCAAACTCCCATCAACGATGCTCTCAGTCGTCTGGCGGGGGAAAAGTTCCTGGAACAACGAAGCCGGCAGGGGTACTTTGTAAGGGCCTTCTCCGACGAAGAGTTAGTGGCCCTCTTCGAAATGCGGGGGGCGCTGGAAGGAATGGCCATTCGGCTCTGCTGTGAGAATGCCACTTCCGACCAAATCGAAGAATTAAGTCGGTGCTTCGAAGGATTCTCATTCCCCCTGAACGAAAAAACCTATATGGATTATGTCCACGCGGACAAGAACTTCCACGAAAAGGTAATCCGGTATTCGGGTAACTCGATTCTATGGGAACTTTCCAGAACATCAGGTTACATGATAAAAAGTAACATGAAAGGGTTAACCCGGCCACCGGAAGAAACGTATCCAGAGCACGTGGCAATGGTACATGCCCTAAAGGAGCGGAATGGGGATGAAGCGCAGCGCCTGATGATCCAGCATCATTTGAAATCCCGGAACGTGTTTCGCGCGAAACTTAACAAGAAGGAGCTAAACACACTATGAAGTCACTCCGAGGGAAAATTCTTGTTTCTTTACTGTTCATGTCTGGTCTCTTGCTCGGTGTTACCCTTTTTGGTCGATACACGGTCTTTTCCACTCGAAAAGTCTTCAGTGAGTACAAACAATTTTCAGAGCTTCAAGCGAACGCGGGAAGAGTTCATGAGGGCTTTCTCCATACCCTTCTAGCTGCAATAAACCTGCTGGAAGGTAGAGGGTCAGACAGCGCTACTCAGTATAAGCTCCGTCTGGAAGAAACGAAAAAGTACCTAGAAGTCTTCTTTGCGCCCCATTTACCTTCTTCCCTCACAAGCGATGCCAAAACCATAAAAGACAAACTCCAAGAGTTCGAATCACTATCCGGGCAGTTGTTTCAACTTCGCCAGCAGGGAACCGCTCCAAGAATCCTCGACCAGCAGATCCTCCGGGTCCAATTCCTGGGGGATGAGATCGCCAACCGGGCCGAAAACATGAAACTGATCATTAAGCAGAGCATGGATGAAAAGGCAGCTTCTGCCCTAGCGTCTCTTTCCTTCCTGAACCTGGTGTCCATAGGATTCCTGCTTGCTTCAATTGGAGCAGGGGTACTGTTCTCTATCCTTCTTACCCGGTCCATTCTCCATCCCATTAGAACCATCGATTCTAGTCTCAAGGATATCTCCGAAGGCGAAGGGGATCTCACCATTACACTTCCCGTTCCAGATAGTAAGGAACTTGCCGAACTCAGTAGCCGTGTGAATACGTTCATCCAGCATTTGCACGACATGATCCTCCGAATGAAAGCTGCTATCGACGAGAACAACCGGATCAGCGAGAAACTTACCACCCAGTCCGATCTCATCGCTTCCAGTCTCCAGCAGATCTCTTCGACCATTCAACAGATCGGGAACAAAATGGAAACGGTCGATCGAATGATCCAAGACGCGCGGAACCAAACCCAAACGATTACCCAACAAACGGGAGACGCAGTAGGCAAGATCGAAGCGCAAGCCACTAGCGTGGAGGAATCCAGCGCAGCCATAAACGAAATGATTGCTTCCATCCGTTCCATGGGAACCTTGGCAGAACATCGCAAACAACAGTTGATCGATCTGATTCAATCGGCTCGTAGCAGTTCCGAAACCATGCAATCCACCCTGGACCGCATCAAGAGCATTGCCAAATCTACCGCAGTAATCGAGGATTTGATAGAAATCATCCAGTCTGTGGCAAACCAGACCAATATCCTTGCCTTAAATGCCTCCATCGAAGCGGCTCACGCAGGAGAAGCGGGAAAGGGATTCGCTGTGGTAGCGGAGGAAATCGGTAAACTCGCTTCCGCTACTGCTTCCAACGTAAAGAGTATTACCTCCAACCTGAAACAAATCCTTCGAGAGATCAAGGAAGCCTCTCAATTCACCGAAGAGACCAACCAGAAGATGCAACTCATGTCACAAACCATCCAGACGGTATCCGATAGCATGAACGAACTGATCGCCGGGATGTCCGAACTAGTGCAGGGGAGTAAGGAAATCACCGACGCCATCGGAGTACTAAACGAAACAACCGAAGCCCTGAAGAACGCTGTACATACAATATCTTCTAGCTCAGTCACCATCGACTCGGCCATGCAGAAGGTAGCTGACTTATCCTACCAGAATAATGCTGCTTTCGGAGAAATCGTGTCCGGGATTCAGGCTGTGTCCATCAGCGGAACTGATCTTTCCAAGATCAGTATAGAAAATAACCGGATCAGTGAACTGATCGAACAGGATATTCGACGATTCAAGACACGTTCTTCTGGGAAGGAAAAGGCGTCTTAGGAAACCACCGAAGAGCTGTAGACAACATATATATAAGCCTTCTTTGACACCAAATGTATTGAGTTTCTTCTTGACAACGCTCCCATCTATGGTATAATCCATTTTGTATACAATATAATCTATATTGTATCCATATCTATTCCTGAAGGAGGCCTTTATGAAAAAGGTATTGTTACTAGGCATGGTTGCCCTGATTCTTACTACAGGCATGGTGTTCGCCCGCGGACAGGAGGAGTATCCTTCCCGGGACATCACCAACATTCTAGTATGGGCCGCAGGAGGTGGCACGGACCTCGCTAACCGTCTCGTAATGGCGGAAATGGCAAAGATCCTGAAGGTCAACATCAACGTGGTAAACGTCACAGGTGGTGTTGGGGGCTCGGTGGGAATGCTAGAGGCCTACAACAAACCAGCCGATGGATACACCCTTTGCGGGCTCTCCGAATCCATCGTAACTGCGGGTGTGCAGGGTGGTTGGGATAAACGAGTAAACGTGTGGGAGTACTTCATCATCGGTGGATCCCCCGATGTCCTATCGGTCACACCCAATGCACCCTACAAGAATCTCAAGGAACTGGTTGATGCCATGAAAGCCAACCCGAAAGGGATAAAAGCTGGCGCCAGCGCCTCTGGCTCCATACATCACCTAAACCTTTTGGCCTTCGAGAAAGGAACGGGGGCTCAGTTCAACTTCATCCCTTACACAGGGTCTGCACCTGCCCAGAATGCGGCCATGACGGGTGAAGTGACAGTGGTAATCACCTCTGTGCAAGAACAATCTGAACTCCTAAAGGCTGGGAAACTACGCCCCCTCGCCATGCTTACCCCTGATCCCTTCAAATTTGGCGACATCACCATCCCCTCCGCCTTCACCGATTATCCTGATCTATCGAAGTACCTCCCCCTGGAGCAGCAGATTGGGTTTGGAATTCGCAAAGATGCTCCAGAGCCTGTGAAGGCCAAACTCCGGGAGGCGTTCAAGCAAGCTATCAAAGCCGAAGCGGTTCAAAAATTCGGTCGAGATCGGTTCTTTACCATCAAGGGAATCTATGGAGAGGAAGCCAACAAGATTTTCGACAAGCTGGAATCCGTGTTCTCCTGGACCCTGTGGGAATTGGGAGCCGCCAAGGTAGATCCTGCTAAGCTGGGCATCCCTAAACCCTAACAGATGGCGGATCTTTGAACTACAATTGAGGATAGAAAGAGGAGCCGTACCGATCAAGGTACGGTTCCTCTTCTTAGGGAGAGGTTCTAGGTATGTTGGATAAATCAAAACTTAGGGGAGCGGACTTCATAACTTCCATTGGATTGATGGCCTTTGGAATCTGGATGCTATTCCAGACCTTCAAAATGCCCATGAAAGACACCTATGGGGGAGTGATAAACGTCTGGTACGTTTCTCCCGCCCTATTTCCCCTTTTCATCGGCACCGGAATCATACTTTTGGCTATCAACATCCTGATCCATGCCATAAAAACCGGAGGATTTCAGGTATTCAAGGAATCCCTCCAATCGAGAAAAGGGCTTCATGTTACGGAAAAAGGGTATCGATTCCTAGCGATCCTCGTTCCCCTTGTGAGTCTGGTGTATATGAATCTTCCCCGGATCGATTTTTTTCTCAGTATTTTGCTTTTTCTACTTTTCTTCATCACGGTGTTCTATTTCGACGACTTTCCCTTTTTAAAAAAACTATTAGCCTTCTATTCCATCGAAATGGGCATTCTTGTTCTCCTGTTCCTGACCGGTCTCGACACTGCCCTTATAAAAGCGTTTCGCTATACCATCGACATTATAACCCTAGGTTTGATCCTAGCCCTCTATATTTTTATACGGCTCCAGATCAAGGAGCAGGAAGAATGGCATCGAAAGTTGCGCCACGCTTTAACCATCAGTGTATTGACCCCTCTTTTCCTAGTGCCTATTTTCCGTTTTTTTCTCAGGGTACCCTTGCCCAAAGAGGGGGGAATCGTGGATCTCATGTTCATCCTATACTACGCCATTCGGTAGGGAGGATTCCCCATGAATGTGTTTCAATCGTTAACAGCCTTTTTTAGTTACCTGGGCGCGATCCTCACTTCGCCTACGACGCTTCTACTCCTCTTTGGCTCCACCATTCTCGGAATCATTTTTGGAGCCCTGCCAGGATTGACGGCAACTTTGGGTGTAGCGCTACTCACCACCCTTACCTATAGCCTCGATACGGGTCCTGCCCTAGTGAGCCTCCTCGGGATCTATGTAGGGGCCGTGTACGGAGGGTCTTACGGTTCCATTATGATCAATATTCCAGGGACAGCCGCTGCAGCTGCTACTGCCTTGGATGGGTACCCCAAAGCATTACGGGGGGAAGCTGGGGTAGCGTTAGGACTCACCACCACAGCCTCCTTTCTGGGAACCATTGTGGGGATGTTCTTCGTGGTGGTATTCACCCCCATCATTTCGTTCCTTGCTCTGCAGTTCACTTCCTTCGAATTTTTCCTGCTAGCCTTTTTCGGTATTTTAATCAGTGGTTCGATTTCTACTCCCGATCTCGTGCAGAAAGGGTGGATGGCTGGATTCTTCGGTCTATTCCTTGCGGTGGTTGGCCGGGATCCCCTTCAATTCTACCCTCGTTTCACCCTAGGATTCCCCCAGTTAGAAGGTGGAATAGAAGTTGTTCCCGTGCTAATCGGTGCTTTTGGGATTCCACAGATTATCCAAGTTCTGAAAGACCGGTTCGTTACCGCCAAAGCCCAACAAGTTGAGAAGGTTATTCCCTCCTGGAACAAAATCGTCCATAACATACCTCATATCGTACGGAGCGCTCTGATCGGAGTGGGGATCGGAGCAGTTCCGGGTATTGGGGAAGACATTGCGGCTTGGGTCTCTTATGGCACGGCAAAGAACACGTCCAAACACCCGGAAATCTTTGGAACAGGATGTGATGAAGGAATCATAGCCTCGGAAACCGCCAATAACGCCTGTATCGGAGGAGCGATGATTCCGCTTCTCTCCTTGGGAATCCCCGGTAGTCCTCCGGCCGCGATGCTTCTGGGAGCTCTACTCCTCCATGGGATCGCTCCCGGGCCCATGCTCCATGTGGAGCAACCGACGTTCGTGTTCCAGGTGAGTGCGATTCTTTTAATGGCATCTGCCGCTATGTATATTAGCGGGATCCTATTAGCCCCACAGGTCATAAAACTTCTTCGAGTCCCCCCGGCGCTATTCATGCCCATCGTGGCTGTTCTCTGTTTGATCGGTTCTTACGCGTTGGGACTGAAGATTTTCAACCTGTACCTGATGGTGCCCATCGGGATCATCGCCTACTATATGGGGGAACTCGGGTATCCCATCCCGCCCCTTGTAATCGGAGTCATTCTGGGCACAATGGCGGACGAGAACCTTCGAAGGGCCCTCATGGTCTCCCAGGGAAGTTTCCTTCCTTTCGTGACTCGACCCGTTGCCCTCCTTCTCCTCATCGTGATCCTGGTAACCGTTATCACGAGTACTACTACTTTCAAGGCTTTCAAGGCCAGATGGCAGGCGAAAAGGGTCCGTTCCTGATGAGATAAGTGGCGAACTCCGATGAACGCCCATAGATAAAGAGTGGCCGCTCCTACTGAGCGGCTTTTCTTTTAGATCCCTATAGAAAATTTTAGAATTATATGCGAAAATAGAATACATGAAATTCTCCAATAGGTTAAAATTATCGTTTGGGATCCTTCTGTTCCTGTTTTTGCTAGTAGGTCTATTGAGTGTAGCGAACCTCCTGAGGGTGAATCAGGCATCCCTTCGAATCATGGAGACAGGGACGATCAATACGAACTACGTGGCTGAACTGATCGAGAAGTTTCTGTCGTACAAAAATCTCGAACTGAAGCACATCCTTTCCAACAACAAAGCCTACATGGAAGCGTACGATAAACAGATGCAAAAAGTTTGGAAAGAGCTGATAGATACGTACAGCATATTCGAGAAAGCAACACTAACGGAGAACGAACGCACCCTTCTCAATGCCTTTCGGCAGTCCCTTGACAGCTACCAAGCTGCCCATGAACAGATCATACAGTTGTCCTATAAACTGGAAGAAGGAAAAGCATCTTTGCTCATCGCTCTAAACTCATTGGACCCGTTGAGTGAACAAACCCTGCAGATCCTTGCCGATTTAAAGCAAGCAGCCCGAAAGACAGCAGAGGGAACCGTACAGCAAGCTCGACAAATCTTTCGATTTTCTATGCTCTCAATTGTCGTTGCCCTAGTATCTTCCGTCATCATCACGATCCTCTTCAGTCAGTTTCTCATTCGCTCTTTGTTGGGAAACCTCTCCAAGGGAATCGAGTTTGCCTCATCTATTGCATCGGGGGACTTGAGTAAAGAAATGGAAGTCGGGAAGGATCCAGAACTCGGCGCATTGATCCACGCCTTGAACCAAATGTCCCAACGCCTCAGTGACCTGATTGTATCTTTGCAGAAAAAGATGGAAACCCTATCTAACGTGGGTCTGCAATTGAAGGAGAACATGGACAACACCGCCTCCTCGGTAACGGAGATCCTTCGAAACGTGGAAAAAATCCAGCAAGGCGTGGAATCCCAGTCCGCAGGAGTAACGGAAACTTCCTCCGCGATGGAACAGATCCTTCATAACCTTCAATCCCTCACCCGGATGATCCAACAGCAATCCTCGGCAGTTACCCAATCTTCTGCGGCTATAGAAGAGATGGTATCCAACATCCGGTCCGTGACGACCAACATCGAACGGATGGGAGCCGATTTTTCCGAGTTGGTTACTGCAGCTAAGTCAGGCAAGGAGAAACTCACCATCGTGAACAACCAGATCCAGGAGATCTCTAAACAATCCTCCAAGCTCCTGGAAACGAACACGGTAATTGCCAATATCAGCGCCCAGACTAACCTACTTTCGATGAACGCGGCCATCGAAGCCGCCCATGCGGGTCAGTACGGAGCGGGATTTGCCGTCGTTGCAGACGAAATTCGTAAGCTCGCCGAACTTTCGGCCATTCGAGCTAAGGAGACGAAACAGGATTTGCGGTCTGTGATCGACGTTATTTCCACCGTGGTGAACTCCTCTACCGAAGCGGCCGTTGCTTTTGACCAGATTTCCAAAAAGATCGAAGATCTCAGCAATCTGATCTATCAAATCAAGAACTCTATGGTGGAACAGAGCTCAGGAAGCCAGGAAATTCTAACCGCCCTCACTAACATAAACGACATCACCTCCCAGGTTAGGGAAGCCTCAGGGGAAATGGAAAAAGGTTCTTCCGCTGTCATGAAGGAGGTAGAGGATCTTATCCAACAGACGGAAATTGTTCGCATGAGCGTGGAACAGATCGCTCGGGGAGCGGGTGCGATCCAAGAAGCGGTTTCAGCCGTTCAGGAACTATCCAACCGCACCAGCGACCTGATCCAGGAGGTCCACAAGGAAACGGGAATCTTTAAACTTCAGAAAGAGGGAGCCCACTTGAACTGATTAGCGGGCTCCCACTAGCGTCTTTTCCTCTATGGCAACCATCTCCGGGGTTGTTCTCTTTTGTGCTGCGCCTTTACGAACCCAATCTTCAATCTTCTTCGCCGCTGCCATGGGTTTACTTATGGTAACGGGTCCAGCCACGCAGCCTCCTTGGCAGGCCATTACTTCCACTAAATTCCCTTCAGGTTTAGTTTTAACCGTCTGGCGTAGGAGCTTGATACTTTGCCGGTCAATCCCATCCACTACATAGGGTTGAACTTGTACCCCTTCCGCGATTTCCTTTACCTTCCGCTCTACCGCTTGGGAAACTTTTCCCACGATGGGAAAAGCCCGAGCATCATCGGATGCAGTATCCAGAATCAGGGCAGGTTCGCAATGGGGAACATCGATCTCTTTGGCCACCAGAAGAGCTCCCAGTTCCTCGGTGTTGAGCACGAAATCTACCTTTCCGCTCTGTATAGCTTCTTCCTTCTTCGCGACGCAGGGTCCAATGAACACGAGTAAGCTTCCTGGATCCTGAGCTCTTGCCTTCTCGGCTATATAGAGCATGGGACTTTTGGTAGTAGAAATATGGGGTTTTAGTTCGGGTACATGGATCTCCGCGCACCTTGTGTAGGCGGGGCAACAAGAAGTAGTCATGAAGGACTCTCCATCTTGTAGACGTTCCACTAGTTCCTTCGCTTCGTGTTCGATTGTTTCATCCGCCCCTTGAGCTACTTCGTAAATTTTATGGAAACCCAGGGCTCTAAGGGCTGTTACCAACTGAGGGTAGTCCCCAGGAAGTTGCCCCACGATGGCTGGAGCCACCAACGCTATCATAGGCCTCCCCGACCCTAGGGCCTTTATAACATCTAGCATCTGAGAGCGTTCCACAATAGCGCCAAAGGGGCACTCATTCATGCACTTACCACAGTAGATGCAAGTAGAAAAATCGATATGTTCCTTTCCTTGAGTATCCTTCGAAATAGCTCCCACGGGGCAAGCTTCTTCACAGGGGACGGGCACCTTTACGATCGCATGGTAGGGACACACCTTCTGGCACAACCCGCAATTCACGCAGAGGGAAGCATCGATCCTCGCTTGTCCATTGATCATCTGAATCGCCTTTTTGGGACAGTTCCATACGCAGGGACGAGCCACACAGCCCCTACACGCGTTTGTCACGAAGTAGTGACTCTGGACACAGGCGCTACAGGCCTCATCGATTACGGTTAGAACTGGGCCCTCTTCCACTCGACTTCGATTCAGAGCCTCTTCTGCATAAGAAGAAAGGGGCTGAAGCTCATCCATTTCCTTTTCCACGGCAAAACCTAGCATGGCTAGGAGTCTGTACTTGATGACGGCCCGATCATGGTGGATGCAACACCGGATCGAAGGTTTCCCCTTGGGAACCATCTCCAGAGGAACCCGATCTATACTTTCTTTCAGAAGGCCCTTGAAAGCCAGGGAAGCAACTTTTACCAGGAGTTCCCGTCGAATATGGGTGGCAGTATTGTTGTATAGCATAGTTCTACTCCTTCTACAGGGATGCCTGCCGACGAATCTCTTCGATCACTTTGGGCAAGGTAGCTGTACTAATCAGGGTATCGTTCACCCTTACGAAAGGGGCTTTCCCGTAGGAACCTCCCTTACAGAGGTTCATGCAGGGCGATCCCTCTATCGTGATACGGGAAGCGAGAGATTCCTCTATCGCTTTTTCGATCCCGAATAGTTCGGAAGCCCCCATAAGGAAACAGGTTGTTCCAGAGCAAATGACCACATGAATGTTTCTTGCATCCTTCGATGGTTCCATTTTTCTCCTCCAATTTAAATGAACTGAATGTGTACTTCTTTTAAATACCGCTCCTCCAACAGGTGAGCGATCCGTTTTACGATATTTCGACGGATTTCCAGTTCCATCGGCATGGAAGGATCCTGGTGAGCTTCGTTGATCCGGGTCCCTACCACAAAGTCTACGATGTCGCTGTTCAACAGGTGTTCCACCAATAAATGGGCAGCATGTTTTGCCGAAGACGACGGCATACCTCCCTGAAGGTTTCCTGCCAGAAGCTCAGCCGTCTTCCCCAATGTTAGGATTCCTTCGGTCACCAGGTCTGCCCCGTCCATTTCCGAAGGCGGGGGAACCTCAGGATCTAGATTTCGGAGGCACACCCGGATCTGTTTTCCCAACTCCCGTGCTAGAATGGTGGCAGTGGTCCCTCCGCAAATGATCTTCTTCCCTTTGTACACAGAGAAGATGGAAGCTAGTTCTTTGTCCCGTTCAGGAGCAATGGGCGGGCCCGTAAGCACAAGAGCACGCCGAGGATTCCGGAAGTACAGCACGCCACAGGTGATATCATCCTTCGCTTCCAGGGCGTCATTCCAAAGGCTCTTTTGCACCACTCTCTGGGCCAATTCCCGAGCGGATATAGAGCGGTCCCGCTGCACAATCTCCCGAAGGAATCTCCTTATGCCTTCGTTCCCCCAGCCTAGAGGCATAGCCTGGGTGCCGATCCCCGATTGAACCACCCCATCGGAGAACACCACGATCCGATCGCCAGGTTGGGCCACAAAGGAGGACACAAAGATCGTAGTCTTTCTCCCATACCGGGAAGGGAGGCGGGCTACTGTTTTTGGAACCTCCACGAGTTCCCCATCCCGGATAAGCGCATAGGGAGGATTGTCGTACTCAAGGATTCGGACTTCCTGGTTTTGCCCAATATCCACGATGGTGAAAGTTGCGTATCGGATCCGCCGTTCTGAACAGACTGGGAGGGTTTGATGAATAATTTGGGCCGTTCGTTCGATGGGAATATTTCCCGCCACACAGGTGATAGCCATCGTGGCGGTTAAGGTGGACAGAACTCCGGCCTTTACCCCGCTCCCCAATCCATCGCTCAACACAGAGATTACCCGGTTTTCCGGAGAAATCTTCCTCGAAAGGAATACGTCTCCTTCCATCCGGTGACACCCTTTGGAACACTGGTAATGATCTACTTCGATGAATGTATGCATTACCGGCCTTCCTGTCCAAAAGATCGGATAATGGCGTTCAGCATCACCTCGCTCTCCGCGGCGTTTTCCCCCAACAAATAAGCGATTTTCTGAACAGTGGAAAGTTGCTTCCGAATAATCTTCTCAGCCTGTTCTACGATCCGGTCCTTCTGGATGAAAGGAAGGGTAATATCCTGAAAGATTCCTCCCACATACCTGCCTCGTTCCACGGTAAAAATCGATCCCTTCAGGATCTTCTCCCCATACCGGAGGTCTTTTTCCAGGATATCCACACCTGTTTCCAGTACTGTTTCGAACAAATCCGCGAAGGGTACCAGCTTCTTTAGCGATGCTTTTTCCAACCCGGGCTTTGTTTCGTACAATTCTTCCACTTCCTTACCGAGCAAACGAGCGAAATTTCGATTACATTCCACGATGGAAAGTTCTTCATCCACCACCACTACCCCGGTAGGCATAGCCTTTAGCAAAGCATCGGCCTTCTTTTGGGCTAGCTTTCTCATGTAAGAAAGGCACATGGTAGGCTCAGCTTTCTTCATCACGAAGGCTTCAGCAAATTGCCGACAGGTATCATACCCACATCCCCCACAGTTCAATTCATCCTCCACCGAATACTTTCCCACCCTGGTTAGCGCATCTCGAATTTCCCTGTCCGTTACCTTCCCTTTAGGTAAGGGCTCGATTCCCCAGCGATAGAACAGATCTATCCCTTTGGGATCCTCATCGCTGCCAGAGGTTTTCTTATGGTAGGAGAGAATTTGGTTCCGTTTCATGAGAGTTCCATTCTTTTTCGTACACGCGGGCCCATTCACACACCCTCCTGCGCATGCAAGAATTTCCACAAAAAGAGGAGCCTCCAATTTAGACATCCCTAATCCCTCCAGTGCCTTCGAGATCTCCCGGATCCCCGAAAGGGAGGTGCACAGGTCAGGAGAAGCTTCGCTTCGATGAAGAATCGTGCGGACCATGCCTCCATCTACTGGATAGAGAGATCCATCCTTGCTTTTCCTCGGCACGAAAGGAGGAGAAAAGGGTGACGAAAAGTTCGATCTCTTTCCTACCGGTTTCAACGAGAGTCCTTCAGTTGCAAGCCAGTTTCGTACTTCGAGGAAGGTGAGAGCCGCATCGATCAACTCGGGGCGAGTGTCCGCTTCCCGTTTCTTTGCGATGCAGGGCCCTATGAAAACCACGCCAATATCCTTTCCGTATAACTGTTTCAATAACTGCGCATGGGCCATCAAGGGAGAAGAAAGTTCCGTAAGGTAAGTGGATAAGGAAGGCTGATATTTTTTAATAAACTCCACCGCGGAAGGACAGGCAGAGGATAGGTAGAGTGTTTTTTGGTTGCTGGTTTTTTTTGCCGAATCGTTTGTGCTCTCGTGGATGGAATCGGATAGACTCTGTGCCAGAACAGAAGAAACCGCCTCCGCACCCAAAGCTGTCTCAGACACCCCGGCGAATCCTAATCTCTCGAGTCCCTCGAACAGACCCACTTGTTCCTCCTCTGAAAACTCACTGACAAAGGAGGGAGCAAGGGAAACATACACGGTTCGTTTTGTCGATAGTACATGTTTCACCTTAGCCACATCCTCTCGAACTTTCTTTGCTCCCACAGGACAAACAGACACACAGTGTCCACAGAGGATACAGAGCTCTGGCACCACTTCCGCGTGGCCATCCACAACCCGAATGGCCTTGACCATGCACTCTCGGAGGCACTTGTAACAATCCTGACACTCAGTTCGTTCCGTGTAGATGGGATTTAATCGATCCATGCCTACCTCTTGCGACTTGAAAGAGTTTGAAGGAGTGTTTTAAGGAGGGAGGGAGTCACTCCACTATACAGGTTCCCATCAATCAGTATGTTGGGTCCTTTCTTGCAAGATCCCGCACAGAGTCGACCTCGCAGCTCTACCGTTCCCTCCAACTGTTCTTTCCGAATATAGTCCTGCAAGAGCTCCAGGTTACGTTTATTCCCCCTACTAAAACAGGAACTTCCCATGCATACTTCGATTAGGATCTTTTCCGTATTCATGTGTCTCACCATTTTGTTTTATTGTGATTATTTTCACATCAAGAATATATCTATTTATTTAATGTGAATCAAGTATCTTTTATCCAGATTGTAAAATTTGGGACTAGGTTCTCTTGTTTAAATCTTACCACCATGGTAATATCTGCTACATATGGAACTGTGGAATTTCACTAGATCCCAAATTATTGGACGGAACGCCTTCTTTCCCACCCCCTTTGGGAATCGATTACTTACCTACGCTGATTACACGGCTTCAGGTCGGGGGGTACGATTCATCGAACGATACATGGAACATTTGTTGGAACTGTACGGGAACACCCACACGGAGGACGATGTCACGGGGAACCTTACCACCGAACGACTGCATGAGGCAGAGAGAATCATCAAGAAGCACCTGAACGCGGGCCCTGAGTACCACATCATCGAAGCGGGCACGGGAAGCACGGGAGCCATACACCGGTTACAGCAGATGTTGGGCCTCTATATCCCACCGGCCGCCAAAGCACTTTTTCGCTCTATCCTGTTCAACAATGTGGAATCTTCTGTCGTAGAAAGGATCGAAGCTACCCTTAAGGCCAAGAGTCCGGTGGTATTCGTGGGCCCCTATGAGCATCACTCCAACGAAATCACTTGGCGGGAATGTTTCGCAGAGGTGATCGAGATCGAACTGAACGAAGAGGGGTTGATCGATCTATCGGATTTGGAACGAAAGGTGAGCGATCCGGCTTATGCGGGAAGACTCAAGATTGGGTCCTTTTCCGCTGGTAGTAATGTGACAGGGATCAAGACTCCCGTGTACGAAATCGCCCGGATCCTTCGGCGTCACGATTGCCTCGTGTTTTTTGATTTCGCCGCCGTTGCACCGTACGTGAAAATCGATATGAACCAGAGCCCGGAAACCGCTTTCGACGCGGTATTCTTTTCTCCCCACAAATTCCTAGGGGGCCCCGGAACTACGGGAGTCCTTGTGTTCCATGAACGCCTCTATCCCAAGCATCTTCCTCCCACCCTTTCCGGAGGAGGCACGGTAGACTTCGTGAACCTGCACGAGCAGGAATACACCCGAGATATTGAAACCCGGGAAAAACCGGGAACCCCTGGGATCCTACAGACGATAAAGGCCGCGTTGTCCATTCAGCTGAAGGAACGACTAGGGCTGGATGCCATAGAAAAAAAGGAAAAAGAGTATATTCGTCGCGCTATCGAGTTCTTTCGCACCATCCCCGAAATCGAAATTGTGGGAAATCCGGACCCGGAGTTGCGGATTGCTATCCTTTCCTTCAATATCAGGGCGGGAGACTCCTACCTTCACCCCCGGTACGTGGTGAAACTATTGAACGATCTATTCGGTATCCAAGCCCGGGCAGGGTGCTCCTGCGCGGGTCCTTATGGACATAGGCTTCTCCATATCGACACGAAAAAGTCCCTCGAGTTCAAAGAAAAAATCCTGCAGGGAGAAATGGGGATCAAACCCGGATGGGCTCGACTAAACTTCCACTTCCTATTTACCGAGGAAGAGTTCCGGTTCATTCTCGAGGCGGTAGCCTTCGTTGCCCGATATGGAGTGTATTTCCTTCCTTTGTATCGGTTCGATCTCGCTACGGGAAACTGGTTCGCCCGGGATTGGGAATACCCTCTGCCGCCTTTCGGGATCGAACCCGTTCTGTCATCGTTCGAAGAGCAGGATGCCACTGATACTTTCCCATTCTCCAGCGAGCGGAACCTCACGGAAGAGGAGAGAGCAAGCTATTTCCACCAGTACTTGGAGGAAGCTCACATAAAAGGAGAAGAGCTGAAAGCCTCTTTTTCACCGGAACTCCTATCTACCACCCAAAGGGATCTAATACCCTTCCTCTACTGTCCCTTTCCAAAATAGGCTCGATGAAGCGCCCTCTCTAAATTTTTAGATTTTTACCGAGGGACTACCGGATACCGGAGGGTGATATCTTCCTTCCCTCCGGACTTTACTTCCAAAGGAACTTCCAGCTTCCTTCGATCGATGTAGCATAGGTTCTCTCCACCCTCCGCACAGTACGCGAGGGCGACTTCCAAGTACACCTCCGTAGAACCGGAAGAAAACTCGAAGGGAAGACGGATCGGAAACGTGGGAGCCTGTATACTTAGGGGGGATGCCCCGAGGAATCGACCCATTCCTCCGGCAACTCGAACCGTAACCGTGGAAAACGCTTCTGATGTAACCTTGTACCCTTTGGGAAGAATGATCCATAGGGATAGTTCAACTCTTCCAGGAGAGACCTCCCCTTTCGCGAACCGGATAGGCGGTAGGGTCTCGTTGAATAGAAGATCCGACCCAGGGAAAGATCCAAATGTCGAAAACGAGCCCGATGACGACGGGATTCCCTGAATGGAACGATCAGCTTTTCCCGGAGAACCTTCCTTCGCGGAAGAAGCCTCTGGTATAGATGGAGCGATTGCTCCAGCCTGCGCAGGCTCTGCTATCTTCAAGATTAGGGTAGAAACCGTTCTATTGTTCAGATCGAAGATCCGCAGGGCATGGTTATTGGTATCCGCGACATACAATTTGTCCCCCTTGGCATCCAGACCCCCCGGTTCGTCCCAGCGGGCATCCTGTCCGTCCTTGAATCCAGGATCCAGGCCCGAGAGAGTCCGTACTTCACGGGTTTGTAAATCGACCTCTCGAATCCGATGATTGTACGTATCCGCCACATAGAGCTTTCCCCGGTAAACCCGTACCCCTAAGGGGTGCTGAAACCGGGCATCCTGCCCCACTCCATCCTCTGGGCCAAACTCGAATAGGCTCTTGCCGCTACCCGCTAATGTACCTACCTGCGTGTCCTTGGTGGAAAGATCCACGTACCGAATGGAACTCCCTTCCGAGTCGGCAAAATACAATCGTTTGTCGGAACCGAGAGATAGGCCACTAGGCTGAGCGAGTTCCGCATCTGTTCCTGACCCATCCTGGTACCCTTCCGCACCAGACCCTGCCAAGGGAGATAAAAATTGAGTGGATAAGTTTATCTTCCAGATCTGATGACTCCCCGCCATGGCAATATAGAGGGTCTGTCCCTCTACTTCCACGTCCCAGGGAGAGGAAAGCGCGACGGAGGTGCCCCTACCCGGAACGGGGGGGTACTCCTCCGATTGTTTTCCCGTGCCTGCCAACGTGGTGACTTGTCGGGTGGTCATGTCGATCTTTCGGATAGCATGATTTCCCGTGTCCGCCACATAGATCGTTTTCCCATCCGAGGACAAGGCAACCCCCTGAGGGGATCGAAACCGAGCTTCTTCGAAACTTCCATCGGAAAACCCTGCCGTGAGTCCTCCCACCCGGTCCAATACCTTGCCTGTGGATTCCTCCACAATCAGAATTCTGTGGTTCCCCGTGTCAGATAGAACGATCCGATCGGCTTTTGGATCCACCCGTACTTTTCCCGGAAAACTCAATAGAGTTTGCCTTCGAGTCTCTGGTTTCAATACCGCCCTCCACGGACGAGAATCCAGAAGACCCTTGGAAGCAAACTCTTCCCGTAAGGAAAGGATAATTTCCCTGAACTGGGGATAGAACCCCTCCCCCATCGTGGCAGCGGCTACTTTTCCCGCCGGATCCACCAAGGCGAGGGTAGGCCAGGCTCGGGGACCCCACAGCTGCCACAGGAGGAACTCCGGATCGTTCACCACCGGATGGGTAATTTCGTACCGGAGCAGGATGTTTCGCAGGTTCTGCAAGCGTCCTTCATTGGAAAACTTCGCCGAATGGATCCCTATCACCACAAGTTCATCGGGAAACTCTTCCTGCAACCGCTTCAGATCCGGAAGATTGTGGATGCAGTTGATACACCCATAGGTCCAAAAATCCAGTAGAACGATCTTCCCTTTCAGCGTTGAAAAACGCAATGGCTCCTGAACATTAAGCCACTCCATCCCTTCCGGAAACTCGGGGGCTGGAAAGGTTCCCGCCCAGGATCGCTTGCTCGTTGGGGTTATGGAAGGGTTTGAGGGAGGAGGTTCAGAGGTAGAACCCGCATAATTAGGAGAAGACGAAATAGTTGGGGTCTCTGGGGAAGTCCCAGTCTTTTCGGTGGGTTCTGTTTTCCCTGAAGCGACAATTCCAAGAGTACCTAGCAGAAACAGCGCCATACCTAGAACAAAAATTCTCCGTTTCTTTGAAAATCGAGAATGGAATACTGTCATGAAATAAATATGATTATTTCAGTTATGTAAAGTCAATGAAAATTCTTTCCCTTAATAATTTAGAAGGTGATGATCTCGTACCCATCCTCGATATACCGGGCCATTGAGGGGTGCCCTTTCATGTCGGTACCAAAGGGAAGTTTCTGCGCCTCGATCTCCGCCAACACGCCCATCTTATAGGAGCATGCCCGGCACACGCAGTCGATCAGCCCCGAGTCTCTTACCTGCATATACAGGTCGTGGTAGTCTGCCCCTTCCATGGCCAATTCCACCGCCGCCTTCGTGGCCGCTCCCTCCAGAATGATGGCCACATCCATACCCCGCTCTCGCATATCCAGCCCGTTCAACAGAACGTGCACGAAACACATGGGTTCGCCTCGAAACGCAAACAATGCAATCTTTTTCATACTCTCCCACTATAAAACCTCCAGAGTTCCTGCGCAAGGGAAAGTTAGTTCCCCCCCTCGCCTTTATGGCCTGAAATATGGTATAAAGATTACAAGAATCTACCGGTAGGAGCGATGTATGAACCTGGTCTGCCTCGATTTGGAGGGAGTGCTGGTACCTGAGATTTGGATCTCCTTTTCCAAGGCCACAGGCATTGAAGAACTTCGATTGACCACCCGTGACATTCCGGATTACGACGCGTTGATGAGGCGAAGAATCAAAATCCTTGACCAGCACGGATTGAAGCTAGCCGATATCCAACGGGTGATCGAAACGATGGATCCCCTTCCGGGTGCCCGGTCCTTTCTCGATTCCCTGCGGGAGACTACTCAGGTGATCATCCTGTCGGATACCTTTGATCAATTCGCAAAACCCCTCATGAGAAAACTCGGTTGGCCTACCCTATTCTGCAATACTCTGGTCATCGGTAAAGACGGTGCAGTAGTAGACTATACCCTCCGGCAGAAAGATGGGAAGAAAAAGGCAGTTCTCGGCTTGAAGAGTCTCGGGTTCTATATACAAGCGGTAGGAGATTCTTACAACGATATCTCCATGCTGCAAAGCGCAGACAAAGGGTACCTGTTCCGTCCACCCGCCCAGATCCTTCAAGAGTTCCCCGATTTGCCCGTGGCAGATACCTACGATACCCTGTGGAAACTCTTATCTTCCGATCCTAATTGGCCGGGGACTCCCTCCGCAAGCTCGGTTTCCCTTGGAGCCTTGGGAAATCTTTAAGGGTTAAAAGTTCCTAGGTTTTACCGGATCAGCACTTGGGCATTGATGCGGAGAAATTTTTCCTGTGCCTGGGGGTAGGAGTCTCCCCGGGTGTATTGATAGATACTATTTTCTTGAAGGCTCCCTTTTTCGTCATAGTACCGCACGATAGGATGCTCGATCACTCCCCGGATAGTTTCTTTTGGGATCCCTTGTTGTAACAGGAACGTTGCAAAGGAAAGCTCTTCGCAAGGAATGTGAGTGCCTGCGGGAGAGTACAAGTAATCCCGTCCGTCTAAGATCTGTTCAAAGGGCCCTTTGGAATAGTGGAACACCCGATCTACGGGAACCCCCTCGGGAAGGATCTTCGCGTCCCGTAGTGCTTTTTCCATCTCTTTGAACATGAGGGCGAACCTTTCATACCCGATGGAGGTTCGGAACAGCATAACGGCAATGTCCGTGCCCTGAGCGTTCTTCTGCACTAGCGCGGGAATATCGTAGTTCACTATAAAAAGGTCTCCGTACCGCTTAACCGATTGTCCACTGGTGATAAGCACATCCTCTAAAGGTACCCAGAGCTCGAACAGTTGATCGGGTGTCCACCCAAGGATCCGTAACGCTTCGAAAGCGCCAACCACTCGGCAGGAATCGAAGGGTTGGCCAAACCGCCCCTCGAAATCACGCTTCATGAACTCGGTGAAGAGGGTTTTCCCCAGCACGGCAAACCGCATCCGGGTAAGGTAGTGTCTTTCGATGATGTGATTCGCGGAGATAAACTCTCCGGGAATATTGGCAAGATACACGAAGAAGATCCGTTGCTTGTACTCGGGATTCCTCTGGATCACCTTGAGGATGAGACTCTCCACAAGGTACCCATTGGATTCTGGCCGCAGGTACACGAAAATGTCTTCTGTGGAAGGATCGACGGACGGGCCTGGATAAGGAATCAGAACAGATGGGAGACCCTTGTCATTCCCCATGGTACTATTATCAGGGGAATCGGGGGAAAAGGCAATGGGAAAGCGCCGCATCCTGAGCCGCAGCGCAATCATCTATAAAGTATTCATAAAGAAACTTTAAATATAACTCATAGGGGTTTATAGCATTATTTAACCATGTTTCTTGATCGATTGTTTTTGCCAACTGCCCACTAACGGGAACGCTTTTTTCCCATAACTCCTCAAACTTGTCTTTTGCAAACTGGTAATCTGTTGGGCTTTTCAGCTCTACGTTGAATTCAAGGTTACCTACAAGCCCGGAATATGAAAAATTACTCGACCCTGTAACAACTCGCTCTTTATCAGGTTCAGATACTCAGATTTTATTTGTTTTTCCGAGTTTACCGTAAACTTACTATCATCCCAATTTTCATAAAATAAGGACACTTCCCTTGATATTCCAAGACCAACTAGGATTCTGGTTTTTCCCATCTTCCTAAGAGAGTCTTCCAGCAAATGAAATCCACTTATATAGAAATATCCGACTAAGCAATCGAAGAATGCGCTATCTTTTATTAGAATCTTGAATCTTTCCGAAAGCGTGCGCCCTTCTTCATTCGTAATGAAGCTTAAATCTGTAGTATTCTGTATAGATCTTATATTCAATCTTTCACCTCCCACTTTCCACCTTTATCAGGTCCAACTCTTTGTATTTTCCCCTCATCTTTGAGCTTCCTGATATTCCACTCCACCCCTCTTCGGCTCAAGCCAGTAATGGAGATTAGTTCCTTGATGGTAATCTGTGGATTTCTCTGGATATATTCCAAGATTTTCTCCACAGTTTTCTCCACAGTTTTCTCCACAGTTTTCTCCACAGTTTTCTCCACACGCGTATCTAAAATTGGCCTTTTAAACGTAATGGTAAAAAAATCGGTGGACTCGAATATAGGCTCTGGCAGCCCGAAGGCCCTCATCGTACTCCTCATACGTTCGATCCCTGAACCTACCTTTTCTACAAGGTTCACACTTTTTAGAAGACTGAATAGTAAAGGATTTCGAGAAACGCTCTTTTTCCCAAACTCATGAGGCTTAATGGCTGGAACGATACCTCCAGGGTTGCTGATTTCCACTCTGTCATCATAGACATCGATTTGGATATTAGCTCCCTTCTCGTTGTAATCTCGGTGGGCAATGGCATTTACAACTCCTTCTCGCAAAGCCTCTTCAGGGATTTCGAGCATTTCTTTTCTAGGACCGGCTGTCTCTATACGATACTCCAGCCTTAGGTTTCGGAATAAGAAACCCATGGCATTCTCGAAATTGGTGAGTACATCGCTTGAAAACTCTTTACTATCGATGATGTTATACTTTGTAGTCCCTTTGTACATCACACAAGATATAATGGCATGCCGGAAGAATCGTACGATTTCATCACAAAAAAATAATACCCCTGCATTTTTAAAATTACCATTGTCAGTTAATACCCCAATATTTATTTTTAAGAATGTCTTCATCCGGTATAAACCTTGATAGATTTGCTTTTTTCAGAAACCATTCAAACTTTTCCTTGTTAAATCCTTTCTGAAAGGTAAAATCGCGATTGATGGCTTCATCGAATAGTATCTTCCCTTCTTTATTGAAAAAGTCACGGATTTCGTCGGTAGTCAATTTTTGCGAAAGTGCGGACTGCCGGATAAAAAACCCTTGGGAACATCGATAAGGCTTATGAAGCCCCTCATCTACATTCACTATTAGAATATTTTCGAACTGATCAACACTTATATAGACTGGTGGATCACACTTCCGTGCCACATCCTCCAATTCCGCTCTTAATCGATTGGAAACCTGTATACCTTTTACATTTCCATCATCAGTGACTCCAATAAGGATCCTTCCCCCTTCAGTATTGGCAAACGCTACCAATTCCTTCGCAATTGTTTTCGTATCAAAACTTTCTTTGAACTCTAATCGTAACCCTTCACCCTGCTGCCTTAGGAACTCAAACTCTTCCCGTGTCATCTATCCATGAAGTGTAGAGTATCCATTTTTCTAGTGCAAGGGAAAGGTGAAATTAAATTCCTCGAAAGGGATTTTTATCCTCATTAGTTTTCTCCCTCAGGATTCTGCGGTATGATGGCTCCGAGGTGAGATATGCCGAATAAAATATTCCCTGAACACTTTCTCTGGGGAGCGGCCACCGCTTCCTACCAGATCGAAGGCGCCTGGAACGAGGACGGGAAGGGTGAGTCCATCTGGGACAGGTTCTGTCACCTTCCAGGCAAGATCGAAGAGGGGCACACAGGGGATATCTCGTGCGATCACTACCACCGGTACGCCGAGGATGTGAACCTAATGCGGGAACTGGGAATCCAGTCTTACCGGTTCTCTATTGCCTGGCCAAGGGTGTTTCCCGAGGGGAAGGGGGCTCCAAACCCGAAAGGGATGGATTTATACAAAAGACTCGTGGACCTCCTCGACCAAGCGGGAATCCAGCCCGCCCTCACCCTCTACCACTGGGACCTGCCTCAGAAACTGCAGGACATCGGCGGCTGGGCCAACCGGGACGTGACGGGGTATTTCGCCGAGTACGCCGCCTACGTGTTCAGGGAGTTGGGAGACCGTGTCCCCCTCTGGATCACCCACAACGAACCCTGGGTAGTGGCCTTTCTGGGGCACGCGGAAGGCGTGCACGCGCCGGGCATCCGGGACTTTAAAACCGCCCTCTTAGTGGCCCATCACTTGCTCCTTTCCCACGGGAAAGCCGTGCAAGCGTACCGGCAGCTAGGTTTTCGGAAAGCTATCGGGATCACTTTCAATATGCGATACGCGTATCCCGCGTCCTCAGATCCCAAGGACCGCGAAGCGGTGGAACGAGAACTCGCCTTCACCAACCGCTGGTTTTTTGATCCTGTCTTTAAGGGAGAGTACCCGCAGGACCTATCCCAGTGGTTTGAAAAGAAAAAAGTTCTGCCGGAATTATCCCCTTCGACCGTTACGGAAGATCTCAAAGTAATACACACACCCATTGATTTTCTAGGTATCAACTATTACTTTTCTCATCTCACCTGCCACCACCCCGAGACCTGGCCCCTTGAAGCGAAAACCGTGTCGAGCGGTAGGGACCGAACCGAAATGGGATGGGAAATTTGGCCCGAAGGGTTGTACGACCTGCTGAAGTGGTTGCACGTCCAGTACAAGGGAACCCCCCTGTACATCACCGAAAACGGGTGCGCCTGGAAGGACATCGTGAACCGGGAAGGCAAGGTGGAAGACGACAACCGGATCGATTATCTTCACCGTCACTTCCTGCAGGCCCACCGGGCGGTCCAGGAAGGTGTGGATCTCCGCGGCTACTATGTGTGGTCCCTCATGGATAACTTCGAGTGGGCCTACGGCTTCACCAAACGCTTTGGCCTGGCTTACGTGGACTACGGTACCCAGAAACGGATCATCAAGAAAAGCGGCTACTGGTACCGCCGGGTGATAGAGCGGAATGGGTTAGAGCCCTAATACTCCACCACTACCATCTGATGTCCCCGCACTTCCGGCACCCGGAACCGCAGGGAAACCGTCCCCACGGTCAGGGGGTTATCCGGCGCAGAGCTGGAAGTCTTGCGGCGGTCTTCCACAGTAAAGGGCAACTCCTTCCCTTCCGGCGCCAGGTATACCCGTTTAGGCGCCGGGGAAAGAGACGAGGTCCAAGGCTTATTCTTCGAGGCTTGGCCGCTTCCCTGTTTTTCTCGGGATGCAGAGAACGCCGATATCGGTCTTTCTCCGGGTAACCGCAAGCACACCTCGATACCGTACAAGGGAATCATGTCTTCGATAATGTCGATCCGCGCCCGACGTTCCCGCGGGTAGTGAAGGATATGGAGAATGTATCGGTTCCGATCTGGTTGCTCGGTGAGGGTAACCTGAGCGGTAGAGGGAAGATTCGTCTCCACGATCCGGTTTTCCAGCAACAAGTCGATGGCATTGGATATGGCTTTTTTATAGCATAGGTTCCCGAACTGTTTATACACGCTGAAGAGGGGATGGGCGAAGTACACAACCCTCCCCTGTTTCAATGCTCCCGCGAACTCACTAACCTTGTCCGGAGGGGTTTGAGCGTGACTCATGAAATGGTTCCAGTTCCGGTCAAAGTAGGGATGCACTAGATGAGCCAAAACTTCCGCTTCCCTGGGCCTCACGTGGAGGGAACGGTGGTACACCACATAATCCGCGTCGGGAATCCCTCGGGAAAGGGGGGAGAGAAACCGCAGGTAACTGGTTCGAAAGGGAGAAACTCCCTCTAGATCCGCACCCAGGTCCAGGGCGAACCTGTCCCCCTCGAGGGAAAGACCCGACTGGTAGGTAAGGATCACCGCACCTCCTCCTTCCACGTACCGGCGAATCTTCAAAGCAAGTTGTGGATCGAATCGGAGGTAATCGGGACAGATCAGCAGCCGGTACGGAGTAAAGTCTACTTCCCAATCCAGAACCTGGAACAACCGGTGGTCCTCGATGAGCATCTGACTCGCCCCTTCCAAGGTCTTGAGCTTAGGTCTAAGGTAAAGACCGTATTCCCCATCCGTAACGGCCAACACCCCGATGTCTGTCACGGGCTTTGCTCCAACACACCAGGGTTCCTTCTCTTTGATAGAGGCGAACACAGGACGGATCAGATCGTAGGTGGCGGGTTCCAGCCTGCCCCGAGGATGGAGTTGGTCCCCCACACACACTTTCGCCGCGTTGGCAATCATGGTAAAACATTCGTACTCCAGGGCGCCAGGATTTTTGTACCCCCCGAAATCGGCCCAAGACCTATGGAAGCGGCCGGTCATGCCAATGATCTCTTTCCCCAAAGGCTGGTTATACCGGACAAAAAGGGGGAAATGGTTGTACCCCCATTCTCCCGAGGCCAAGGACTCGATTTCCGTGTGGGTCATATAGGGAAGTTCCTCTACTAGCCGCCTGCCCGGTATTGTATCGATCCGCTGCCGGCCATTGAAGAACACCAATGCCTCGGGAATGTGCCTTTTAACCTGATCATAGAGCCTTTTCATCGCGTTCCTAAGAACCCGGTAGGAGAAGTCCCTCCGGTGTTCGAGGTTGGAGGGGTCCATCCCCAGCCTCACCATGTCCCGCCGGCAATGGGAGCAGGAGCAACCGTCGGAAGAGTACTTCAGAATATCGAACCAGAACCCATCCACACCGAACGTTGGGGCATACATCTGGATCAGCTCATCTACCTGAGCGGACACGTAATCCATGTAGGGAGTGTTCACGCAAAGGTAGTACCACCTCTCCTGTTCCTCGTTTGTTCCGTAAGGTTTGCGACCCACAATGGCACCGGAACTATCCACCTGCAACCACTCGGGATGGTGTTCCGCAGCGTACTCGTCCCACACCACAGTCACGTACAGGGGACAATGGATCCCCTCCTTGTGTAGGACTTCGATCATGGAGCCCAGCAAATCAAACTTCAGGGAGGGGTGAACGGGAACAACTTTAGACGGGTAGTAGGCGTACCCATGGTGACACTTGGCGAAGATGTTGATAGATTCCACGTGGGCGCTTTTAAGGGTCGAAACGAACTCCGCGGGATCGAACTCCACTCCCACGTCGGGAATAAGCCCCGAAGTATGAAAGTCCAGGTGAATCTGCCGGAAGGGAATCTGATACATGCTTTGTCTCCTTTTCGTCACGTCCCTCGTTAACGACCGCCCATGCCGGTGAGGGCGATCCCGCTTACTAGGTAGCGTTGAAAAAACACGAACATGAGGATGCTGGGAACAATGGCCATGGTAGCGGCCGCCATCAGCACGCTCCAGTCCGTGGCGTACTGCCCCACGAACATCTGAAGGCCCAGGGTAATGGTTTTCAGTTCATCCCTGCTGACGATGATGAGGGGCCAGAGAAAGTTCTTCCATTGGCCAATAAAAGTGAAAATCGCGAGGGTAGCTAACGCTGGTTTGGACATAGGCATAATGATGCGTGAGTACAGCATAAAAGTGCTACACCCATCGATCCGACCCGACTCCTCCAGTTCGTAGGGGATGGTTAGGAAAAACTGCCTCAACAGGAACGTTCCGAAAGCGGTAAAGGATACGGGTAGGATCAACCCCAGGTAGGTTCCCCGCCAACCCAGCATATTCATCAGCAGGTACAGGGGAATGACCGTAACCTGGGCAGGAATCATCAGGGTGCCCAGGTACAAGAGGAACACAAGGTCTCGCCCTTTCCAGGAGATGCGCGCGAAGGCATAGGCGGCAAGGCTAGAGGTGAGCACCGCCAGCACCATGACGGTGGACGACACGAAAAGGGAGTTGAACAGGAACCGCCCAAAGGGAAGGAAGGTCCACGCGTCCGCATAGTTGCTCCACGCGATCCGGGTCCCAAAGAGGGATAAGGGCATGGCGTAGATGTCGGCCAAAGGCTTCAAAGAGGTGAGAACCATCCAGAGGAAAGGGACGGCAAAGAGGAAAGCGCCCAACACTAGGAAGATTCTGGAAAGAATATGCTTGACTTTCATTCGTAGTGTACCCACTCTTTCTGTAATTTCATCTGGACCAGGGTGAGAATAAAGATCACCCCAAATAGGAACCACGCGAGGGAGGAAGCGTATCCCAGCTTGAAGAAGTTGAATCCTGTCTGGTAAAGGTACAACACTAGGGTATTGGTGGCGTTTCCAGGGCCTCCGCCCGTCATGATCAGGGTCTGGTCAAACACCTGGAAACTGCTGATGATAGTCATCACCGTGGCAAAAAACAGGGAGGGGCTGATAAGGGGGAGAAGGATCTTCCAGAACCGTTTCCAAGGCCCCGCCCCATCGATCACCGCCGCTTCCAGAAGATGTTTGGGAATCCCCTGAATCCCCGCCACGAAGATTACCATGTTGTACCCAAAGCCCTGCCACACGCTCATGATAATGATGGCGGGCATGGCCCACTCCATGGAGCCCAACCATCGTATACCCTCGAGACCAGCCATCCGTAACACCTGATTGATCAAGCCGTACTCCGGGTTATACAACCATCGCCAGATCATGGAGGTAGCCACGAGGGGAGTCACCACGGGAACGAAGAACACGGCCCGGAACACTTCCGGTTTCCACGCATACGCGCTGGTCAGCCACACGGCCACACCCATCGCCAATACCACGTTTACCCCCACATAGCCGAAGCTATAGTAGGCGGTGTTGAGAAACACCCGCCAGAACAGGGGATCCTCGAACAGCATGTACCGGTAATTCTCCAGCCCGATGAACCTCACATTTCCCAGAAGGGGCCAGTGAAAAAAACTCATCCCCAGGGAAGCCACCACGGGAAAGGTCGTGAAGACGAGAAACCCCACGATATTGGGCCCCAGGAACGCGAGGGCGGTTACTGTGTTCCGGAGGTTTTTGGGATGGGTAAATGTAAAGTTTGGAGCTTTTTTCTTCTTCTGGTTCATATTACTTCAGCCTCCTTAGGGCCCTACCTCCTCCTATGTCTGGCTTTGGAACGGGCCGCTCCATACGCAAGCCCATTGGATAGATCGCCCTCGATACGATCCAGAAGGGACCCCGGCGGGCTTTACCGGGGTCCCCCTGAACGAACCTCAAACTTTTTTACATGAGTTTTTAACAACCCCATCGAAGGGGCGAGTCCCTTGCGAGTCTCGCCCCCTTTTATACGCGCTTCTTAACCCGACTTCCCACTAGGGCCGAATCCCATCCAACAACCGCTGGGTCTTTTGTACCGCCGATTCCACCGTTTCTTTTCCCACCAGCACCGGCTCGGTCAAATTCTTTACCAGTATCTGGTACGCTTCTTGATAAGTAGCGGGAGCCTCATACGCCACTGAAACGCCCGGCTGGGCTGAGACCTCCAACGCCTTATCCAGCCCATACACGTCGGAATGAAACTTGGCGAACTGGTTCATCACCGATTTGCGGGCCGGGAGGGCCCTTCCCCATTCAGCCAACTGCTGCATGCTCTCCTTACTGGTTAGCACCGTAATAGCCTTGTACGCTTCTTCCGGAAACTTGGAAGTCTTACTGACCATGAAACCGGATCCAATGGTTGGGGTTACCCGTTTCTCCACGCCGATGATCATGGGTGCGGCGCCAAACTTGAATTTCGCGTTTCGTTTGATGTTGGTGATGTTCCACGGCCCATCGATGTACATTCCCGCTCTGCCCGAATAGAAGGTTTCCCGGTCCTGGTTCACGTTCCCCGTGTCCGCGATCGGTTGGGCTACCTTTTCGGTCGCCAGAAGTCCATGGTAGAACCGGATCCCTTCCACCACTTTCGGGTCCGTGATGTTGTAGCGGCCTGTTCTGTCGAAAAACACTCCCCCATTGCCCCAGATAAAGGGCACGCTCCGGTCAAAGTGGGTGGAGATGGCGACCCCATAATTCCCGTCCCGGGTCAGTTTCCGCGCCCTGTCCAAATACCCTTTCCAATCGGTCTTTTCGTCCGGGTAGGGTACCCCATACTTATAGAACAAGTCTCGGTTGAAGAAGATCATGTAGGGGCCAATATCGTAGGGCAACGCGTAGATCTTTCCATCCACGGACAATCCCTTGATGATGGCTTCCACGAAATCATTGAATTCCAGCTCTTTGTCAGCCTCGATATATCTGTTTAAAGGGATGGCTGCCCGCTCCGCGAACCCTTGGGTCCGCAGGCTCTGCATGTACAGGATATCGGCTGTGGTACCCGAGGCTATTTCCGCGGGCAGCTTGGTCCAGTAGCTGCTGAAATCCGTGGTTTCCAAGGGGATGGTGATGTTGGGATACTTTTTGGTCACCGATTGGGCCAGTTGTTTCCATTGGTCCACCTCGGTGGGACTTCCCGCTTGCATCATCCAGCGCAGGGAAACCTGCCGGCTCTTGGGCTGTTCCTTTGCCCCCGCGCCAAACAGGAACGCTCCCGCCAGGAAAAGCGAGAGTCCCGCTGCCATTACTTTCATGACAAATGATTGTTTTCTTGTCATACAATACCTCCTATTCTGGAGAAATTGATCGGCGCCCAAGCGCCGCAAGTTCCCTAGGCTTACCAGCGTGTCTTTGCTTCCGGACACGCTCTTTTTTATTTGTAATCGATTACATGCCCCAAACTGCACTCTTCCCTTCCTCCCGCCCCTTTACCGCCCTTTCACCGTTTCGGCCTTCTTTCCCGCTCTGGTCTTTAAATCTGAAAAAAACCGCAACTCAGGTTCTAAACGGAGAATGGTGGGAAAACCCTCATAGTTCCCCTGCATTCTACGCAACAAGAGCTCGGCCGCTTTTTCGCCGATTTTTTGCATCGGTTGAGAAATCGAAACCAGGCAACCACTGGGCACATGGGTTAGATCCGCCAGATCATCAAAGCTTGCGAGGCTAATGGGCATCCCGTTCTTCCGGGATCCGTGAATGTATTTAACCGCTCCCACAAACAGTTTATAGTTTGCGGCGAACACACAGGGATGGTGCACGTCAAGCAGAGGGAAGATCTCTTCAATGAGTTCCCGCATGGCCTCTGCCGAACTTTCGCGGGTGTTTTCGCAATAGCGAATCAGACGTGGATCAAGGGGGATCCCTCGCCTTTGGTGTGCGAGTTTGTACCCCTCCACACGTTCGATGGAGGAAGTCATCAGGGGATTCCCCGCAATCATGCCCACCCGTGTATACCCCTGGTCAAACAAAAACTCAATGGCTTTCGCCGTCGACTCCACGTTTTCTACCAGCACCGTGTCCGTTACGAATCCTTCCACAAACCTATCGATCAATACCACGGGGATCTGTTTTTTTTGGATCTCTTGATAATGCTCCCCGTGGTGCGTGGCAGGCATAATAATGATTCCGTCCACGCTTTTCTGTAGGAGCATCCGAATGCGGAGTTTCTCCTCCTCAAGGTTACGGCCCGACCCACACATGAACATGGTGTATCCTCGCCGGCTTATGGCATCGTCCACCCCTTGAGCCACGGTCATGCAGTAATCACTTACGATGTTGGCGGTAACGAATCCTATGGTAAAAGTTTTCTTGGTACGCAAGCCCCGGGCAACAGCGTTCATGTTATAGCCGAGTTCTCTGAGACTTTTCTCAACCCTTAAACGAGTTGGTTCTAAGATCCGGCGGTCGTTATTCAGTACTCGGGATACCGTTGCCGTAGAAACCCCAGCGTGTCTGGCTACATCTTTAATCGTTACAGGCTTCACACTCATAGCCTTCTCCGTGTAATCGATTACACGGGATAGAATATACCAATGCCTGCGAACTGTCAAGAAGAAGTCTGTTTAGTCCGCAGAAATATCCTTACCAATGTAATATTACATCAGCCAATCCAAGCACAGCTCACCAGCGGTGCAGGGCATCTCGATTCCCCAGTTCTCTAACACTTCGGGGGCTACTTCGCCGATTACTCCTACAGGCTTCCCTTGGACTAGCACCGCGGCAACGCGACCGGGAATGAACCGGGGATCCTCCACCTCTTCCAGGGTGTATTCCACGTTCAGATAGTATAGGAGAGCGCCAAGCTGGGCGCTTACCAGGTTGAATCCCGCATCGGATTGGGCCGAAAGGAATCCAAGATAATTGTAGGTCTTACTCCCATACACGTCGGAAGGATCCTTCTTCGCTACCTTCCCCACCTCGAAGATGTGGTGGGGATAGGGAGCGCTGGCCGACACGCTTTCGGCCTGCAGAAGGGAAGGGAGAATGGAGTTTCGAACGAACTCGTAATTCTCCGACATGGGGTTGGCGATCTGAATGAGATCCTCTCCGTAGATTCGCATCTTTTCGATGAAATCTTTCCGGGAACCTAAATAGTTGAAGATCATTTCCTGGAACCCCAGCCCCACCATGAGAACTACCACTTTCCGGGCAAAGGTTTCCGCATCCGTCAGGCGTCCAACGGTGAAGTCCGTGGGGGTAACAGGCTTGAAATGATCCATCCCCACGCCGATCATCACGTCCTCGATGATGTCCACTCCATGAAGGAAATCGTTCCGGTACTCGGGTGGATAGAGAACAACCTCGGCGCTTCGACTTGCCTCGCTCCCTTTACCCGCGGACCGGATCTCGGCCCGGTTCCCCATACGCTTTAAGGCCGCGAGAATCTGTTCGGAAGGGAAGGATTCCCCTAAAAGCTTTTCAATGGCTGCAATACTTACCCGCTGGGGCTCTTGGAAATAGAAGGGGGTTACCACCTTCCGGCCATAGGGTGTGTCGTACGGGTACTGTACTTCAACCGGTAGGATCGCATATCCGAGATCGGCAAAGTCACAGGCCACGATGTTGGTAGCGAGAAGCAAGGAATCCATTTCCGTGCCCGTCAGCTCGATGAACAATTCCGTATCACCCGGCTCCACGGCACCTATGGTGGCGCTATTGATGATGGGCGGGAAACTCAAGCACTCTCCCTTCGCGTCCTGAAGGAACGGGAACTTCGAGAACCCTGCCACGATGTGCCCGTACTCCTGCCCCTTGGGGTGCTCCCTATTGATCTCCAGTAGGTTCATCACACGATCGAATCCGAGGGGTTGGAACTTGGTTGCCTCAGGATCCACCGCATCATAGCGCACAGGGTACTGGATCAGCGTGGATCGATAGATCCCCATGGCGATGGTCTTCCGTTTTCTACCGTAGTTTCCACAGAGCTTTTCCTGGGACTGGATCAAGTCTTCCAGGGTATCGGCATCCACCGGGGGGCCCTGCACCGCAAAGGCGGCTATGTAAGGCCGAATGTCCTTTAGCGCCGGATCCACCACCACGGTGCGGGTTCCCCTGGATCCACTTTTGTCGATAGAGGCGGTTCTGGTAACTCCGCCTTTGAGAGCGCCCTTATTTAGATATTCGCCTTTCTGGACGCCTTCCTTCAGATCCCCACCCTTCCGGGAAACCTCAGGCTGGGAAAAGAAGGGGTATTCGGGAATCCGGCCCGTCTCTAGTATCCGGAGGAATCGAGCGAGCCCCGCGGTAGACCAGAGGTCAGGCCGGTTCGTATCGTTCAGTTCCAGTTTTAGAACTCCCGTCTGTTCGTCCACATCGTCCACTTCCCCTTTGGCAAAGGTAAGCTTCGCTTCGAGGGTATCCCGATCGTAGGGTTTTCCAATCAACCGGTAGAATCGTTCCTTCTTCACTTCGATCTTCGGCATGGTTACTTCCCCTTTCTCAGTCGGACATGTTCGATGTTGTAGGAGAACAGTTCCCGCAGGTCGTTCAGCCCCAGGTGCATCAGGGCCATCCGGTCGATTCCGATTCCCCAGGCCAGTACCGGCATATGGACACCCAATGGTTCCGTCACTTCGGGCCGGAAGATCCCCGATCCCCCTAGCTCAAACCATCCCAGTACCGGATGCTTGATGTGAACCTCTATGGAAGGTTCGGTAAAGGGGAAATATCCGGGAACGTACTTCACTTCCGTGGCGCCGGCGATTTCTTCTGCGAACATGCGAAGGAATCCCAGATGGGTCTTCAAGTTCACGCTTTCCCCAATGACGATTCCCTCGGTCTGGTAGAAATCGGACAGGTGGGTGGCATCCACTTGATCGTATCGGAAACACCGGACGATCCCAAAGTACTTGCCCGGGATCTTTGCTTTGGGAAGTTGCTTGGCGGAAAGAACCGTTCCCTGGCTTCGGAGGATCAACCGGCGGGTAAAGTCCCTGTCGAAGGAATAGTTCCAACCCCGGCTTCCCGTTTTCCAACCATGCTCGTGGGCCGCGGCTACCTGATCGAGGTATGGCTGTTCGATTTCCTTCGCGTGGGTAGGATCCTTCACATAGTACACGTCGTGGATGTCCCGGGCCGAGTGGAACTGGGGCATGAATAGGGCATCCGAGTTCCAGAACTCCGTTTCCACTAAGGGCCCGTCGAACTCTTCGAATCCCAGGGAACAGAGCTTGTCTTTCACCGATCGGAGAAAATCGCAGTACGCGTTGGTTCGTCCCATTAGTACGCGGGTTGGGGGAGTCTTGATATTGTACTTCCGGAAGGTCACCTGTTTCCAGGTCTTCTTGGAAAGCATTTCAGGAGTCAACGCTCCCACCTCTTCTCCGGTAAGGCCTCGTCGTTCTAGTTCTTTCTGTACTTCGGATGCTTCGGCCCTCAGTCGATACTCCACCTCATCCCGCTCCACGGTTCGAAAGGGTGAATCCGTGGCCCCCCGTTTCTTGCTCATCCCCTGCACAAGGGTAAGTTCTTCAGCGGAAAGGTCCTGTTCCGCCAGAAACCCCTTTTGAACGGCCCGATCCAATAGCTTCCTCACCTGATTCAGGCGGGTAGCTTTCCCCAGATCCTTCAATACGACCTGTTTCTGGTCGTTCATCCCCAGAACCCCTTCCTTGGAGAGGGCCCCATAGGCCGAGCCCATATCCTTATTCTCGATGGAAAGAGCATGGGAGAGCTCAGGAAGCGTGGCCGGTCCTGAAGTCTTGAGATAATTTAAAAGTCGTTCGTCCGGTGTCCCTTTCTGTACCCAGTCTTTACCTAAATCCGTCAATTCATAGAACCGTACCGTCTTCCGAGACGTTTCATCCAGAAGCCCCTTGGATAGGAGCCAGCTAAACACCTGGTTCGCCTGTCCCGTGTTGAAGGCTAGATTCTTCTGCAATACATCTACCGTGAGGATACTCCCCGGACGGAAGGCCCGTAACACTCGTACCTCCAGGGGGTGAAGACTCTGCACGATTCCTGCAATATCGTTTCCCATACCATACTCCCAATAGTGCTTCCACGATAGGAAAGGGGTTCTGTTTGCTGGTGTTGGTTCGAGCACCCGACTCGGGTGCGAAACAAGTCCAGTGTACCTGTTTGCGTGTTTTTACTCAAGGGAGCTCTGGCGAACTACCGACTTTAAGGTCGGTAGATGGATACGGCGGTTTCCTATAGGTATACCTTCTTTCCCCCAGCGATCATGGAAGGCCTTATCTGGCAGCGAAAAGGGATGAGTTACATCAACATCGCTTGGCAGCTTTCCGAAGCAAAGGGCTCTTGCCCTTTACGACGTTCTTCAGTACAACACAACCCATGAATCTCACGATTTCCCCCCTTCTCCTCGCTTCTGCCGGGATTCAAATTGCGTGTCAGTTGTTTAAAGTAGTGTACTATTCCCTTCAGGAAGGGAAGTTCAACGGTTGGTACTTCTTTTCTGCGGGTGGCATCCCCAGCGCCCATGCGGCATTCGTGTCATCCCTCACCACGGGGATCGGACTGCGTTCCGGATTCGACTCCGATCTATTCGCCGTCTCCTTCGTTTTTACCGCGATCGTAATCTATGATGCATTTCGTCTCCGGGGAGCCGTGGAAAGACACGCGAAACTGTTAAACCGCATCACTTCCCTCTATCATCCGAAGGAATACGAAGGGCTGAACGAACGGATCGGTCACTCCTTGGGAGAAATTCTAAGCGGGATCCTGATTGGCGGAGGGCTCATGCTCTTGCTTAAATTAATGGGACTGTTTTAGGATACGGAAGCAAGGACGTCCCGCACTAGTGTTCAATGCACCTGGTACCGTCTTACTTCCTCCAGGCGAAGGATAGCCCGGTTTACCACCGCTTTGTACAGGCCGCTATCCATCATCATCCGGGGCGCGGTATCCAGCGCCACCAGTCCTTTCAGGGTATGAGGCTTGTTGTACAGGATGGTTCGAGCGTATTCCCGGATCGCATTCTTGATACCCTCCTGAATCGCCTTCATCCTTCCCTCTTGCCCTTTATAGAAAGGAGCTTCCCCCATCCCAGATGTAGCAGGCAACACGTTGGACCGCAGACCTTGGTACCAGGCTTCCTGGAAGTCTCTTAGGGTATACCGAACTCGCACGTACACCCGGGATCCCTCTAGGCGGACGCTCGCCACGGAAAGGTTGGGATCCCCTCGCTGGATCCACTGGTAGGGTTCTAACAGGAACTCCTCCTCCATCTTCCTTGCTTTATCGTACGGGGTATAGGTGAAAGTGAAGCCGTACACCATCCCCGAAAGCACATACCGGGCTTCCTCCAGGATCCGCTGGAACAGTTCATCCTGGGTAAAGGTCTTAAGATCCGGGATCGGATCTTTCACCTTTCCCGCGTCCCATATCCAAACTTCTGGCTGATATTCGTACCAAAACTCTTCGTTCAAGATTGTTTGGCTATAGATAGGAGAAAAACAAGTTACGAGAAGCAAAAGAACCTGGCTCAATCGCGGCCATGGAGATCGGGACAGAGCGAAAAAACGGGTCTCCATACCCTATGTATCGGCAAGAATAAACGATTCAGTACCGGCGATCGAAGAATACCGATAGAGGATCGATCCGGAGCCGCACCAGAAAGTACACCCAAGCCGCTCCTAAACCTGCCAAATGGGTTAGATGAGCAACCCCTCCCCGAACATTGAACACCTGAGAAAAGATCTCGATGCCCGCGTAGATCATTACCAGGATGGGAGCCCGCACGGGTATAATGCCCATCACATAGATCACCGCGTGGGGGAAGAATACGGCGAAGGCAAGAAGCACCGCGTAGATGGCACCCGAAGCTCCCAGAAGAATGATTCCTTGCGCGCCGGAGAAATAGAACACGAAGAAGGAAAAAATCCCTGCCACTAGCCCTGAAAGCAGATAAAACAGGAGAAACTCGGCGCTCCCCATCCGTTGTTCCACCTGGAACCCGAAGAAGAATAGCCCCAGCATATTGAAGAACAAGTGGGAAAGGTCCGCGTGGAAGAACATGTACGTAAACACCTGCCAGAACGCACCATCCCGAACTACCCGGGCAGGAATCATGGAAAAGTAGTACAAGGCCTCTCGGGGCGCGAGAGTTCTAAAAAAATAACACGCCACATTCACCAGGATCAGCATCAACGCCACGTTGGTGTACCGATACCGGAAAGGACGCCTCAGGAGCGAAAGAACTTCCATATGGTAGAAAGTACGGGCTTTCACTCTGCAAGTCAACCATGGTACAGTGAGAAGGTGCGCGTCCTGAACGATTACTGGACACAACGGGCGAAACGGGAAGGGTATCCCGCCCGCTCGGTGTATAAATTGCAAGAGATAGAGGAGCGATTCCACATCCTTCGGGGAGCCAAGAAAATCCTGGACATAGGGGCTGCTCCTGGAAGTTGGACTCTTTACATCCTTCGAACCTTGCGCCCCACTCCTCAGATCGTTGCGGTAGACCTCTCCCCTCTATCCATACCTCCCCAGGAAAACCTTACCTGTGTCCAGGGAGATATTACGGATCCAATCCTCATGGATAAACTTCTTCCCGAGGCTCCTTTCGATGTCATTCTCAGTGACGCCGCACCCTCTACCACCGGAAACCGGACCGTGGATACGGCTAGGTCTCAGGCTCTGGTAGAAGCCGTATTGGGATTGGTCCCGTCTCTGTTAAAAGCGGGTGGATCCTGCGTGGTAAAAGTATTTCAGGGCTCGGATACTCGTCAAATCCTACGACGACTAGACCAGATCTTCAAAAAAACCCGGTCTTTCAAACCAAAGGCCTGTCGAAGCGAATCGTTCGAGCTATACTGCATAGGATTGGAGAAACGGGAAGGTTTTAATTGACAAATGGGAAATGGTTCTTCAATATTAATCTAGGCAGCTTCTAGGAACATCAAAGGTTCTCGAGGGGGAAGGCGTGCAGCAGTACCAGAAACCCGTTCTGGTTCAAGAACAAAAACTCCACATGAGCCCACAACTCTTGCAGAGTATCCAGCTCATGGCCCTACCCCTCCAGGACTTAAAGGCCCGCATCGAAGAGGAACTGGAAAAGAACCCCGCTCTCGAAGTAATCGAGGATACCAAGACTGTTTCCTACGACGAGGCTCCCCCCCGGCAGAAGGAAGTGGAAGAGTACTTCGAGGACTCCTCAGACTCGGGTTTTCCCCAGGGGGGCTATGACGATGAAGCCGGGGACGCGAAACGGAAGTTCATGGAAGGGGCATTGGCGCGCCCTGAATCCCTGCAGGATCACCTCCTGTGGCAATTGAGCCTACAACCCATTTCCGAAGATCTCCGTTATGTCTGCGAACTCCTGATCCGAAACCTGGACGAAAACGGATTCCACCGGGAAGATCCCAAGACCATCCTTCCTCCGGACAAACTCCACCTTATGGAGGATGGCATCAAACTTATCCAACGATTCGATCCCGTTGGGGTCTGCGTTAAGGACTACAGGGAATCCCTCATCGTGCAGGCCATGCAGAATCCCGAAGCTCCTCCCTACACCGTGTTGATCCTGCAGGAACATTTGGAACTTCTGGAACGGGGAAAGATCAAGGAAATCTCGAAGAAGTTAAAAATCACGGAGAAAGAAGTTGAGGATTGTCTCAGCTTCATAAAAACATTGACCCCGTTTCCCGGCAGAGAGTACTCTGCGGAGCCCCCTCGGTACGTGATTCCCGACCTGATGGTCACGTTAAAAGAGGGACAATTCGTCATCATCCTGAACGACGAAGAAATTCCCGTGCTGGGTCTCAATCCTTTCTTTGTCAATATCCAAAACCATCCCGAAGCCCAGAAACTGAAAGAAGTGAAACAATTCGTGAACAACCGGGTAAAGGAAGCCCGTTGGTTCATTCAAAGCATCCATCAGAGAAACCAAACGTTGTTAAAGGTTGCCAAAGCGATCGTCGAGTTCCAGCGGGACTTTTTCCTCAAAGGCCCCAAATACCTGAGGCCTCTCACCTTGAAAGACATCGCGCAGGAGATCGGCGTCCACGAGGCCACGGTTTCTAGGATCACCACATCCAAGTATATTCAGACAGAATGGGGTATCTTTGAATTAAAGTATTTCTTTTCCAATTCCATTTCGGGTGCGGGATCCTCGGGGTCTCAGTACTCGAAGGAGGCGGTAAAGCAAATCATCAAAGAAATCATCGAACAGGAAGGAGGAAAAAATCTATCGGATCAAAAAATTGCAGAGTTGCTTTCCAAGCGAGGGATCCAGCTTGCCCGCAGGACCGTTACCAAGTATAGGAGGGAACTAGCGATTAGTTCCTCCTACGACAGATAACATGTATGGAGGTAAAGTATGAATCTTGAAATCAAGGCAGTCCATTTCGATCTCCCGCAAGACTATCGCGAACTAATCGAAAAGAAAGTTCAAAAGATCGAGTTCGCCCAAGATATGATCGTAGACTTGCTTTTTACCATCACGAAGGAGAAGGACTACGCCATTGAAGCCCACTTGAATTTTCGCTGGGGAACCTCGCACCATATAACAGTGAATGATTTCAACCTACGGGATGGAATCGAAAAGTTGATCGACAAGATCGACGCCAAAGTCTCTAAAGAAAAGGGGAAGATCAAACAGCACTGAATTCCATGAAACAGTTCACCGTTTTGGATCTGCTTTCTCTCAATTTAAAAGAACACGAAGCTCTCGACCTCCGTTGTATCGCAGGCAGGTCAGGATTGGGTAGACCCATCGAGATGCCCGACGTGAACCGCCCGGGCCTCACCTTGAGTGGATTCTACGACAACTTCGCGTTCAAACGAATCCAGGTGTTCGGGAGAGGGGAAAGCGCCTACCTGGACATGATGGTGAAGGAAAACCACATTGAAAACCTGGCTCAGTTCTTCAAGTACGACATTCCATGCGCCATCTTCACAAATAGCATACAGCCGCCCGAAATTTTCAAGGAACTAGCGGAGAAAGCCCACTGCCCTGTTCTTCAGACCGACCTTCCTTCCACCGATTTTACCGCCCGCCTCATCCGAGCCTTGAGCGAGGTGTTCGCTCCCAAACAAACCATCCATGGAGTGCTGATCGAGGTGTTCGGGATCGGAGTACTAATCACGGGGGAGAGTGGGGTGGGGAAGAGCGAGGCAGCCCTGGA
>Ga0067045_1028105_pt1 | contig 42952 bp, 29 predicted proteins | sample TerdegcTABiofilm_FD_59184 | JGI IMG/M metagenome (GOLD analysis project Ga0067045, IMG submission 59184) | Combined Assembly of (Gp0054472, Gp0054536) Wastewater bioreactor microbial communities from Singapore -Terephthalate degrading... | reverse complement strand
CAGCTTTATATTCGACTCGCTGAGGGGCACCCGTCGAACAGTATACTACTCGAAGCGCGAAGGAGGATGCTTTGTATTTGCGGATCGGGCTGAGACGTGCCACAGGGGGGAGAGGAAGGTGACACTTGGAGGGGGCTGAGGCGAGCCCGGGGGGATAGCTCGTCCAGAAACACGCCCGCGTGAGGGGGGGAAGACATACGTTTGGAGGGGGAATGCCACACGACCCAAAATGGACCTCATGCGTAGGCCACAGACGCTTGCATGAGAACCTTACAGGGTCCACACGACCCACACGTAATCGTAGACCGTGGATTATGGGGGCAGGTCCTCCTTGACACAATAGCGGCAATAAACCTATAGTGTGCCACGCAATCCGGGAAGGATTGGAGAGGAGGCACGTGCCGTGCCACCATCCTTGAGACCCACTGTTCGGGTACGGGCCCACTGCCCGGGAGCAACTTCCGAAGCTGGGTCTCCCAGGAAGCCCGACTGAGGGGCAAGCGCCGCACTTGCAGCTAGTTCAACTCCTCTGAAAGCGGTATAGCGGAATGGAGCTTTCGACTGTTACGGAGGGCTACCCTGCCTCATTCGACAGGGAAGTCATCACATGAGTCTTGGAGCAAGAAATGGCAAAAGAAGAGGACAGATCCCTCAACGAGCGCGAATTGAGGACGTTGAAGGAATTCGTCGAGAACACCCTTCGTAAAAGTGGGGCTCTTCTCCTCGATCTGTACGGGAAAGGCAATCGCAAATTCAAGTTCGACGACGAGCTGGTGACCGAGGCCGACAACGCAGTATGGGAGCTCATGTCCACCAAGATCAAGAGCAGCTTCGAGGACCACGCGTTCCTGAGAGAGCTATCATGGGACCAGATCGAAAGCGAGGACGCTCCACGCTTTCTCTGGATTATCGACACGCTGGACGGTGCTGCGTCCTTTCAAGCAGGCATGCCGGTATGGGGAATTAGTGCTGCCTTGTTCGAGAAGTTCTGGCCTGTTCTCGGGTTTGTCTACTTACCGGTGACTAATGAGCTCTATTCGGCGTACGCTGGCCGCGAAGCGATGCTTAACGACTCCCCCATTCGGGTAAGGGAAGATCCTACCGTGGACAATGAGAGCCTTGTGCTGGTGTACTCTCGCTTCCACCACGACTTCGTCAGCAATTTCCCTGGGAAGCTCCGCAATTTTGGCTCATCGTCGGGGCATCTCGCATACGTGGCCAGGGGTGCCGCGGATGCCTGTCTCTTGAAGAATGTCAACGTGCAGGATCTTGCAGCAGGGAGCATAATTCTCGAGGCTGCCGGAGGAGAGATCAGATTTCTTGACGGCCGGTCGTTCCATGTAGGCGATTTCCTCGACGGGAAGCGAGTGGAGGAACCGCTTATAGCGGCCCCCAAGGGATCGTACGGCTCCTTTGCCAAGTACTGCAAGCGGCTGTAGTCAAGTCCCGATCCTCTTTTTCCGCTTTCGCTTCGCCGTGCCAGCGGGCAGATCACATGAAAATTGGCCGAGGGTCCAGTTTCACCGTTTTCCTTGACGACCGAGACATTGCTCGCTAATCTAAATTTGGATCTTGTCTAACGCACAATTTCCAACTGAACGAGGAATCGAACATGGTTGCTCTCGAGCAGAGATCGGAAAAGGTGCTGCGAACCATAGTAACGGAGTACATTTCTACGGGTGAGCCTGTTGGCTCTCGTACCGTCGCGAAACGGGGTGGCTTTGGTCTGTCTGCAGCCTCCGTCCGAAACATCATGAGTGATTTGACCGACATGGGTCTTATCAGCCAACCCCACGTGAGCGCAGGCCGCGTCCCCACGGATCTGGCTTACCGACTGTACGTGGACTCGTTGCTCAAGAATTACATAGTTGACGACAGGTACAGGGAGACCATTGAAAGACTCTTGAAGGACGTTGGTTTGGACCCCCGGGACGTGTTGCGGCAGTCCTCGCTGGTCCTGGCCGGGCTTTCTCGGCAAGCCGGGGTGGTCACCACATCACCCCTGCGAGATCAGACATTCAAGACCATTGAATTCATCAAGGCTGCTGAGGACAGGATACTCGTCGTACTCGTTTCCACGAGCGGGTTCGTCCAGAACAAGATAATTTACGACGAAGACAATATATCTCAAGAAACCCTTGAGAGTTTCGGCAGAATGCTCGACGACATGCTTAAGGATCTGGACCTGCTGGAGGCGAGGGAGCGGATCGAGCGCGAGCTGCTCACCGAGAAGGTCGAATTCAATCTCGCACTCCTCAAAGCACTTCGAATGAGTCATTCCATTCTGTCCCAGGATGACACGCGTGAGGTTTTCATCGGGGGACAGAGTAACATCCTGCTGGACCCGGAGTTCTCCGAAATCAAGAAACTCAAGGCAGTGCTCACGACATTCGAGGAGAAGACCAAGCTTCTGAAACTGTTGGACAAAACCCTTCAAGCAGAAGGCATTCAAGTATTTATTGGCTCAGAGCATGGGCTGGACGAGATCGAGAATTGCTCCGTCGTCGCATATCCGATCAGGGTGGGAGATTCCGTTGTAGCTAGCATCGGGGTAGTAGGTCCGAAGAGGATGAACTATTCCGTAGTAGTTCCACTGGTGGACACAACCGCGAGAATTCTGACACAGCTCCTTAGGACCGTTGTTGAATCTCGAGCGTGAGCTCTTCCCGTGGCAGCCCGGGAGATTCGTATATTTCGAGGAATCCTTCGCTCCAAGGGCCGCTTTCCTGAGGCGAAAACATCGTGGGTTTATTGGGGCCGTGCCTTGGCAAATGCGGAGTGCCTATTCTACCGCTCAGACGTGAGAATGCCCGAGAGTGCGGCCCAGGTGCTCGCAAGGCCCCGGCTCATGCAGTTAGCAAGAATAATTCCCAATCCTGCTCCCGCTAGTAGGGTCATGCAGAGAGAATCGATCCCCTTCGCGTGCTTGCCGGATCCTCCGCTCAAGAGATTGGACAGGCCGGCCATAGTCCTGGCGTAATCCTGAAATACGGCCCCCGAGGAAAGCAACCTCACGGCTTCGATTCCTTGGTAAATGCGGCTGTAAGCGTCATCCCAGCTCAGGTTTGGCAAGATCGGATCGAAGATCAGGTTTTCGGAAGCGACGCCGGCATTCAGCGCGATTTCTCTCAATTCGATGGCAATAGCCAATTTTTCTTCCGTCGTCCGCGGGCTGAACGACCTGTCGTCCATCAGGAGCAAAACGACAGAAGCATGATACTCGACTGCGAGCGGCAAGATCCCTTCCAGCTTTTCTTTCTCCAGCCAGACAGCGTTGAGAATAGGCACGTCCCTGCATGCCTTGAGCCCTCTCTCGAGGATTCGCGGATTGGGGCTATCCAGGATGAGGGGTAGTGGTACCGCCTCCTGCACCGTCTCCACCAGGAACTCCATGCGATCGACCTGTTTGGCCGAAAGGTAGCCAGGATTCAGGTCGATATACGAAGCGCCGGCCTGCGAGCACCGAACCGCCAAATCCCTGATAGGTGCTGGGTCCAGCTCGCGAAGTGCTGTTGCAACAACCGGATTCAATGCATGGATGTTGTCAGCGGCCAGCTTCATTTATGCCTTCTTTTCCGAGTTGTTCTCCAAGACAGCGGCGAATAGCCGCCGCGCCCCGCAATGCCTCACGGAGATCCTCTCTTAGCGCGGCCTTCAACTCATCACCGCCCTGATTGCTCTGCAAATGGGAAAGATTCGATACACCAATATGGAAGGCACCTCTCGCTCCCGCTGCAACGAGCTCGCACGCGACGAGAATGTCCGGAACCAGATGCGGCTTACACGCCACGCCAATCTTATGGATATGGCCCAATGCTTCGACTGACGCCCTCATCATGTTCCGTGGACACTCCACAGCCTGTCGAATCGCATCCCTGCGAGCTTCCCCGTTGACTTCTCCTCGAATTGCACTGACCAGATTTCGGTATGCCACTCCGTCCTCGCGAATCAGCTTTTCGAAACGCGCACGGAGGAGCACCATATGCCGGACCGCATGGCCCATGCTCTCAGCTTTCGATCCCACTCTGCGCGCTTCCAGCCGGGCGATTTTCTCTGCCAACGCGAGCCCCACCGAGCTCACGTACGCTGCAGCCGCACCACCCCCCGGCTCTGGCGACGGACGAGCGAGCTCCCGAACGAAAGATCTGTGCTCCAATTCTTTCTTCCCAACCGAGTTTTCCGCCACAGATAGTACCGTCTCATCGGTCCTCACTCTTGTTCGGCGGTTCGCACTTTGGTTATACTGTCGCCATCCGAGCTGTCAACAGACTGCGATCGAACATTGACTCGTTTGTGGACATCGCTCGGGGAGGAGAGTATCTCCAGTGTCGACAGATCTGATTAGACGTCTTGAAGGTGAGGTATATTTCGTGCCGGGCGAGGGAAAGGGCAGGTTTCCCTGTTGTCACGGCTTTCTTTTCAAAGGATCCGAGACCGTCCTCATGGATGCAGGCATAGGGGAGAGCCGCCTGCGGGAATTGGATCGGAAACACCGTATCGACGTTCTTATCATAACCCACTCCCATCCCGACCACATTCGTAACGCGTCTCTCCTGCACGACAGGCACCTGTTTCTCCCTCGGGAAACGCCCGATTGCGTTATGGACCTTCTGTCGCTAGGGGAGCGTTTCATGGGCAATCTGGAGGACGGGGCGGTCTGGGCTCGATTCGTCCACGATTCCTTCGGAGTTCGCGCTTTGAAAAACGCGGACGAACGGTACTCGGAAGGCCAGATCCTCTCGCTGGGTGGGGCTCAACTCGAGCCGATCCACGCTCCCGGGCACCTCATCGACCACTACTGCTTCATCGAGCGGAACACGGGAACGCTCATCTCCACGGACATAGATCTCACGTTTTTCGGCCCATGGTACGGGAATCCCGAATCGAACATCGAGACCTTTCGAGCCGATGTCGAACGGCTCATGAATCTCCCGTACCGACGTGTCTGCTCATCTCATAAGGAGCCGGTGGAAGGCGACGCTACTGACTTGTTCGAAAACTACTTGGCCGCGTTTGAACGTCAGAAGAAAACCATCCTCAATCTCTGCAATCCCCCGAGAAGTCTCGACGACATAGCTGAGACCTCGCCCTTCTACCACAACGCTCTCCGCAACAAGACTATCCAGTACCTATTCGAGCGGCGCATGACGGAGAAGAACCTAGAATTGCTCGTCCGGGACGGTCTTGTAATTGAATCGGAGGGGATCTATTCGCTTCCGGCAGAGTGACCGGCCTGATATCACAGATTCCTCTCGTGACGACGTTTGAGCAGAGAACCGCCAGTCAGGCATTATTCAACGGGCTCTGGATTGGGGGTTCCCTCGGGAGCTGGCCGTAACGTTTCGCCCTGGACCGCTTCACCGGGAGGGGCGCTACCCTTTGGAGTTTCGTGGGAGCGGGCGGCCTGCGCTGCAGCGCCCTGCATGCTCAGCATTCTAGTTGTATGCTCGAGCCTGTGAATAAGTGTCTCAATGAAGACTTGATAAAACTTGATCTTGAGGTCCGGGCTTTCACGCTCCAAGACCTTCAAGTCGAGCTTAAAAACTATGCACTGTTCCTGGGCGACGACATGGGCGGTTCGAGGTGACTTGTTCACAGCGCCCATCTCGCCGAAGCAGGCACCCTTGGTCAAGTCCGCAATTTTCCTGTTGTTCTTGATGACCCGTACGCGCCCGACAAGAAGGATGAAGAAGGTCGTATCCACCTCTCCTTCGCGGACAATCACTTGGGACTTGTTGTACCTAATGAAGACTCCGTGGCGAATGAGCTCCTCGATCTCCTTCCGGGAAAACCCTTTGAAGAAATCAAGAGGCTTGAGCAAATCCGCCTTTCGCGTGGCCTTCAGGTCGCGCACGGGAATGGACTTGCCTGCCATTACCTGTTCGATATCCGCCGCGAGCTCCTGCCCGGATTGATACCGAAGCTCGGGCTCTTTCTCCAGGACTCGGTGGATTATCCGATCGAGGGCGGCTGGAAGCTTCTGATTGAAGGAAAGGATCGAAGGCGCCGCCGCGTAACGAATGTTCTCCATGAGCTCGAACAAGGTCCGTCCGAGAAATGGCCTCCTCCCAACGAGGAGCTCGAAAAACACTACCCCCAACGAAAAGAAATCCGTCTGCGGAGTGAGTCTCAACCCCTTGGTCTGTTCCGGAGACATGTAGCTTGGGGTTCCCATAACTTGCAGATCCGCGGTGGAATTCCCCGCCAGGGTGGCAATGCCGAAGTCCGTGATCTTGATAATCCTGTCCCGGCTGAACATGAGATTGGCAGGCTTGATGTCTCTGTGAATCACGTTGCGGGAGTGAGCGAAATCCAGAGCGAGACAGACCTGCCTCACCAGCTCCATGACCTTAAGGGGCGGCAGAAGTGTATCCTCCTTGTTGTGGGAAGTGAGATTGTCGCCATCGAGCATCTCCATGGCTATAAAGCAGTAATCTCCATCACGCCCCACGTCAAAAACGGTTACAATATTTGGATGAATCAGGTTGCCCGCAATTCTCGCCTCTTCGAAAAATTTGTCGATAACAAACCGGAGATCCTTTTTCTCATATACGAGGTCGAAGCGCCGGGTCTTGAGGGCCACCATTCGTCCGATCATCGGATCCCTGGCGCGAAAGACTTCCCCCATGTTCCCCCGCCCTAGGGTATCGATTATCTGGTAACGGCCGATGGTGGGAACCTTCTTCGGCTCCTTGAGGAGTTTTCGCAGGGTATCTTCTGATGGATTCACGGAAGCATCCACTTTTCTTGAGACTTGCGCACGCCCACCCGACTGGAGTCATGGGAAAGCATCTCGTCGACTGCTACAGGCAACTCAACACCGCTCTCTCCCGGCTGTGGAGCATACCTCGAGAGCCGCGGTATTAGTATAGCTCAACACTAGACGATAGAAAAGCTATGCGCAACGAAAACATTCACTTACTGTGGGGTCATTTCAACGGCGCCGAAGATCTCACGTTGACAGGAGTCGCTTCTAGGCCTTACCTATGATCAGTGCGCTGGCCGAACGTCAATCAATGCAGCACGGGAGATGCGATGCCTTTTTCAAAGATATTTGGAAATCTTATGCGATCACAAGAAATCCTCAGGGTACTGGTGAAGCATGGATTTGGAGATCTTGTGAGCAGGATGGGACTCTCGAAGTATCTGGAGTTCCATGAAGTAGAAGAAGGAAAACGAGTCATCGGAGCTCCCAAGCTTCTGACTCCCGCCAGACGTTTCCGCTTGGCGTTGGAGGAGCTCGGTGGAGCATTCGTGAAACTGGGCCAATTGTTGTCCACGCGTCCGGATATATTTCCGAAAGAATGGATAGACGAGCTCGTCCCGCTTCAGGATGACGTGGCTCCTGTGGAATTCGACCTGATCAAACAGGTGCTGGAAGCCGATTTAGGACCTGTGCAGGGCTCGTTCGCTTCCATCGACCCCATTCCGCTGGCAGCCGGCTCTATCGCTCAGGTACACGAGGGAGTCACTCTGGCCGGGGACCCGGTTGTAATCAAGGTTCGCAGACCAGGCATCGAACAGATTATTGCCCAGGATTACGACATCCTTCACTCGCTGGCTGTGCTGCTCGACTGGCACGTCCCGGAATCGCGAAACTATGATCCGATCAAGATCGTAGAGCAATTCCGAGAGGCGGTCACCCGGGAAATGGACTTCACGCTGGAAGCACGCAATCTTGACCGATTTCGCGCCGACTTTTCCCATAATCCTCTCGTGACTTTCCCGAAGCCGTATTGGGACCAGACGACAGAGCGCATTCTCACCATGGAGAAGCTGGACGGTATCAAGATCTCACTGGCACAGCGGCTTCGCGAAGAAGGGGTCGACACCGCCAAAATAGCTCAGGTCCTCGCAGACGCGGTCTTGAGGCAGGCTCTGGAATACGGTTTTTTCCACGGAGACCCTCATCCGGGGAATCTGATGGTAATCGACAAGAAAGTAGTTGGGTTCATTGATTGCGGCATGGTGGGGCGTCTCGATGAGCGGACTCGCGAAAACCTTATCCTCCTCGTTTCCGCGGCCGTGCGCAAAGAAACTCAAATCATCACCGATATACTGGTGGACATGGACGCGCTCCCGGAAGACCTGGACAGAGCGCATTTTCAGCGGGAGGCAGAGCTCTTTCTCGACCGGTATTACCGACTCCCCTTGAAGAGAATTCGTTTTAGCTCCATCGTGAACGATGTCATGGAGCTCATTCAGAAGTTCCGCATCCATGTGCCGCCGGACTTCGTCCTCGTGGGAAAGGCCCTTATCAGTCTTGAGGGTGTGGGGAGAAACCTCGATCCAGATTTCGATGCTATCGCTACCGCAGAGCCGCTCATCAAGCAGTTGGTACTGGAGCAGTATGGACCCCGATTGATCAGTAAGAAGATCTTCCAGGGAGCATTCGAGTTCCTCAGATTCTTCCGCAATTTGCCTGGAGACATCAGAGAGTTGTCGAGAGCGCTCCGGGAAAGCAGGCTGCAGATCCAGGTAGAACACCGTGGTATCCACGAGGCTTTCCTGGAATTGGACAAGGCTTCGAGACGAGTATCCATGAGTATCGTCATCGGAGCTATCGTTGTGGGGTCTTCTGTCATCGTCCATGCCGGAGCAGGCCCCAGGTTCATGGATATTCCGGTTCTCGCTCTCCTTGGCTTCGTCCTCGGGAGTGCGCTCACAGTCTGGTTGATATTTTCGGACCTGTTGAATCGCTAACCACCGGTGGCTCACTCCAAGATCTCGGAACGACGACACGCAAGAAAACCTCTGAACACCAAAGAGACCAACCGTCCTGTCGCTGCTTTTCTCCGCGGATTTTACAGGGTATAGTGGACATGGTACTTGCACGACGGCTGCATTCACGAAGAAGGCCACTGCCTCTTCCCCATGGCAGCCGGCTTGAAATCTCATGTGGTGAAGAGAGTGCCCAAATGTGCGAATCGAATGCGTATCTCATTGCGGACGGAGAAGAACAGCTCGTGCTCGAGAGTGTGAGCTTCCTCAGACCCGAGGGAAATTCAATTGTGCTCAGAAGCTTGTTCGGAGAAGAGGTCACCGTTAAGGGACGAATACGGGAGCTGGACCTGGTGGGACACAAGATACTGCTCGAATCCCCGTGATTCGGCCTCGTTGCCCCGCAAACACGCCGATTCCAACCTTTCTCCTTGACACGGACTCTGGAGCTTTGTTAAACGGGGAGACGGACATAAAGGACAAATCCTCGAAATTCTTATATGAGAGGCACAGATGAGATGTCGACGAACGAGTCGGTGATTGTCCTGAACGCTGGGTACGAATTTATTGGGCTTGTGTCATGGCAACGCGCCATGACTCTGCTCTTGACCGGCAAAGTGGAGGTGATCAAGGAATCGAGCCGCATGGTCAGAACCGTGTCCCGGACTTTCCGAGTGCCTGCTGTCATACGACTCATCAAGTTCATACGCCAGATCTATCGGAGAGAGGTACCGTTTTCCAGACGTAACGTCCTCATCCGAGACGGCTTTGTCTGCCAGTACTGTGGCCGAGAGCACACGTCCGGAGACCTCACCATAGACCACATTATCCCAAAGGTCCAGGGAGGAACAAACGCCTGGACGAACGTGGTGGCGTGCTGCAGGGCCTGCAACATGAAGAAGGGGGGATTGACCCCCAGACAAGCGGGGATGCGTCTAGTGCGCAAGCCCTTCAAGCCTACCATCATGGAATTCATCAATCTTTACTTAAAGCGGAGATTCGGTCTCGATCTCTCAGAATTACTGCAGTACTGAGCCGTCCTCTCGGAGGAAAAACACACCGAAAAAGCTCAAAACGGACGGAAAAGAGGTCCCTTTTTCCTTCCCCCGAACTTTTTCATTGACACGGGTGGAGACTGTGATATGAGGGGGAGCACTTCTCAACATACTTTTCCATCCCAGTGGAACACACGTAAACGGCCATTTAGATGCCGTTTTCGTGCTTTTGGACCCAGAAGCGCTCCCACCTACCCTGACCGACCGATCGGATGCGCACGCTACTGCGTCGCGGTCACGTCCACCGCTTCGATCAAGGACGATCTAAACACCAATTTCGGGGCAGTGTCAAGGCTTTTTTCTGTGTTTTCAAATAGTGATGCTGTTTTCAGAGATTGCATATCAGACATATCTAACAAGTTGGTTGAGATTTTGGCTTGGAGACACCGTTAGTAGTGAATCACAATCCACTGAAGCTGTGTTTTACAGCGCGTCAAGAACAAGGTTTCCCGACCAGAATCCCTTGACCCCATGGCCAAGGCTTGAAACAATGAGCTTCGGACAGGAGAGGCCGGCGACAGCAACAGGGCGGCACCTGGAGAAGGATTGCTACTCAGAGATCGGAATCGACGATCGGAGGGGATTCCGTGGTCAACAATGCCGAGGTGGAGCTAGATGGCAGTACCAGGCGGGTCCGGATGCGCTCATTTCGCGGACTTACAGGCAGCGGTACGCGGCGTGTACACCCCAGCGAGAGGATTCGCTCTCGCAGCGATCGTGATGTCCTCGTTTCTCCTCCTGATAAGCTCTTCATGGAGGGCTTCTCCGGACAGCGCTCTGTACCTCGAGCTGGGTGAGTCGCTGGCATCGGGAAAGGGGTACGTTTTCAACGAGGAGCCGCACACGTACGTGCCGCCCGGGTATCCTGCGCTTATCGCGGTGACTGCCTGGCTAAGGCCGAGTTTTCTCGGTTATCGCATCCTTATGGCTTTGACGGGGATTTGCACAGCGGCAGCGGGCTATTATCTCGTGAAAAAGCTTCTCGATCGGGATACGGCCCTGCTCGTCGGTGGGGTCTTCGCTGTCAACCACGTTCTCTTGTGCCACAGCGCCACGACCACGTCAGACGTTCCTTTTGCTCTTGTGGTTCTCCTGTCGCTGCACGTCCTTGTGCGGGCCTCGGCTGGGGAGGCTGGCCTGGCTGCCGTATGTTTTGCAGGAATCATGTGCGGCCTGCCGCCGCTCGTGCGCGTCAACGGCTGGGGAATTCCCCCCGCAGGAGCCATCTTTCTGTTTTCCTCCTGGAGGCAGCGCGACACGCGTGCAAGATGGACGCTGACCGTCCTTTTTCTGGTCGCGGCGATCATTCCGGGAACGCTCTGGGAGCTCCACAAACTCTCCTTACCCCAATCGTTCAGCGAAGGAACGTACTTCAACGCTGTGGTTGGCAGAAGCCTTGGGACTCTCGTCGCCATTATGCGGGATGCCTCCTGGGAATATGTTTCAGAGATGAACTTCGCTTTAACCGGTCTCTCCATCAAGACCGGCGTTGTCGAGCTCTTGGTACCGACGGTGGTGGCGATTGGCGCGTTGGTGGCGCTCAAACGAGGGGAAAGGCTCTTTGTGCCTCTCGTCGCTATCCAGATGTGTGGGCTTATTCTCAGTCCTGCTGGCAGCCGTTACCTTATTGCCCTGTTGCCTGGCCTATATCTCTTCTTGGGCGTGGGAATAGTCAGAATATTAGGGTGGCTAGGAAAACGGACCAACAGGAGACCGCCGGGATGGATTGAATCGCGAAATATCGTCATCGCGTTCTTTTCTGCCCTCATATTTGTGAACGCGGCCCACAATGTAATTCCAATTCTTGAGGCTCGACAAGCGGTTCAGAGTGGGGGTGCCGAGACGATCCGCGATGTGCCTTTCTTTAGAGCCGCATCCTGGCTGAAGAACAATGCCCCTCATGCCGTGGTGCTCTCCATGCACCCCCGGGTGTTGCATTATCTTTCGGGCTCAAAGACTGTGGAGCTGGTCCGGTCGGGAGTTCCCGAGCACGAGGTGTGGGTCAACCGCACGGCTGAGATTCGCTGTCTTATTCAGCGCACTGAGCCTGCTTTCCTCTTCTCCGACGCGTCGAACGCCACCATGCTCGCATCGGTGCGCGACGCCCTCCACAGTCTAGGGCTGGAACTGGTGGAGGTCAGAGAGGCATCCACTTCTCGATTTCAACTGTGGAGATTAGTTCCTTCGGCAAGCGATTCGACAACGCGTTAACAACGCCGCACGCGCAGCCCGGTTACCACAGAAGAAGTCCCATTTATCACCGAAAAGCACGCGGGGGCACCAAGCTCTTGTGTGGAATCGATTTGGTGGCTAGAGTATATGAGATCCGACGCGCAGATGCTCATGGTGCAGAACCGTGGGTGGACCGGTCTCATCAGACTGCGGAAAGGCCGTGACAGGGGGGATAGGACCTAATGATTAATGATAAAAGACCATTATGGCAGTTATAGACAAGATTCGGTTAGGTTGCTTAGGGGAGAGTTAGGCAGCTTTTTGGAATCATCGGTTGACATGTAGCGTTTAGTGCTTGACAAACAGGAACGTTCCTGGCCATAAGGAAGCATCGTGAAAGGCAGATAGGAAACCGCCTCGCAGGCACGCAGAGTTGAACGAAATCTCGTCAACCCTGCGATATAGTGTAATTTCGTGTTGTCGCTGTACGCGACGTTCGGATTAGGGGAGTCGTAAGGATGTTTGGTCTTGTCGCTTTCTGGTTGCCCATTGGAGTGACAGCTTCCCTGTTTCTTATCTTGTTCAACAATTGGAATAACGGCCTTTTGATTCTGCTCATTTGTGTCGGAATCAACCTAAGTCTCCTGTCGGTGCGCCTCGGTTTCAAAGGCCGTTTTCTCGGGTCCGCTCGAGCTGGAGCGATGTGCGGATTGAGTATTCTCCTCACCGTTCTGGCAATCGAGATGCTTTTTCCCTACTGTCTCCCCCGGGACCATGCTGAGATTCGGGATCTCACCAAGGGGTTCGTCGGTTCGCAACCCTCGCCTGGTGCATCGTTCGTTTTCATGAACGAGGATCAGATCACGGGAAGAGGCCCTGTTCTGCAGGATCGTCAAGGGGTCGATCACCGAAGTTGGCACAATCCTGGCGGGAAGTTTGTATACTATGGCTACGATCCTAATCTTAAGGCAAGTTATGTCAATCTGTTCCACTGGAATGCTGCCGGATACTACGATCATGACTACCAACCAGAGAAATCGGATGGGGTTTTCAGGATCGCGGTGATCGGCGATTCCTACGTGGAAGCAGTGCAAGTGCCCCTATCTCGCAGTTTTCATAAGCTGATAGAAGCATCCCTCAACCAGGATCTTCGTGCCATGCACGCTGAGCGGTTCCAGGTGCTCGCTCTGGGCAATTCCGGCACCGGCCAGGTGTCCCACCATCGGGTATTGCGGGAACAGGCAATGGAGTATCGCCCCAATCTCGTGGTCCTGGCCTTGAGCAGCAACGACTTCTGCGACGACGACCCGGAGCTGAAGAGAGAGCTCATACTGTCATCAGGAGCAATTACGCCTCTGATTCGTGCTCTCGCTTGCCACGAGTACTTCGCCATGGCGTTCGCCGTTCGCCGGCTGCAAGATCTCAAACGGAACAGAATCGCCATTTCGCCAGAGCTGCTCCAGTGGTCAAAGCAGGATTTGCCCAGGATAGAGAGTGCCTGGGAGCGGACGCTGGCGCACGTCAAGCTGTCATGGGATTTTTGCAGATCGCGAGGTATAGGGTTTCTGCTCTTCTATGTAGGGTGCGATCTAGAGGTAAAGTACCTTATGGACCCAGACGGAACGATTTCTCAGCTCAAAGCCATGGGGATTCCTCATCGAAAAATCCAATGGGACATGGAGAGATCCGCGCGTCGTGTGGAGGAATTCTGCGCGATACATGGTATTCCGTTCGTATCACTGTTGGATTCGCTTGCAGCAGCTCAGCGTCAAACGGGTCACCAGGTCTTCGGCGACCATTACACAATATTTGGGCATCAAGTTGCCGCGCAGGTACTAACGTGCGCGGTGGCAAGCACACTGAACGACGGGACATCAGCGGCCCTGTCTCTGCGCGGCTGCCTTGCCCAAGACTTCAGGCACGAATCTCAACCTGTCGGGGCGGTGGCATCCTCCACGTTCCCGGCTGGGGCTCGGTTGGTGCCCGCGACGGGCACGGTACCGGAATCCCGGTGAGCCTCGTTGCACGAGTGTTGGACTGATTCAAACCGGCCCTCACGTCAACATCGTCCACTAAGGGGCGATTCTCAACTGGTGACGCCATGGTTTGGCACTGCAGACGGTGCAAGACATCCCGGACCGCGCTCGTGCAGCGTTATTGATCACGTCCGATTCCGGTTTCAGCAGATTCTCCCATGGAGCCCTGTGCAGAGCCTGCGCGCGTGGCATGGCTGCGTGAGGAATGCTTCGAGATCCGAGCCCTACGAACAAGCCGAGAAACTCAACCGAGAATCAATAGGAGATTGAGCCGCTTTCAGTAGCGCCGGCGTCTCTCTGGCATCTTCGCGAGGGTTAAGTTGGGTTTTCGAGCAAGACTCGGTAGTCTCTACAGGGCACTTGATACCTGCGAGGTGGTGGCTTATTTTATTGTTCCACCACAAGAAGATCGTTGCCGGAGGACGTGTTGCGATTTCATGCGATAGGCTTCGGTGCCCTCAATCTGGACGAATTCTGGGAAGTGTCAGAGGGTTTTCTCGCCTCTCTGGGTCTTGAATCCGGGCGGGAGTACGTCCGGGATGAGGACTGGTTTCGAGAGATTTATCCCCAATTGATGGCACAGGGTCGCAGGAGGGCTCTGGATCCGGGGGGATCTGCTGCCAATATGATAGCCGCTCTCAGACGAATGGGATTTTCTACCGGATTCTACGGAGTGACCGGCTCCGAAGATCTCCACCTCTTGCGGACCGAGGAATTGGGAGAGGGAGAGGGCCTCAGAATCCGTGCTACACATCGCCCTGCGGGAAGGTGCCTCTCGCTGCTGCACGGAACCGGCCGTGGAAGAGATCGTACCCTTGTGATATTTCCCAATGCTAATGACCTCGCTGCCCTCCATGTGCCTGAGACTGATTACTTTCTCGCGGCACTGTGGGTTCATATGACCTCGTTCGCCTCACCGGTCGTGCTCGATGCACAGGCAATCCTGGCGTGCGGTCTCCGAGAGCCTACACGTTTGAGCTTTGATCCGGGAGCCGTCTATTGTAGACTTGGGCTCGAGCGGCTCAGACCTGTAATCGAGCGCACCGCTATCCTCTTTCTCTCTGTCGAGGAGATGCAGATATTGACAGGACAACCGGATCCGGAAGGAGCAGCGGAGGCGCTGCATGGGCTAGGAGTCGGAACCATCGTGGTGAAGCTCGGTGCAGACGGCCTGATCGGGTTTTCTGAGGGCCAGAAGGTTTATCAGCCAGCCGTTACCCCAGCTTCGGTTCGCGACCGGACAGGTGCGGGAGATGTCGCAGCAGCCGGTTTCTTGGCTGGGGTTCTGAGCTCGATGACCTTGGGGGAATGTCTTGCGCTTGCAGCTCTGTGTGCATCGAAGAGCCTGGAGGGCTATGGCAGAGCCACGTATCCGGACGCGGCATCGCTGGAAGAGCTCAAGGCTCGGGCCAGGCGCGTAGTAAGTCCATAATCAGGAGAATGTCCGGGAGGTGGTATGGAGAGAGTATCGCGGAGGGTGTTCATCACGGACTGCGAAGGTCCTATCACAAAGAATGACAACGCGGCTGAACTGGCCGAGGCGTTCATTCCTAAGGGAGACATCTTCTTCAGAAAGCTCAGTCTGTATGACGACTATCTTGCCGAAGTGGCTCGAAAGAAGAGCTACAAGGCCGGGGACACCCTTCGCCTCATTCTTCCTTTCTTCAAGGCCTTCGGCGTGGACGACCGAACCGTCAGGAAATTTTCGCGGCGAAATATCACGATGATTCCGCAGGCTGATTGCATGCTCAGAGAAGTTCTCGAGTTGGTTCCCGCGTACATCGTGAGCACGAGTTATTCTCCTTACATTCAAGCCGTATGTGAAGTTCTCGGATTTCCGTTCAGAAATACGTATTCCACCACGGTCAGCTTGGATCGGTACGAGTTGCCGCCTGAGGAAAAGATTCGTCTGAAAGAACTTCACTCATTCATCATAGGGCTGCCCGATTTCTCCATCCCTCCAGGAGCCGAATCGTCTGACGATTTGTCCCCGGCTGACCGCGACACCGTGCATCGCCTGGACGAAATATTCTGGTCGGTGCTTCCGGAAATGGAAATCAACCGAATGATCCTCGAAGTAAATCCAGTGGGCGGCCGTGAGAAGGCACACGCAATAGAAGAGATAGTCGAAACGGAAGGCGCCGAGATCAGGGATGTCTTCTATGTGGGTGACAGCATCACCGATGTGGACGCGTTTCGACTCGTCAGGGCAGGAGGCGGGATGGCGGTCTCCTTCAATGGCAATGATTGGGCGATCAAGGAAGCCAGCTTTGCTGTGACGGCCCAGACCGCATTGCCCATAGGCTGGTTGGCCACGCTCTTCATAAATCAGGGAACCCGAGGTTTCCAGGATCTCTTGGTGACCGAGATCCTTCCAGAATCACGTCAGACGATCTCGGAGAAAAGCTGCAGAGTGAGAAAAACCGTGCGGACCGAAAAGATCGGGGCGCTCGGTTAATCCCGTGGTGCCGGGAGATTATCACTCGCGACGGCTTCATATGCGCGGCGCCTGGCCTGTCCAGGCCTGTGAAGAAGCGGATTAAGAATGCTTCTTGAATATCAGATTTTGCTGGCGGTTGCTCTTGACCTTGCATTTGGAGATCCGCGATGGTTTCCTCACCCGGTTAAGTACATAGGGCGGTTTGCGCTCTGGATTGAGCCCTTTTGTCGGCGGGCCTTCAGCAACCCCAGGATTGCGGGAGTGGTAGCAGCGTTCGCGGTGATCGGCTGTACTGTTGCCTTCGGGTATGGCCTTCTTTGGGGGGCCGATGTCATGCATCCGCTCGTGGGAGACCTTGTACGGATCTTGATCCTGTACACCTGCCTGGCCGCTCGAGATCTCTTGAAGCATAGCACTGACGTCCGAAGTGCTCTCGAGGCCGGAGATCTGACCGAGGCAGCCCGCCGAGTGGGCATGATCTGCGGTCGTGATACGGACAAGCTGGACGAGCCGGGAATAATTCGAGCTACGGTGGAAAGCGTGGCTGAGAATCTCGCCGACGGTGTGACAGCGCCGCTGTTTTATGCCGCAATCGGGGGACCTCTTGGAATCCTCGCCTACAAAGCCGTCAGCACCTTGGATTCCACGTTCGGATACGAGAACGAGGAGTACGCCCGCTTCGGATGGGCGTCCGCCCGCTTGGACGATCTGGCCAATTTTCTCCCTGCTCGGCTGACTGCGCTTCTAGTACCACTTGCTGCACTGATTGTGGGACTCAGACCCATATCGTCCCTACAAGTATTCGTTCGAGATCGTCTCAAGCATCCCAGCCCCAATTCCGGACACACTGAGTCCGCGTTTGCAGGCGCTCTCGGAATCCGCCTTGGGGGACTGAGCTATTACGGAGGGGTCCCTTCATTCAAAGAGCAGTTGGGAGATCCGGTCTTCCGAGAGGAATCTCGTCACATACAGCAGGCAAATGTGCTCATGGTCGCGACTTCCGCACTCATGTTGCTCTTTCTGCTTTGTGTACGGGCGATCGTGTGACAGCAAACTGCCATGCGTAGATAAGCGTTGCAGTCAATACAGTTGAAGGCTATAGTGAAGCGCATTCGAGAATTGCACTAACAGCACCGCTGAGAGGGGAAAGATTGCGGCCCGAGGCAGACTTTGGCGCTCCACCACAGTCTCAGGTAACCGGATCGCACGATCAAAGAAGTCGGTGCTCCTTCCGAACTCCAATCAGATAGTCATAGTCTTGGGGCTTTCAGGTGGGGGGATATGCTCAATCACTTGAAGATGCAAGTTGCTTGCCGAACACCGGGGGGCCGGTCCGCGTTCCAGCCACAGAAAATTCCGGGTGATGGCCTGATCGGACACGTGCGGTCACCGTGGATCAAGACTTGTGGGGGGATAGCCCGGGGCATTACGCGCGGAATTGGAAATGGGTGGTGCGAGATCTTCTGGCACATCTCCAGACGTCTCGGGCGGAGTGAACGATGAGCGATACCGAGAACGTCTTCTGGCTTGGCCTGTTAGGCATATCCGTCTTTGTGCTGGCCATATCGATGATCGGACCGGTTTCGAGGGCCTACACAAAATGGAAAACAGACCGGGCTTTCAGGAGACGGAGAAAAGCCTATAGAAAACCTTGATCCGAGACGAGTGCCCACACGGTACCTTCCGGGACACTCCGGAGCGAGCCGCAGGGGGTGAAAGGCTCGGGATGTCGATTGCTGCAGCCGGTGGCGAGATACCGTTCGCTTTCGAGCTAAGAGCGTCAATGGGCGGACACTGCGGAAATTTGTTTGGCCTTTAAGGAGAAACGAATTTGTGATAGAGTCGTCGACTATACGATCGCAATAGTGTATTCCTGTTTGTGAGGGCTTCCAAGTCATGAAGGCCGTCGAAGAAAATCCATATTCGATTTCGCGAGCGGATGTGGTAGTCGGTATCCCGTCCTACAACGAAGCTGCGTCCATCGCGTTCCCCACACAAGAAGCGGACAAGGGCCTGTCAAAGTACTTCTCAGATTATTCATGTGTGCTCATCAACTGTGACAACAATTCACCTGATAATACACGCGAAAAATTCATGAATACCCCCACGTCGAATCCGAAAATTTACATTTCGACACCCGAGGGGATAACGGGAAAAGGAAACAATCTCAGGAACCTTTTCGCAAAGGCGGTAGAGCTCGAGGCCCAGGCCATTATCGTGGTGGACGCGGACCTCAGAAGCATAACCCCGGACTGGATCAGGAGCCTTGGCCAGCCACTTTTCGAGGATTTCTCGTTTGTGTCTCCCCTGTACGTCCGTCACAAGTATGATGGGACTATTACCAATAACATAGCCTATCCGCTCACCCGAGCTCTGTACGGGCGCCGCGTCCGACAACTTATTGGCGGAGATTTCGGATTCTCGGGAGAATTGGCTCGAATTTATCTGGAATCCGATTTGTGGACCCAGGAAGTGGGGCATTATGGGATCGATATCTGGATGGCTTCCCTGGCGATGATCAATCATGCTCAAGTCATTCAATCGGCCATGGGGAGGCCCAAGATTCACACCCCGAGAGCCCCCTTGCTGGGTTCGGAGGTTGTGTTCTCCAACATCGTGGGGACTATATTTCACCTTATGTGCCACCACGATTCCTTCTGGCGAGATGTCAAGTGGAGCCGCCCCACTGCAGTCTTCGGATTCGGGCTGGGGGACCTGGAAATTCCTCCCGAAGTTGTAGTGGACGTTCAGGGGCTGGGCAAGAACTTTGTTGAAGGAATTGGTGCCAATCGCGACATCTATCGGCAGTGTCTCAGCGAAGAGACATTCTCCAAACTCCAGGAAGCCTGCGAAGTTTCCCTCGACGCATTTGAGTTCCCACCGGTTCTCTGGGCGAAAGTCCTGTATGATTTTGCATATGCGTACAAGAAAGAATTTGTCTCGCGTGATATCTTGTTGAAATCTCTCATACCGCTGTACCACGGCAGAACGCTCTCTTTTGTGCTGGAAACGGAAGCAATGAATACTCAACAGGTTGAGGAGCTTATTGAGGATCAATGCCTGCAATTTGAAAAAAGCAAGAGATACTTGCTTGAGAAATGGTTCGCATAGGAGTCAGGCTCAGAGACATGTTGTCCTGCAGCGGGCGTATCATTGCGGGAAACTGCTAGTGTTCGGTGGTGTCCTGGACAAGCGGTGCTCCGGAATCAGGCAAGAATTTGAGGATTCATAATGAACGTACTACTCATCAATCCGAGATCTCCGGAGACTTTCTGGTCCTTTTACAGGGTCGCTAAGCTTTTGAAAAAGAAGGCACTGGTTCCACCCCTCGGTTTGCTCACCGTGGCCGGCCTCCTTCCGCGAGAATGGAATCTACGCTTGGTCGACATGGAGATTAGGGAAATCAACGAATCTGATTGGGATGGCGCAGAGTTGGTCATCCTGTCTGGCATGTTTACCCAGCAGTCGGAGATTGTGCGGTGTATTGAGCAGGCGAAAATGCGCGGGAAGAAAGTCGCTGTGGGAGGACCGTGGGTATTCCACTGCCCAGAAAAGGCCTTGGCCGCTGGTGCCGATTTTGTGATCAGAGGAGAAGGAGAGATCGCTGTCCCCCTCCTGATTGAAGCCCTGAAGAACGGCAAGAGCGGGGTTATCATTACGGCTGAAGGGCGGGCCGACCTGGCCGCCTCCCCTCCCCCGCGGTACGATCTGCTGGAGATGGATCTGTACCTCAACATGTCGCTCCAATTCTCCCGAGGCTGCCCGTTCCACTGTGAGTTCTGCGACATCACGTACATGTTTGGACGGACTGTTCGAACCAAAACGCCTCGAGAGATCTTGAACGAATTGCAGGTTCTCTACGATCTCGGCTGGCGAAGAGGAGTATTCTTCGTTGACGACAACCTGATTGGCCATCAATTGAAGGCCAAAACCATGCTCAAGGAATTGATAGCGTGGCAGGAGGAAAGGGGCCATCCCTTTGACCTCTTCACTCAGGCGTCCGTGAACTTAGCGGCGGATGACGAGTTACTGAATCTCATGGTCAGAGCAGGATTCTTTAAGGTCTTCCTCGGAATTGAAAGTACGGATCGGGAATCTCTCGAGGTAGCCAGAAAACACCAGAATACGAAGCTCGACCTCGCTGCAGCGTGTGAAAAGATTAACAGGGCGGGTATGACGATCATTGCCGGGTGCATAATCGGTTTTGACAATGAGAAACCCGGCGCAGACCAGCGTCTTATCGATTTTGCCCGTCGCACGCAGATCCCGGAGATGTTCGTTACCCTCTTGCAGGCCGGGCCCGGCACTGACCTTTGGACACGACTCGAAAAAGAAGGCCGTCTTATCCAGCATGAGTTCAGCGATGATTCGGGTAGTCAGACAGGGCTCTTGAATTTTGTCCCCACTCGACCCATTGAGGAGATTGTCGATGAATTCATTCGGGTGTACGATGTATTATTCGATCCGGAGGTCTACCTCGAGCGGTCTTTCGAGCACGTGGCGAGGATGAGGCCTTTGCCGTACAAGAAGCGATTCGCTCTACCTCACGCTGTTGAGGTCCGGGCCGTCGCTATTGCCCTTTTCAAACATGGCATCTTGTCTCGGTACAGGAGAAAATTCTGGAAGCTCTTCCACCGGGCTCTGTTCACGTTTCCCGATCGGATCCATCACTTCTTCTCCTACTGTATAATGTCCGAACATTTCTCCCAGTACCGGGTCACCATAAAGGAAGGACTCCGAGCGCAGATAGCACGGCGAGCCGAGGAAATTCGGGCAGCTCAAGACCCCTCACATGCCTCCGAGAAGGTCTTGACGGCTCGATGATCCGGTTCCGTCCCCTCCAAAGCCGCAAAGTATGTCAACCGAGAGGGCATGGACTTCCATGACTGGTCTCGGATAGTCGGTGATCTCTTGGGAACTGCCGCGAGCATGGTGGAAACGTGGTTGAATCCTCCCATGCATTGTTCGAACCTTAGATCCAAAAGCTCATCTAACCACCAGTCGTCGGTCCCACGACGCGAGGACTGAGGAATATCTTGGCAATGGCCGGGAAGACAGATGAAAAGGGGCTCCGAAAGGTAGACCGGTCCGCGCTACCGAAATTCGCCTCTCAGAAAGGGAGAGGATGGATTGACGTGGCCGGGACGAGAATGTGCCTTTTCGACATACCAGGTGGCTGGCTTAGCATTTCTCGGTCAATGACTCTCTTCGCCGGAGAGGACACCTCCAAGAGAGTGCTGTTTGAAGCCGGATTGGGGGAGACCTTTTCCACAACAGCGCTGGCAGCCGGGATTCTCAGCATGACTGCCGAAGGCTTCAGGGATGCCGTGGACACCTATTCCGAGGCGGGTTTCGGTGACTTTTCGGTCCGGGAGTTACGATTCTCAGACGGATATGCACGAATATCCTGCGGGGACGCTTTTGAGGCATGGGCTTTGCTTTGCAGTGGGAAGATCGCTGATTCGACCGTGTGCTATTATTCTACAGGGGTCCTGCTCTCCTTCATGAAGCACATCTCTGGCAGATCGGACCTGGTAGCCACGGAAACGAAGTGCATGGCAAGGGGAGATGATGAATGCCATTTCGTTATAGGTACAGCAGACCGGCTCAGACAACAGGGAATCATGTTGCATGAGTGGGGAGTAACTATCAAGGAAAAAGCAGAATTCCTCGAGAACCTGTTGGAAGAAAAGAAAAGGGTGGAGAGTGAGCTCAGGCGAAAGAATGTGGAATTGGCTTCGCTCAATAAGATTTCCGCTACGGTGAGTCAATCTCTCGATTTGAATGAGATTTCGAATCTCGCCGTCAGAGAGCTTCGTAAGATCGTCGGAGACAAGGCTGTTGTCATCTACCTCATCGATCCCAGAGGCGAGGAACTGACAGCGGCCGCTGAGGAAGGGTTCTCCCGCGAATTCCTCGAAAGCGTCAAACGGCTGAGCTTCGGGGAGGGATTGACAGGAAATGTTGCCCGAGCGCGATCCCCTATGGCCTACGATGATTATGCGCAATATCCCCAGGCAATGGAGGTTGCTGTACAAAGAGAGAAGATCAAGTCACTTCTGTCCGTGCCCCTCATGTCCAAGAATTCCATAGTGGGGGTTCTCAATATCGCGAGCAGGACATCGTACCATTTTACGGACGAAGAGATAGGCCTTATGAGCCATATAGGCAACCAGTTAGGTGTGGCCATAGAGAACGCTCGGCTGCACGAAGAGATCACAGAATCGGAAAGAAAGTACAAGACCCTGGTCGAGGATATCAATGATGGGTATTTCGTGTGCCAGGGCGGCCAGGTAGTCTTTGCGAACAATGCATTTCTTTCTATGCATGGGTATTCCAGAGACGAGGCTCTTGGTAAGGATCTGACACTCTTCATATCTCCCGATTCTGTCGCATCTGTGCAAGAAGCAATATCAGACAAGATTTCCCACAAAGAGAGCTCCGACCATTTGGAATTCCTGCGCAAGCACAAAGACGGGAGAGATCTCCCAACTGAGTTGAAAATAGATGTGTCCGAATTCGACGGGAAGCTCGCCATTATTGGCATGTTCAGAGACATCAGCGAGCGCAAGAGACTTGAACAGCGAGTTCTGCAGCATGAGAGGCTGGCGTCCATAGGGCAGTTGGCCTCAACAATTGCTCACGAAATCCGGAACCCCCTTTCCGCCATCAAGATCAACATCCAGATTCTCTCGAAGACCCTTTCGTTACAGGGGTTCGACAAGGAACGGCTTGAAATTGCTGAAACAGAAATCAAGCGCCTGGATCGATTCGTCCAGGACCTACTTCATTTCGCAAGGCCCGTGAAGATGAGAACGGCTCTCAACTCTGTCTGGGACATACTCGAAGAATGTCTGGCACTATTGGCTGACAGGCTGAGCGAGAAAAAAATCAAGGTGATCCGGCATAAGCCGCAACATTTGCAGCCGATCCGTGTGGATTTTGAGAAGATGGAGGAGGTGTTCCTCAACATACTGCTTAACTCTCTCGATGCCATGCAGCGAGGAGGAGAAATTGATGTTTCCGCGGGCGAGGACCAAAACCTTAATGGCCCTATGACATGGGTGGAAATCAGGGACAATGGCATCGGTATACCGGCAGCGCACGTGCCCATGATTTTCGAGCCTTTCTTTAGCACGAAAACCGAGGGAGTCGGTCTGGGGCTCTCAAACGTCAAGAAAATTGTCGAAGCTCATTGTGGCTCTGTCGAGGTGGACAGCCGGGTCAATGGCGGAACGTCCTTCAAGATTCTTCTACCCGCGAGGTAAAACGTCACGTTGAAGATCGTTATAGTTGATGATGAAAGGTCCATTCGACGCTCCCTTGAAATGTTTCTGGCAAAGAAAGGGTATGGCGTACTGACGGCCGAGAACGGCGAGAGTGGACTCCTCATTATAGACCGGGAACAACCCGACATCGTGATTCTGGACATTCGTCTGCCCGGGATGAGCGGCTTGGAGGTCTTGCGCTCTGTTCGGGGTCGGCATCCAACCATCAGCGTTATCATGATGACAGCGTTTCACGACATGGACACGACCATTGAGGCCATGAAGCTTGGTGCCTACGAATATATACATAAGCCAATCGATATTGACGAGCTGGAAATCGCCATCGAAAAGGTGGCCAGGAACATCAAGCTCAGTGGCCGGCTGGACGACTTAATCACCGAGATCTCCCGTGATTACAAAGTTCACAATATAGTAGGCACGACCCCCGCTATGCAAGAGATCTTCAAGCTTATCGGTCTGGTTTCCGAGAATAGGGCCACAGTCTTGATTCAAGGTGAAAGCGGCACAGGTAAAGAATTAATAGCAAAGACTATACATTATAACAGCGCATACGCAAAAGAGCCTTTTGTGCCCGTCAATTGCTCCGTGCTCGTCGAGAGTCTTTTCGCAAGCGAGCTGTTCGGCCATGAAAAAGGAGCATTCACCGGCGCAGCCTATCAGAAACGCGGGAAAATTGAGCTAGCCCAAAACGGCACGATTTTTTTTGATGAAATCGGAGACATCTCCCCTACTGTTCAAGTGAAATTGCTGAGGTTTCTCCAGGAAAGGGAGTTCGAGCGTGTAGGTGGAGAAGAACGACTACGCTCATGCGCGCGCATCATAGCTGCCACAAACAGAAATCTTTCTAAGCTCGTTCTGGATAAAAGTTTCAGAGAAGATCTCTATTTTAGGCTCAAGGTAGTAGAAATCAACGTTCCTCCGTTGAGGAGCCGGAAATCGGATATTCCCCTGCTGGTCGATCATTTGTTGAACAAAATCAACCTCGATCTCCATAAGAACGTGACCAAGATCCCCTGGGACACCATGGATCGCTTGATGAGCTATGACTGGCCCGGAAATGTGCGAGAATTGGAAAACGTACTGACAAGGGCGGTTGTCCTCTCCAAAGGTGACATACTGTCACTTGACTCCTTTGCGGATTTGCTGCCTTATGACTGCCCCTGTGCTCCGCCTTCCGCGGTCAAGACTCTCGATGAAGTGGTGAGGGACCATGTCCTTGCGACCCTCAGAAATACCAACTGGCACAGAGGGAAGGCATGCGAGCTGCTTGGGATTTCAAGACCTACCTTGAGGGACATGATCAAGAAATATAACCTTCTGTGGTAGCCCCGAGGAAGGATCATAGTGGAGCACATTAACAAGTACGCTGACCTTAACGGCCGTGCCGATGAACACCCCTGACGATACGGTAACCTGCCACACCGCTCCACTATTTGCGGCCATAACCGGGAACAATAGGTATGAGCTCGGGGCTGCGCTAGACATGACTCATTTTCGACAGAGCCCCATTCTTGATAACCAGGTAACCACTTGTAATTACTAGCTGCAGGTAACACCCGCATGCCTGTCTGTGACCTCACCACGACGTGCAAGAGCCTCTGGCGGGCGGAGCGTACCTTCCGGGAACAGAAGACCACGCTGGAAGTGAGGCCCATTTACCATCGCCGCGACCACACCTCCATCGGCCACATCGTAGCCAGTTTCCTCGCCCTGCGCCTGGAAGTGGATCTGCAGCGGCGTTTGGACGAGAAAGGGATCTCTGTATCCTGGCCGAATCTCATGCGCGATATCGGCCGCGTCCATTCGGTGCTCATAGAACCGGAAGAGACTCGCTACCGGCTCCGCACCACCATGCAAGGCGCAAGCATCCACGCATTCCACGCTGCGGGAGTACGACCGCCTGCCTCCATCACAACTCCGTCTCCCGAATCCTGATCCCCTCAAGGGTGCGGCGCGTTTGCGTGGCAAATCTACCCAGCCTGGGGAACCGGCTACAGAAAATCAGTTGGTTATGGCGCTGGTCGCAGCTTTACCATGAAAAGGCGCGGCACCCTCCCCTCAAGATCCAAAAGCGATACTCACTGTAGTGCCAAGAAACACGCGCGGTTAATGTATGATATTTATATCTCTAGCTTTATTTTTTCGAGCTGTCGAAGGTGAGTCAAAAGGCAGAAACAACAAGGAGGTGGTAGCTAGGAACCTTCTCTGTTTCTGGGCGGCAAGAGAATTAGGGCTCTCACTCACGGAATTGGCCCGCGAACTGAAAATGACCGTGGCCGGCATTGGCTATGCCGTACGTACAGGAGAGACGATCGCCCGAGAGAATCACTACAGACTGTTCAAGGAGGTTTCTTAGTTTTTTAAGAACGTCCCCTTTTTCTCTTTCGCCTTTGTTGAATCGCCTCACGGCCTTAGCGCCCCAATTGAAACATACCTTCACCAGCGAGATTCCCAGTTTGAAAAGATCTTTCAAGCCCTCTTCCTGAAAAAAGCGCCCTCGATCGTTAATTCCCCGAGAAATCGAATAAATTAGCCCGATAAGTTTTCTCTGGCTCTGGCATGGTCCTTGCCCATGTGCTCCGCAACTTCAAGGCGCGTCCTTTGCTACCACATGAAGTCGCGTTGGTAGGAAAGAGAGAAGCCTCATCTTAGTGAAAGTACCCAGCATTTTCTTGACAATGTCTCCTGATCCGTGAGTGTCGCGTATGTTTTCACCGCACGAATGCGTTTGAGATTTACAGAAGTTGCCGAAAGATTGAGTCAACGGATTCCGTGCGCGATTAAACCAGGAGGGCGATCGTTATGGCCGCAAGACAAGAGTTTCCGAAACTGATAGAGCCCGGAAAGATCGCGAATATGACGCTGAAGAACCGGATTGCTTCGGCTCCAATGATCACTGGATACGCCACTCGCGACGGGACAGTCACCGAAAGGATGCTCCGATTTTATTCCGAGAAAGCCCCCGGCGGAATGGGGCTAATTATTGTGGAGTATTCCTACATAGACCAGGAAGCAAGCAAGTCGGCTCATTCTCAACTAGGTGTTTACGACGATGAATGTATCATCGGCCTGGCTCAGTTGGCGGAGTTTGTGCGAATCAATCGTCGGAAACGGGATACAAGTCATCCCGATAGGTGACTGCGTCAAGCCGCGCGGCATCCACGAAGCCATTTATGAAAGTCATCTCGCGGCCCGATCCATTTGACAAGTAGGCAAAGGTTACAAGGAGCGTGGAAAATGAAATACGTGGTGGGAGTAGACATAGGAGGCACATTCACCGATTTGGTTTGTGTAGATGAGAACGGAGAGACCGCTATCGTGAAAACCCCGTCAACACCCGAAGATCCTTCTATTGCGGTCTTGAATGCTCTTCAGCGAGCTGCAGCAGAGCTGGGAACCACCTACAGCTCATTCCTGGCCGATATCACACGAATATGTCATGGCACTACCGTGAGCACCAATACGGTTCTCACCTGGACCGGCGCAAAGGTGGGCCTTATCACCACAAAAGGATTCAGGGACATCCTGGGTATCCGATTCGGGATAAGAGAAACTCCTTACGATTACACGGTGCCGAAACCGAGATCGCTTTCCAGAAGGTATCTGCGCGTCCCGGTAGAAGAGCGGATCAAGTGGAATGGTGAGATCGTGGTCCCGCTTAATGAAGATGAGGTCAGGAAAGCGTGCAGATACCTCAAGCAACAGGGGGTGCAGGCGGTAGTTGTCGGCTTTCTCTGGTCATTCAAAAACAAGACTCATGAAAACCGCGCTGTCGAAATCTGCCGTGAGGAGCTTCCCGGGGTATACATTTGCTCGTCTTGCGACATTCAACCCGAGATTCGTGAGTACTGGCGTTTCAGCACGGCAGTGCTCAGTGCGTACGTGGGCCCGAATCTTTCCGGTTACATACACAATCTGGTGCAATCGCTTGATAGTGCCGGATTCAGAGGAGAGCTCCTCATCACTCAATCAAATGCAGGGGTAATTTCTCCGGAGATTGCAATCGAACAGGCTGTGCGGACCATCCTTTCGGGCCCGGCGTGTGGCCCTGCAGCAGCAGCGTATCTAGCTTCCCCCTTGAACATAAGGAATTTGATCACCGTGGACATGGGTGGCACGAGCTTTGACGTGTGTCTCATCAAAAACGGACAACCAGCAACAACCCTGGAGACGGCAGTCGGCGGTGTTTACCATATGCGGCTTCCCATGATCGACGTCCACACTATCGGGGCCGGAGGAGGCAGCATTGCGTGGCTGGACAAGATGAACGTCCTCCACGTCGGGCCGAAAAGCGCTGGATCCGTTCCCGGTCCTGCATGTTACGGACGTGGCGGGACAGAACCCACCAGCACTGACGCGGATCTGGTTCTCGGGTATATCAATCCCGATTTCTTCAATGGTGGTGAGACCATTCTCGACAAGGGTCTTGCCGAGAAGGCAATAAAGGAACATATTGCTGACCCACTGGGAATTACCGTCGTGGAAGCTGCCAAGGCCATACGCAAGATTATCGATCACAACATGTCCGACGCCATATCGACGGTCTCCGTGGAACGGGGCGAAGACCCAAGAAAGTTTACCCTCGTGGCCGCGGGTGGAGCGGGGCCAGTTCACGTTACGGATCTCGCCAACAAGCTCAATATAAGACAGATTCTTATTTCTAGAAACTCGTCCATTTTCTGTGCCATGGGAAGCATCATTGCAGATCTCAGGCACGATTTCGTCACCTCCGTAGTCACCAAGACGAGTGCGGCCGATTTGGACGCCCTGAACAAGGCATACCTGGATATGCGCGCAATCGGGGACGAATACCTTTCTCGCGAAGGCATCTCCGAAGGAGACAGATATTACGAGAAATCTGTGGATATGCGATACAAGGGCCAATTCCATGAAGTCGAGCTTCCTTTACCCAAAGGCCCCTTGAGTGACGCCATGAGAGAATACATGGTGAACGAGTTCCATAAGAAGCACGAGGAGCTGTACGGATATAACGACACCGTGGAAACGGAGATCATAAATCTTCGAAGGTCATGTTACGGGAGAGTGGTGGCCCCGGAACGGAGGGCCATGCCTTTGTCGTCTCCCGATGCGAGGAAATTCATCAAAGGAACGAGAGAGGTTTATTTTGAAGAAGAATTCGGTTTTGTCCCGACCACCATATTCGACGGCGATCGAGTTCAGCCCGGGAACATTATTGATGGACCAGCGATAGTCGAACAGAAGACCACTACCGTGGTCGTTCCCCCGAAGGCCAGACTCGAGGTAACAAGCTTCGGCGATTACTTATTGAGGCTGGGGGCCGAGAGCTAACCCCTTGACATGGAGGCAAGAAAAATGACTCAGGATAAGTTCAGGCTGAAGAGCGATCCCGCCGATTTTTCAATTCTTACATCGGCCACGTTCACCATTGCAAGAGAAATGGGGAAAAACATGGAGCGCACCGCTCGGGCCCCCATCTATTTTGCTGCACACGACTTCGTCACTACGATCATAACGCTCGAGTCAGAGCTGTTGGCACTTGCCGAATACATTCCTGTTCTCATTGGGACCACTCCATTCGCGGTGAAGGCTGTCAAGAGCTACTTTCAAGATGACATCCATGAAGGGGACGTCTTCCTGTGCAACGATCCGTACACCCTGGACGGAGGCGGACAACTGGCAGATTGGTGCATCGTATATCCTGTTTTCTGGAACAACAAGCACATCCTTTGGATAGCCAACAAGGCCCATCAGCAAGATACGGGGGGCGGAGCACCCGGTGGTTACAATCCGGCTGCAATCGATGTGTACGCAGAAGGCCTTCGCATTCCTCCCGTCAGGATCTTTGAGAAGGGCAAAGAGCGCAAAGATGTTTTCAATCTCATCATGACCAATGTCCGAATTCCGGAGACCCAGAGAGGCGACCTCTTGTCCATGATAGGCTCTGCTCGCATAGGAGAAAGACGGATCGGAAAACTGTATGAGACCTATGGTGAGGAGAAAATCGACACCTTCATGGAGGATCTCCAGAATTACGGCGAATTCATGATGAGAGAAGAAATCGCCAAGATACCTGACGGAGCCTACCACAGCGAAATTCGCGGCAATGACGGGGCATCGCCAGTCGTCTGCGATATGACGGTCAGTGGGACAGATATCACCGTGGATTTCAGTGAAAGCGGCCCCATGTCTAATCAGTACATTAACAGTCCCCTTGCGAACACGGTGAGCTGTGTGTACATGGCTCTCATGACATCCATAGGCAAAAGGATCCAATACCGGTGCGGTGGCTGTTACCGCCCGATACGGATTGTTACCAAGCCGGGAACCATAACACATGCCATGTACCCGGTCACCCAGGGCAACTGTACCAACTTTATCGCAAAACAGATCATTGAATCGTTCTGGAGTGCTCTCAGTCTGGCGGTCCCAGAGGAGGTTCCTGCAGGTTGGGGGTCGATCAATTACTGGGTGTTCGCAGGCCTGGATCCGAGACGCATGGAAGGCTACGGCAGCCCGGATTTCCAAGGTTGTTCAAGCGGCGCAGGGGCTATCTGGGGCGTTGACGGATGGCCTACCAACGGGCCGCAGATATGCAGTGGAACGCTTTATTACCCCGAAATCGAAGTGGTTGAAGGCCTGTATCCGATAATCTGGGAAAAATGGGAATGGGCTACGGATTCGGCAGGAGCCGGCAAATGGCGCGGGGGTTTTGGGGTGGATAACATCTGGGTCTGTGATTCAGATCCCGCCCCCATGCATCTGGCATACGCGGCCGACCCGTGCGATTACCTCCCCGCTCCAGCCATCGCCGGTGGGAAGCTCCCGGTAGCCAATTCAAAGAGTCTGATCTTGGCCGACGGGACGGTGGAAACGCCCCAGGATGTCCGGGCAAAGATGATCTACATGCTCCGAACCGGTGACAAGGCCATCGATGTGGTTCAAGGCGGAGCCGGGGTGGGCAATCCCCTGGAGCGGGACGTTGAAGCAGTCAGAGAAGATGTGCGCGACGAGTTGGTTTCTCTTGAAACCGCGAGAAAAATATACGGAGTGGTTATCGACCCCGCCACCTTCGATGTTGACATTGAAGCCACAGATCACTTGAGAAGGCAGCTCATGAGCTCCGAGCTCCCGTGACTCCCGGTTTGCTCTGCATAAAGGGCCCTGGCTCTCTCATGGGCCATGGCCCTGCTGGGCAGCATGATTGTTGCTGCATCCGGGCCTCAACCAGCCACAGGACTTCATCGCGCTTGAGGAGGGTACTAGAGCTGAGAGGAGAACATCATGGTAGTTGGGGATGAATTGAGGAGAGGCTGTGAGAATCATCCAAACAAGCTTGCAGTAAGAGATATGTATGGGAAGTACTTCTCCGAGGGCTTCAGCCTCACGTATCGGGAGCTCTTTGAATCGGTTAATCGCCTGGGAAACAGCTTTGTCTCCATGGGATTGTCAAGAGGAGACAGAGTTGCCGTTCAAACAGGGACCGGAGTCGGCCATGTAATCAGCTTGCTTGCCGCCGCCAAGGTCGGAATGGCTCTTACGCCGGTGGATCGGTCCAATATGGCCGAGGAGATTACGTATGTCATCCAGGATAGCGGGGCTCGTGCACTTGTGTGCGATGCGGACTTGTACTCCACAAAGATTGACCCGATCAGGAAAAACCTGCCCTCGGTAGAATTCTATATCGGCATCGGTGCCGGCCACCCGTGTCAATTCGACTTCGATTCCCTCATCAAAGACGGTTCTTCCAACGAGCCAGACGTGAAAGTCGACGAGGATGACATGCTCACCCTGATTTACACGAGCGGAACGACAGGAAGACCCAAGGGAGTTCCCCTGACTCATAGGAATTGGACGTTCAGTGCGTACATGTGGGCGGCCGAACTGGGAATCCATCCTTACACGAGATGGCTCCTCGTAATGCCCCTCCATACATCCGGCGGCACGGGTCTCACCCTCGCCTCGGCCATTCGAGGCTGTTCGCTTGTTGTCACTAATCCCGATCCCAAGAAAATCCTCCACCTGATCGAAAAGGAGAAGATCACATTCACCCAGTTCAGTCCAACCTTGCTTGCCAATGTCATAAGGCATCCTGACGCCAAGAAGACTGATGTATCGAGCGTGGAGCACTGGTTTACCTCCGCTGCCCCCATATCTGCACAATTGTTGAGTGAAGGAGCCCAGTACTTTGGGGAGAAGTTCACTCAGCTCTTTGGCACAACAGAAACAGCTCTGCTCGGCACGGTCTTGCGTCCTCAGGACGTCTCGGTGCAAGGCGCCCTCGCCAAGAGGCTCACTTCTATCGGAAAGTCCTCTTTGGGTTACGAGACCAAGGTAGTTGACTTGAATGGCAATCTCGTCGAACCGGGAGGCTCCGGGGAATTACTCATCAGAGGCGGCGGGGTAGCAAGCGGGTATTGGAAGATCCCCGAAGCGAGCGATTTTCGGGACGGCTGGTGGCATTCCGGCGACATCGTACGTATTGACGAGGACGGGTACTATTATGTCATAGACCGCATGAAAGATATGATCCTTACCGGTGGCATGAACGTGTACCCCCGCGAGGTCGAGGATGTTATAGCCGAGCATCCGGCAGTTCATCTTGTCAGTGTCATTGGGGTTCCGGATGATAAATGGGGCGAGAGCGTTAAGGCGGTCATCGTGCTCAAGGAGGGAGCGGAGAGCACAGAAGAAGAGATTATCGACCATTGCAGGGCGAGGCTCGCTTCGTACAAGAAACCGAAGTCAGTGGATTTCATTGATATCTCTGAAATGCCCCTGATGGGAGGAGGCTACAAGGTAAGAAAGAGAGATCTGAGGGAACGGTACAGAAAAGAGTACGAGAGGGCCAAGAACGCCAAGATCGATAGCTGGGGCGCGGCCTCGTGACAAGAGACGGCGGTAGGCCTCCGATTGTGGCGTCATACCAATTCGCCGCCAATGATCCTGATATGCAGATAGATTTCTGCCTCAGCACATGGGAGCCTGGCAATGGATTTCGAATTCACAGAAGAGCAGCGAGAATTCCGAAAGCATATCGCTCGTTATGTAGACGACAAGGTCATACCTGTCGCTGAATCTCTCGATGAAACGGAGGAGTTTCCCCGGGATATCGTCAGGGAGCTTGGTCAGCTCGGCTACCTCGGCATCAGATATCCTGAAGAATATGGAGGCAGCGGGCTGAAGAATCCCAATATATTTCATTGCATCTTTTGCGAGGAGTTGGCCCGGGGCTCATTGGGCGTGGCGTCGGTCCTTGGCATGCACACGTCCACTGCGACTCATACAGTTTACGCGTGGGGCACGGAGGAGCTGAAACAAGAATACCTTGTCCCGGCGTTGTCAGGTGAAAAGGTGGCAGCATTTGGGCTAACGGAGCCCGGGGCGGGCTCGGATGCTGCGGCAATCAGGACCAAAGCGGTAAAAACCGATAAAGGATATCTCCTGAACGGCACAAAGATCTTCATTAGCAATGGGACCGTAGCCGATTTTGTGACCATTGCCGCCAAGACCGACCCGGAGAAGGGTGTTCACGGGATCTCGCTCTTTCTGGTGGATACAAAGGCGCCGGGATTCTCTGTTGGCCGCCGGCTGGAGAAGTTCAGCAACAAGTCCTCCGATACCGCGGAGCTGATACTGGAAAACTTGGAAGTTCCTGTGGACCATCTGTTGGGACAGGAGAACCAGGGGTTCACCAATGTGTACATCTCTCTCGCCATCGATCGAATCATGACGGCTGCGCTGGCACTCGGGTTGGCCAAGTCTGCGTACCAGGCGGCTTACAAGTATTCGAAAGAGCGTGAGCAGTTCGGCCGGCCAATATGCAAGTTCCAGGCAGTACAGTTCCGACTGGTGGACATGTTGGCTATGTTGAAGACTGCCGAGCTCCACACGTACTATGCGGCTTGGACGGCCGATCACCAGGAAAACCCTACGGAGGCGGCCGCGATTGCCAAGCTGGTAGCCACAGAAGCAGCTAACTATATCTGCAGAATGGCTACATCGATCTTTGGAGGATACGGCTTGATGAAGGAATTCCCTGTGCAAAGGTATCTCCGGGACTCCTTCTTCCCTCTTGTAGCTGGTGGGACCAATGACATCATGAAGCTCATAGTTGCACGACAGATCGGGCTTTGACTCGCGGCAATGTGTTAGCCTGTAACGACGTCGGTCAAATGTAAAAGCTGCCGCATTTCTCTACAGATCCGATACGGAATCCTTCTTCAGATGGATGGAGATCCTGACATCCGGCCGTATAGTGGAGCGCATTGAGAACGGGTCCGAGCTCATTCGGAGACTGGGTCATCGACGACATCGTGAAAGCGTTCGTTGCGCTCCACTGCACGGAAACTCTCAGAACGATCCTGTCCTTATGGGTGATGAATCCGCGCGTCATGGCCCTCGGTGATCCTCCGAGCCGTAGGCTGCACAAGAGATTCGACCATAAATCAAAGAGAAAAGCGGTCGCTCCGAAAAGGATCGCGCGCCGGGGCCTGTGCTCTCATCTCACTTGACTCGGAAGGCTCATAGCGGTAACCTCCGCGCGATCTTTTAGGAGCCTTCAGACCGTGAGCATCATCATAATTGGCGCAGGCGAGATGGGATACCAGCTTGCTCGGAGGTTGTCCCTCGAGAAGCAGGATGTCGTTATCATAGACAAAGATCCCGACAAGGTGAAGTTTGTCCATGAAACTCTCGACGTCCAGGCGCTTGTTGGCAGAGGTTCGTCGCCTTCTGTCCTGAAGGAGGCGGGGATCGGCAAGGCCAGCATTCTCGTGGCCGTCACGGACACGGATGAAGTGAATCTGGTGGGCTGCTTTGTCGCGGGCTTCTTCAATAAGTTCATGAAGAAGGTTGCCCGATTGCGGCAGGACGACTACCACGAGTTGTCGCAAATAGCGGACACGAAACAACTCGGCGTGGACCTGGTTATCAGCCCTGAGAACGAAGCCGTGGACAAGCTCCTAAAGGTCATCAACATCCCCTACGCAACGGACGTGATAGATTTCGCTGAGGGCAGGATCAAGCTCTTCGGCATTAATTTGGACGAGCAGTCCCCTCTCGTGGGCCACTCTCTCTTGGGTCTCCGCGAGATCTATCCGAAAGACAAGCTGCTTATCCCAACAATATTCAGAGGGTCCGACGTAATTATTCCGCGAGGATCGGATATTCTCAGAGCCGGCGACACCATTTACATTATAGCTCCGCAGACCATGATCCCGAGGCTTGTGGAGATGTCCGGCCTCAAAGGGGCCGTACCCAAGAATTTCATGATATTGGGCGGTACAACGATCGGCGTCCGTATAGCCCAGGAGCTAGAGAAACAGGGGGCCAGTCAAATCCGCCTCGTAGAAGGTAACCTGGAGAGATGCGAGGAAATAGCCGCCAAGCTGGATTATACCATGGTGCTCCGAGTCGGTTCCGTGGACGAAGATTTTCTTCGCAGCGAAGGGATCGGCCAGTTGGACGCATTTCTCGCCATGACCGAAGACGATGAGGACAACGCCCTCACCGCACTCTTGGCAAAGAAGATGGGAGTGCCCCGCGTAGCTGCCCTGACCAACAAAGTCGAGTACCACCGGCTTCTCGCAGCCATCGGAGTTGATGTTGTGGTGAATCCTCGGCTCGAAGGGGCGTCGCGCATTCTCCAATTCATCAGGAAGGGCAAGGTGATGGCAGTTTCCATGCTGCCTGGGGAGGGACTTGAGGCCATTGAGTTCCAGGCCCTCGAAACGTCCCAGCTCGTTGGAAAGCCCCTCAAGAAAATCCGTTTTCCGTCCGGAGCGATATTGGGAGCGGTTGAGAGGGGAAGAGACTTCTTCATTCCGGACGGAAGCACCGTCATTCAGCCGGAGGATCGCATCATCGTGTTCGCGAGAAGAGAAGCGGTCCCCAAGGTGGAAAGGCTCGTGACCGTCAGCCCCGACTACTTCGGATGAGCATTCGACTGATTGCGGCAACTCTTGGAGCCTTGGTAGCCCTTCTGGGGCTGTGCATGCTTTCGTCCCTCTACTGGTCCCTGCATTACCAGGACGGACTACATTTCCAATGGGTGGCCGTCTCGGTCTGTACCATCGCGGGTGGAGCCGGCCTCTTCTTTGCCCTCAGAGAGCCTCACGCCGAATTTGGAATGCGGGACGCCTTCGTGGTGGTGACCGGCGGTTGGGTAGCTTCCGGGATACTCGGTGCCGTCCCATTCATGGCCTGTGGAGTCCTGCCCAGCTTTACCGATGCGATCTTCGAATCCGTGTCAGGATTCACGACGACCGGCGCTTCCGTTCTGGCAGACGTCGAGGCCGTTCCGCGTTCGGTGCTCTTCTGGCGGAGTCTTACCCACTGGCTGGGTGGAATGGGCATCATCGTTCTGTCCGTGGCTATCCTGCCCTTGTTGGGCGTCGGCGGCATGGCCATGTTCAAAGCGGAGGTGCCGTCTCCGGTGGTGGACAAGCTCAAACCCACCGTCGCAGCCACTGCTAAGGCCCTCTGGAAGGTGTACCTCATTCTGTCGGCTGCTGAAACACTCTTGCTCATGCTTGCCGGCATGGAGCTTTTCGACGCCATTTGCCACACTTTCGGCACCGTGGCAACAGGAGGCTTCTCCACCAAGAACCTTTCCATAGGGCATTATGAGAGCCCGCTCATCCACCTCATCATCATCGTGTTCATGCTCATGGCCGGCGCAAACTTTACGCTCCACTACCAAGCGATGAATTTCAACTTCTCGTCTTACGGGCGATCCCAGGAATTCCGCCTGTACCTGATTATTTTTCTTGGCTCCACAGCATTCATATTCTGGAACATTTATAGGCTGCCGAATGCCGGACTCTTTGCATCGCTCGACCAGGCGGCCTTTCAGACTGCATCCATCATGACCACCACCGGATACGGGACTGCGGACTGGGAACAATGGCCCTGGGCTTGTCAATGGCTCTTGCTTTCCCTCATGTTCATGGGAGGATGCGCTGGAAGCACCGGTGGCGGAATGAAGTGCATGAGGCTAGTGATTGTTGCGAAGCACATTCTGAGAGAATTAAAACTCTTGCTTCATCCTCGGGCCGTCATCGCCCTGAAGATGGACCGAGCAGTGGTTCACAATTCTATCGTCAACGGCATCCTGGCGTTTGTAGCACTTTTCGTTGCTGTCTGGTCCCTATCCACTGCTTTGCTGGTTGCTATGGATCTGGACGTTATCACCGCGGTGGGGGCGACAACCGCAACGCTGTCAAACATAGGGCCCGGGTTGAACAAAGTGGGAGCGATGGACCACTACGGCTGGCTTTCGCAGCCGGCCAAGTGGCTGTTGTCCTTCAACATGCTGATCGGTCGTCTTGAGCTCTTTACGGTCCTGATACTGTTCGTGCCCGATTTCTGGAAGAAATGAAGGCGACAAAGCCCTTGCTGAAAACTAGCGACATCCGCCCCTCCCTCCGCGAGGATAGAAAGAGACAACGCCGTTGGCTCAAAGAAAACCCAGCGAGGCAACAAGCATCGATTCCCATGTTTATGTGCACTCGGGGCTGAATGATTGACATAATGAGGTCCATTGGGTATTGCGCAGCATGGGTCTGTCGACTATGCTATTATGTTGTTGTTCTTCTGAGCGGAGAAGCCCCAGGGGCGAAAGGGAGAGTTGAAAGCTATGGAATCACTGGGTGTGTGTTTAGGAGCCTCCACGTTGAGCATGGTCCGTGTTCGGAGGAACGGGGGGAAAACCGAAATAATTGATACTTTGACGGTAACCCACGAAGGTAACCCGAGAAAGACCCTCACAGAAGCTCTGGAGCGCATCGAAGACGTGCGCACCATACCCATCGCTGTCACGGGAAGAAAATTCAGACAGTTCGTCGCCTTGACCACAATCTCCGAGCCTGAAGCCGTGGAGATAGCCGTATCTCACGTCCTCGATGGGAACGATCGGTACCGCGTCGTCGTCAGTGCCGGAGGAGAAACATTCCTGGTATATCACTTGGACGAAGACAAGAGAATCCAAGGAATACAAACAGGAAACAAGTGCGCTTCAGGAACCGGCGAATTCTTCCTTCAGCAAATCGGCCGGATGAATCTCAGCCTTGAAGACGTGGCAGCGCTCGGCATTTCCGAGCACCCGCACAAGGTTTCCGGGCGGTGCTCAGTTTTTTGCAAGAGCGATTGTACCCACGCTTTGAACAAAGGAGTGCCTAAGGGTCAGGTTGTTGCGGGACTGGCGAAAATGATGGCCGGAAAGATCGTGGAATTGCTGAAAAAGCTCCCAAAGAATTCCATCATGCTCGTCGGCGGATCGTCTCAAAACAAGACCATGATCCATTACCTCTCTAAGGAAATCAATGACCTGTACATTCCTGAGGAAGCCCCGTATTTTGAAGCACTTGGGGCCGCTCTCTGGGCATGTGACCATCCGACTACCCCGTACCGGGGGCCGGACCACGTTTTCCAGCGAAGAGGTTCAGCGTTCGGCTATCTCAAGCCACTCGCGGACTTCCGCCACATGGTCCGGTTCGAAGAGAGACCGAGGGGAGTTGCCGAAGCGGGGGATCGGGTGATCCTCGGATTGGACGTGGGCTCCACCACTACCAAGGGAGTTATCATGCGGTGTCGGGACAAGGCAATTCTTGCTGCCGACTACTTGCGAACTGACGGAGACCCGGTGGGAGCGTCGAGAAGAGTCTACCGCAGCCTGGCCGACCAGATCGAGGTGCCTGTAAGCATCGTCGGACTGGGCGTCACGGGCTCAGGGCGGCAGATAGCCGGTCTGCACGCCATGACCGATGGAGTAATCAACGAAATCATCGCGCATGCCGCGGCGGCGGTCTATTTCGACCCGGAGGTGGACACCATCTTCGAGATCGGAGGTCAGGACGCCAAGTACACGTACATCACCAACGGGGTCCCCAGTGACTACGCGATGAACGAGGCATGCAGCGCAGGTACAGGCTCGTTCCTTGAGGAATCGGCCAAGGAAAGCCTTGGGGTCATGGTTACCGATATAGGAAGAGTGGCGTACACGGGAACCAATCCCCCAAATTTCAACGACCAGTGTGCAGCATTCATCGGATCGGACATTAAGAATGCGGCGCAGGAAGGTATCCCGGTCAATGATATCGTCGCAGGTCTCGTCTATTCGATTTGCATGAACTACTCCAATCGGGTGAAGGGAAACCGACCTGTGGGTCGCAAGGTATTCATGCAAGGAGGGGTCTGCTACAACGAGGCTATCCCTGCCGCAATGGCAGCTCTCACGGGAAAAGAAATTATCGTGCCACCGGAGCCCGGGTTAATGGGGGCGTTCGGAGTGGCCCTGGAAGTGGAGCGCCGCCTGGAAGTCGGCCTGATGCAGGAATCGGCATTCGACCTGGAACGGCTGGCCAATCGGGAAGTGGTTTACAAGAAGCCCTTCGTCTGTGGCGGGGGAAAGGAAAAGTGTGACCGCAAGTGCGAGGTCGCACGCATCGAGCTCGAGGGAAAGACCTATCCCTTTGGAGGGGCATGCAACCGGTACGTGAACTTGATTCGCAACCTCCAGTTCGACGTGGCTTCACTGGATATGGTCGACTACCGACAGAAAGCGGTCTTTCGCGACCTTGCTCCGGACGACCCGGCCGATGGGCGTCCAACAATCGGCCTGAACCGATCGTTTCTCATCAATACCTATTTTCCCTTTTTCAACGCGTTCTTCAGCCGACTCGGATTTCGCGTGGTCCTACCGGACCGGGTCGACTCCGTGGGCGTGGACCAGCAAGGCGCCGCCTTCTGCTACCCCGTGGAAATCTCCCACGGCTTCATGGCCGACCTGCTGAGAAAAGATCCTGACGTACTCTTTCTGCCGCACATCAGGGGAATTCCTACCGACGAAGAGCGACGCAATACCTGTACATGCGTGTTCGTGCAGGGGGAAGCATTCTACCTCAAGAGCACGTTCGAGGGCACCCGCGCAAAGAAGGTTCTTACCCCGTACCTCGATTTGAGCCGCGGGTTCGAGCCGAAGATCGACGAATTCGTGAAGATCGCTCGGGAGCTGGGGGGCTCTCCCGGTCAGGCCAGAGAGGCATTTACTGCGGCCATGGCTGCCCAAAGGGCCTTTCGAGACCAAATTCGGGAAAAGGGCAACCAGATGTTGAAGGAGATCGAAGCCGACCCGGAGCTTATGGGGGTTGTTCTGTTCGGCAGGCCGTACAACACTTTCGCGTCCGAGGCCAACAAAGGAATCCCGGCAAAATTTGCGTCCAGAGGATACCGAGTCATTCCGTTTGACATGCTGCCGTACGAGGATCAGCCCATGGACGACGAAGAGACCATGTACTGGTCCATGGGACGCATGATACTCAAGGCATCCCGGTTTGTTAAGAATCACCGGCAACTGTTCGGCACGTTCATCAGCAATTTTTCCTGTGGTCCCGATTCCTTTGTCGTGGGATATTTCCGCGAGGAGATGGGACGCAAGCCTTCTCTGACCTTGGAACTGGATAGCCATACCGCTGATGCGGGCCTGGAGACTCGCATCGAGGCATTCCTGGACATCGTTCACTACTACCGAGAGCTCGAGAGCAAGAACCAGATCCAGATTGAGGCGAAAGACTTTCGCCCTGCGATGGCTGCCGTTTCTGACGGGAAGCCGGTCATCGTGACCTCTGACGGACGGAAGCTCCCCCTAACCCACCCTGATGTTCGCATTGTCCTTCCTGCGATGGGGCGTTTCGCGCATCAGGCGCTGGTGGAGACCTTCAAGAAGGTCGGGATCCGAGCCCACGGATTGCCGCCCGCGGATGAGGAGGTCCTTAAGCTCGGAAGAGGAAACTCCACATGCAAGGAGTGTTTGCCGCTCCAGACCACTGTGGGATCGATGCTGCATTACTTGTGGCACGACCGGCCGAAAGATGAGGTTACCGCCTACTTTATGCCGGGTGCGGGCGGTCCATGTCGTTTCGGCCAGTACAATGTGTTTTCGAGGCGGCTGATCGAGCGATACCGCATTCCCAATGCCGCGGTGCTGACTCTTAATGCCGCAAACGGGTACATGGGCCTGGGGGACCGCTTTACCTTGCCCGCGTGGCGCTCCATCGTGATCGGCGACGTCATGTACGAGGTCTGGTCCACGCTGTTGGCCGCTGCCAAGGACCGGGAATACGCGATGGAAGTCTTTTTCCGCCAGTGGAACACCCTGGTGGGAGTAATCGACAAATCGTGGCGAGTCATTCGGCATGCGCTGAAAGCCACAGCACGAGAGCTTGCAAAGATCCCGCTGAAAGTGCCGTACGCGGAGATACCAAAGATTTCTCTCATCGGTGAAATATACGTGCGGAACGATCCTATTTCTTTGCAAGGCCTCGTCGAGAAGATGGCGGACCGCGGGTTTATTGTCAGGACATCCCAGACAAGCGAATGGATCAAATACGTGGACTGGCTGATCAAGCACAGAATAGAAGGGGATAAGCCGGACATTCCTTTCTGGATCCGGTACCATGTCAAACGCTATTTTGACAGAAAAATTCGTAGCTTGTTGGCCCCTTCCGGGCTCTTCTTCGACGAGGTTCTGCAGGTGGAGGATTTGATCCGGTCCGGGGAAAAATTCATCTCCCCAATGCTCACCGGCGAGGCCATTCTAACAGTGGGCGCTGCCTTGCACGAGATCTTGCATCCCGCGTGCGGCATCATATCCATAGGTCCTTTCGGGTGCATGCCGTCTCGGGTCGCTGAATCCATACTGTCAGAGCAGTTTACTACAACCGAGAAATTGGAGTTGCTTCAAACCAACGGCAGCTCGCCAGGCCTCAAGACTATGCTGAACAAGAAAAACCGTAAGCTTCCGTTCCTCGCCATCGAGACGGATGGAAATGCTTTCCCTCAGATTATCGAGGCGAGGCTCGAGGCTTTCTCCCTCCAGGCCAAGAGGCTCCACGAGGAGATGCTGCAACATGCCCACTAACCCCAATGCGGTGGGCCTGGCTCCGAGAAGCATTGCCGAAGAAGGCGGCGGAAAGTCCCGCCCCCCCTTCCCTCGAGGGCATGGAGCTATGTCATGGGCTGGATACGAGACGCATTGCAGATGACGACCGTCAAGAAGGGCCAGCGCGGCGAAGAAATAGCAGCGAACTATCTGAAGCGTAATGGATACCGGATCATACGGCGCAACTTCTCTTGCAAGGTCGGCGAAATAGACATCATCGCTCAGCACGAGGGGTACCTGGTCTTCGTAGAAGTTCGCTCCCGCACTGATGGCTCGTCCCTGAATCCGATCTACACCATTGACCGGCACAAGCAGGAGCGTATCGTTCGAGCGGCACAGGTCTATCTGGACAGACACTTTACCGGCACGCCGCAGGTGCGATTCGACGTGGCCATAGTAACCGTGACCAATCCTCCATCGGTCGAGGTGATCCCGGACGCGTTTTGGGCCACCTAATCACACCATTTCGCAAATACGGCTGGGTATTCTGCCACGGCTCACTACGTACTTGCGCTCTGGAGGAGTGCACTTTGAGTAGTCCCGCGAGACGCGGATTTTCAACCTGTAATCCGGTGCAACACGACCACCAGTCGGCCCTGAAAGGGTCGCCCAAGGGCTATCCGACGTGCCCCGCAACGACGAGGCTTCAAAAAGTTGACAAAACCCCTGGAAATGTCTACAGTGGTGGTCACCATCAGTTCCGTCTCGGCCCCTTCCCCAACCTGAGACAGCGTGGCGGGAATGATGCCGGACATATGCGCCCTTAGCTCAGCTGGATAGAGCGTCTGACTACGGATCAGAAGGTCGGGAGTTCGAATCTCTCAGGGCGCACCAAGAAATCATTAAAGATTCAGGATGCAGCCTGAGTCTTTTTTTGTTCCCAGCCCCATTCTTGTTCACAAAATGTTCACATTTCTCTCGGACAGGGGACTTTTCCCGCTTGGCCACAAGGACTTCAGTCTCACCGTGGTCGAAGCTCATCTGGTCGATCGCGGCCAGCAACTCTTCATCGCTGATCCTGCCAGGTCGTTGACAGACTTTCCTTTGAACCAATGCGCCACAATGCTCTCTGCAATCTGGTAATCCATGCCTGAGCACCTGGCATTCGTCCGCCATGTGTGTCTCAGTGATAGCTGGCGACATACACCTTGTCTCTTCTAGTACACGATTTCATAAGTACGGTTACGTATCTCAGGGTTATTAAGAAGAGGAATGATGGTGATCATTGATTGCTTCATGCCCCGAAGGGGCATACCATGAGTAGCCGTGGGTTTCAACCCACGGAAGGAAAAAACCGACAAGGGGGGACCCTGACGGGG